>JAEEGL010958923.1_pt1 | contig 12791 bp, 11 predicted proteins | sample 9134231 | NCBI WGS metagenome assembly JAEEGL01 (sample SAMN16246548, study PRJNA631951) | gut metagenome | biome: gut microbiome; feature: rumen; material: fiber-attached | host: Bos | place: Iran: Karaj | collected 2018-10 | reverse complement strand
TATAATCAGTAAACTGTAAAATGATTAAACAAGAAGGGTATTATAACCATGGTCTAAGAAATAACAATATTCCACATAATGAAGGAGCGTGTAAAGCGTGTTAAGAAAGAAGACCTGCATTGCGATGCTTTTGGCCGGAGGCCAGGGCAGCCGTCTGGGTATACTGACAAAAAACGTTGCAAAACCTGCTGTACCGTACGGAGGAAAATACAGAATTATTGATTTCCCTCTGAGCAACTGTACCAACAGCGGTATCGACACAGTCGGCGTACTGACGCAGTACCAGCCGCTTGAACTGAACGCGTACATCGGAAGCGGTGCTCCCTGGGATCTGGACATATCAAACGGCGGTGTATTCGTGCTCCCTCCTTATCAGAAAGGAAGAAGCGGAGAATGGTATCGCGGTACTGCCAATGCTATTTATCAGAACATGGCATTCATTGAGCAGTATCACCCGGACTATGTTCTGATCCTGAGCGGCGATCATATTTACAAAATGGACTATAACGCAATGCTTGATTACCATATCAGCCACGGAGCAGATGCGACAATTGCCGTACGTGAAGTTCCCTGGGAAGAAGCATCACGATTCGGGATCATGAATACCGATCCGGACGGCACAATCGTGGAATTTGAGGAAAAGCCTCAGAATCCCAAAAGCAATAAAGCCTCCATGGGCGTATATATCTTTACATGGGAAAAGCTCCGTCATTATCTTACAGAAGATGAAGCAGACAAGAACAGTTCCAATGACTTCGGTAAAAACATTATACCGAACATGCTCAGAGACAAACAGGTTCTTGTCGCCTATGATTTCAACGGGTATTGGAAAGATGTGGGTACCATAGAAAGCCTGTGGGAAGCCAATATGGATCTTATTGACAATCCGATGCCTATGAACATGCATGATAAAAAATGGCGTATCTATTCCAAGAATCCGGGTATGCCTCCCCATTATATTTCAGAAGGCGCTGTAGTCACAAACACGTTGATCACAGAAGGCTGTGAAGTATATGGAAAAGTAAATCATTCAGTTCTGTTCGCCGGAGTGGTTGTTGAGGAAGGCGCAGACATAGAATACAGCGTCGTGATGCCCGGAAGTATTATCAAACGGGGGGCTATTGTCCGCCGCTCCATTGTGGCTGAAAATGCTATTGTCGGAGCAGGTTCAATCATCGGCGAAGACAGCGGTAATATTGCCGTAATCGGGCAGGGAGTGATACTGCCTGCAGGTGTTTCGGTTCCGTCAGGCACGCAGGTTGATGAATCCTATACTTTTTGAATGCTGACGAAATGTACGAAAGGAAGATAATATAAGATGAAGGATGTAATGGGGATTATTTATACCGGTGAAAATGATGCCCGGCTTCGCGAACTGACGATCATCAGAGCAATTGCCGCGCTTCCTGTTGCAGGCCGTTTCCGTGTGATCGATTTTCTGGTTTCCAGCATGGTAAACGGTGGCATGAAAAACATCGGTGTTATCATGCAGAAGAACTATCACAGCCTTATGGACCATCTTGGTTCGGGAAAAGAATGGGATCTTCATGGAAAAACGAACGGGCTTCATATTCTGCCGCCTTTCCTGACGCGTGAGAATGTGGGGCTGTATCCCGGCGTGCTCGACGGACTCCGTTCAAATACAGATTACCTCAACAGAAGCAAACAGGAACTCGTAGTGCTCAGTAACAGCAACATCATTTATAATGCACATTTCAAGGATATGATTGCGTTTTATGAAAATACAGGCGCTGATATCACGCTGATGTATACGAAGGATCCCTCCATGAAACGCGATGAATTCGGAACATATATCTCGCTGGACGAAGAAGGAAACGTTAAAGACATTGAAGTTGAACCGACGCACCCGAATTATGAAAACACCTTTATGCAGGTTTGCCTGATGAAGCGGGAGTTCCTGAAGGAACTTGTTGACAAAGCAGTAGCACATGGACTGCATGATCTTGCCAGGGATCTCCTCCTGAAACTTGTACAGGAAAAACAGGCTAAAGTGAACGCATTTGAATACACCGGTGTCTGCTGGAATATCGATTCCGTTCAGAGTTACTTCAAGTTCAATATGGATATACTTAAACCGGAAATCCGGAAAAAACTGTTTATAGATGAACTGCCTGTATTTACGAAGGTCAGGGATGAAATGCCCGCTTTTTACAGCACGGAATCACATTCGGTCAATTCTCTTGTTGCAGACGGTTGCCAGATAGAGGGAACGATTGAAAACAGTGTGCTGTTCAGGGGAGTTCGGGTAGCTCCGAATGCCCATGTAAAGAATTGCATCATCATGCAGGATGGCCAGGTACAGGAAGGCGCATATATAGAGAATTGTATCCTTGACAAACAGACTGTCATCAAGAAGAACACGAAACTGATCGGTCCGGAAGCTTATCCGATCGTGATTGCCAAGAATGTGGTTATCTGATCATAAGGGAGTGTTGTTACAAAATGAAGATTCTTTTTGTCGCCAGTGAATCAGTTCCATTTGTAAAAACGGGCGGACTTGCCGATGTTGTTGGTGCATTAGCGCCGGTTCTGGCGAAAGAAGGACATGATGTTCGTGTAATCATTCCTCAATTCAGTACAATTCCGCAGGAATACATGCAGAAAATGTCGCATGTATGCGATTTTGAAGTGCAGCTGGGCTGGCGGCGTCAGTACTGCGGCATAGAAATGATCGAAAAAGACGGTGTGAAATGGTACTTTATGGATAACAAGTATTATTTCGGCCGTCCCTATATCTACGGTATGGGCGGGGATGAATATGAACGATTTGGCTTCTTCTGCCGTGGCGCACTGAATATGCTTCCTCTGGTGGACTTCCAACCAGATATTATTCATGCACATGACTGGCAAAGCGGCATGGTGCCGGCTCTTCTGAAAATCCAGTATGCCCATCTTCCTTTCTATGCAAATATCAAAACAGTCTTTACGATTCACAATCTGCAGTATCAGGGGATTTTCGGAATCCGTGAAGTTCAGGATATCCTGGGCCTGGGGGACAGTCTGTGGACAGACGATAAGCTTGAATGCTTCGGATGCGCTAATTTTATGAAAGCAGCTCTGGTATACACAGATCTGATTACAACCGTAAGTCCCTCCTATGCAGAGGAAATTCAGACTGCCTATTACGGAGAAAGGCTGGATGGATTGCTCAGGGCCCGGCACAGAGAACTCAAGGGCGTTCTGAACGGGATTGATATGAAGGAATATGATCCTTCGGCTGATGGAAAGATCAAAGCAAACTATTCAGTGAAAAAGATGGATGGAAAGGCTGAATGCAAGCAAAACCTTCAGGAGGAACTTGGCCTTGAAGTCAAACCGGACGTACCCGTTATCGGTATGGTCGGGCGCCTCAGCAATCAGAAGGGGCTGGATCTGGTTGATTATGTGATTGCCGATATTATGAGGCATGATGTGCAGCTGGTTGTCCTCGGCATGGGAGAAGGAAGGTATTTCAATCTGTTCAGCTGGGCAGAAACAGAATACAAAGGCAGGGTTGCAGCAAGATTTACAATGGATCATACGCTGGCTCACAAAATCTATGCCGGGGCTGATATGTTCCTGATGCCCAGCCAGTTTGAACCTTGCGGACTCAGCCAGATGATCGCCATGAGATACGGAACGATTCCGATTGTCAGAGAAACCGGAGGACTCCGTGATACTGTACTCAGCTACAATGATTTCAACGGAGAGGGAAACGGATTCACTTTCTTCAACTACAATGCGCATGATATGCTTCACACCATTGAACGTGCATGCGAGTATTACAAAAATTACCCGGAAATCTGGAAGAAACTGCAGATGCGCGGAATGAACGGTGACTTCAGCTGGAATCATTCTGCAAAGGAATACATTAAGCTCTATCAGAGTCTGTTTGATACAAGGGTACAGGAACAGGACGATGAGAAGAAAGAAAATCCTGTTGTGATAGATATCTGATATCACGAAGGGACAGATGAAAAATCAGGGATGTGCAAATGGCACATCCCTGATTTTGGGAGGATACAGGTGAGCATTATACTCAAAGAGGATGAAACAATAGAAGATCTCCAGCTTGAAGGACTGAGGCTGATCCAAAAAAAGGATTCTTTTCGATTTGGTATGGATTCCGTTATTCTCGCACATTTTGCGGAAATCAGGGAAAATGATATTGTGGCTGATTTTGGTACGGGAAATGGCGTGCTCGTGCTGCTTCTGAAAGGAAGAAAAAAAGGGAAAAGGTATTATGCGCTGGATATACAACAGGAAGCGGCTGAACTGACAGAAAGGAATATCAGACTGAATCATCTGGAGGATGTTGTTACTGTTATCCATTCAGATGCTGTTGAAGCATCCAGTTACATTGAACCCTGCTCTGTTGACAAAATCATATGCAATCCTCCGTACGGCCAGCCTGATTCCGCTCTGGCCAGTCCGAGCAGGCAAAAGGCAATTGCCAGGAATCAGGATCAGGAAACGATGGATCATTTGCTTAAAGGAGCATTTTCCATTTTGAAAGGAAGAGGGAAAATATACATTGTATATCCGGCACCTCAGATGTTATACATCATGAAGCTTTTGCAAAAATACCATCTGGAACCGAAAAGATTTCAGATGGTTTATCCATACATTCATAAACCTGCAAATCTTGTGATGATTGAAGCTGTGAAGGATGCACGACCGACCCTGCATCCGATGAAGCCTCTGATTATTTATGAAAAAGACGGCAGCTTGACAAACGAACTGAAGTCTGTATATCATTTAGAAGAACAGACCGAATTCTGATTTGTTGGAAGGTGTTGGCTTAAGCGATGAAAACGGAGCTAACAGTCATCGGCGCAGGAGCGGCCGGACTGACAGCTGCAGTTAACGCAGCATCCCGCGGCCTGAATGTCATCCTGCTTGAAAAAAGTGACAGACCGGGCAGAAAAATCCTTGCTTCGGGCAACGGACGCTGCAATCTGATGAACAAAGGAACTCCTGTATATTATGGTGATCCTGACTTTGCTGCAGCCGTTCTGGAACAATGCCCTGTCAGGAAAATCGAATCGTTTTTTAAACAATATGGCCTGGTCATGACACAGGATCCGGAGGGAAGGGTATATCCTGTAACATACCAGGCGGTTTCGGTATTGGCAGTTCTGAGAAATGCCGCGATAATTACAGGCGTATCGATGATTAAAGGTTTTGAAACCGCCGACATTAACAGGAATAAGGATCAATTCATCATCAGGGGCAGTCATGACGAAGAAATAATATCTGAAAAAGTCATTATTGCCTGCGGAGGGGCTGCACAGCCGAAGCTTGGGGGATCAACGGATGGTTACAGGCTGCTTGAATCAATGGGTCATCATATCATTCCCGTGCTTCCTTCACTTGTTTCCCTTACAACTGACAAAAAAAGCATTTCAGGACTTTCCGGAATCAGGATCCGATGCGCTGTTTCCTTGTATGAAGGAACCAGTGTTCTCCATCAGGAAAAGGGAGAAATACTTTTTACCGAGTATGGTATAAGCGGAATCTGTGTGATGCAGTGCGCAAGATTCACAGCGGGCAGGAATACACATCTGGAGATCAATTTTCTGGATGGAATATATGAAAGTCGGGAAGACCTGATGAATGAAATCAGAAGAAGGCAGGTCATGCTGCACGATCTTTCTCCTGTGAGCCTGCTTGACGGGATTTTGCCTGAAAAAATCAGCTATGCAGTCATGAAACAGGCAGGTATTCCGATGAAGGGTGAAAACGCCGGCAGTCTTACAGACAATGATTTGAGGCGGATTGCTGAAACCGTGCAGTGCTACAGGGTCTACATCACAGGAACGCGTGGAATGGATTATGCCCAGGTAACAGCCGGCGGAGCAGACTGCCGTGAATTTCATTCTGAAACGATGGAATCCAGAATCATCCCGGGAATGTATGCAGCAGGAGAGGTCCTGAACGTAGACGGAGACTGCGGCGGCTTCAATCTTATGTTTGCGTTTGCCTCGGGTATTATCGCAGGCGGATCTGTTTGATTTTCCGGGCAAAGGAGGATGAAAATTGAAAAAAGGCGATATAAGGAAACAGGAAATACTGAATACGGCAGAAACGCTGTTCTGCAGGAAAGGATATGAGCAGACCAGCATACAGGACATCCTTGACTGCCTTCACACCAGTAAAGGGAGCTTTTACCATCATTATGTCAGCAAGGAATCCGTGCTTGAGGGAATCTGTTTAAAAAGAGCTGAACAGATATATCACACGATATCTGATCAGGTGAATCCGGATGAAGGTGTTGTCTTTAATCTGAATCTTCTTTTGTCCGGGATGATTCCGTTCCGGGATGAAAAACTCAGCTTTTTGATGATGCTGCTTCCCATATTCAGAACAACAGATGGAAAAACTGTCCGTCATTATTATTGCGAAGCGTTGTCCGACTGCTTCAGAGATGCGGTGCGCTTACAAATACAAAGAGGAAAGGAAGAAGGACTCATCTTCTGCCCCGAAACAGAATATGTTACAGATATTATCCTGACAACTGTTCACGGACTCTGGACCGGGATATGCGATCATATTCTTATGTGCGAAGAAAAAAGCATCGAAGCAGACCTGTCAGCAATTCTCAATATGACGGAGTGCCGCAGAATGATGATTGAAAGAATGCTTTCTCTTCCATATGGATCCATTGAACTTACAGATCTGCAGACAATAGCATTCATGTGTAAACAGATTCATAATCACTGGATACACTGAAATAACAGAAAAAAAGGAGGAAAATGAATTATGTCATCCAACATTCCGACCCCTCATATCAATGCTCCTGCCGGCGCCTTTGCCGAAACAGTGCTTATGCCTGGGGATCCGCTCAGGGCAAAGTTTATTGCAGAACAGTATCTTGAAAAAGCAGAACTGGTGAATAATGTCCGGAATGTGCAGGGGTATACCGGATACTATAAGGGAAAACGCGTATCGGTTATGGCCAGCGGTATGGGCTGCCCGTCCATAGGTATTTACTCATACGAACTGTATAATTTTTATGATGTGAAGAATATTATCCGCATAGGTTCTGCAGGGGCTATTTCACCCAGACTGAAGCTCAAAGACATCGTTATTGCAATGAGCGCTTATACGGATTCCGGCTATATCAACAGTTTCGGATTCAAAGGAAACGCTGCGCCATGCTGCAGCTATGAACTTTTGTCAAAGGCGATGGCATATGCAGAAAAGCTTCCGTGCAATGTGGTTTGCGGACCGCTGTTTTCGTCAGATGCTTTTTATTCTGATGCAAGCCAGACGGAAACACTGTCCAGACTGGGTGTTCTGGCGGTGGAGATGGAAGCGGCCGCACTTTATATGAACGCTGCAAGAGCCGGAAAGAACGCGCTTGCGATATGTTCCATTTCGGACAGCCTGGTCACAGGCGAAGAACTGCCGGCAGAAGACAGGCAGACCGGATTCAGGAATATGATGGAACTTGGATTGGCTTTAATCTGAAGAAAAGCGCTGTCAAAAGACAGCGCTTTTCTTATGTCTCTGTTTCCCAGGCATCATAGGATTCATCGTCGGGAATGCAGTCCAGTGCCCGGTCTGCTGCATCGGATAAACGGGGCAGCAGGCTTTGACTTTCTGAAGAACGTAATGCAAGACGAAAACAGATTGAACTGCCATATTCAATGTTCTCCAATTTTACAGGCAGATGATCAGCTGCATAGCGAAATCTGTCCCAGGCGGAATAGGGAAGTGTGCACCGATAGAATGACGTTTTTTCCATCCTGACAATACCAGATGCTGCGAGAGCTGCCTGCGCGCTCTGCGTGTATGCGCGGACAAGTCCTCCGGTACCGAGCAGCGTGCCGCCAAAATATCGTACAACGACAATACAGCAGTTAACTATACTTTTTGTTCTCATCACATCCATGATGGGTAATCCTGCGGTACCGCCAGGTTCACCATCATCACTGTATCTCATGATCCCGCAGTTTTCACCGATAATATACGCATAGCAATGATGCGTGGCAGTTTTATGCTCATCCCTGATGTTTTGAAGAAATGAGAGAGCTTCATTTTCCGAACTGCATGGGGCAGCATATCCAATAAAACGACTTTTATTGATGATTATTTCTTCGCAGGAAAACCCGGAAACGGTGATATATGATTCTGTCATAATACAATGATACGGCAGAATCCCTTCTTACCCTTTTTCAGCATGGCGCCGTCTTCTCCAAGCTGATCCTTTGTCAGGACCGCGGCAGGATCACTGATTTTTACATCATTGATTGAAACAGCATTCTGTTCAATCTGTTTCCTGGCATCACTCTGGCTTTTGCAAAGACCTGATCTGACAAGAAGGGTGGAGATTCTGGCATCCTGAGACCATTCGTCAGACGTTATTTCCAGTGTGGGCACATTGGAAGCAGCGGCTCCGCCTCCGAACAACGCCTCCGCAGCGGCAGCGGCATTCCTGGCTTCATCTTCTCCGTGAACAAGCTTTGTCACTTCGTAGGCGAGCACTTTTTTAGCTTCGTTGATTTCTGCGTCCTTCAGCGCCCCCAGCCGCCGCACTTCATCCATAGGCAGGAAAGTCAGGAGCGCAAGACATTTTTCAACATCCTTATCGTCGACATTTCTCCAGTACTGGTAGAAGTTGTAAGGTGAGGTTTTGACCGGATCAAGCCAAAGTGCTCCTGCTTCTGTTTTGCCCATTTTTCTGCCGTCATGTGTCAGAAGCAGCTGGAAAGTACAGGCAAATGCTTTCTCGTTTTCCTTTTTCCGGACAAGATCGGCGCCGCCGAGCATGTTGCTCCACTGGTCATTGCCGCCCATTTCAAGACGGCATCCATAGCGGTGGAACAGTTCGAGGAAATCATAGCTCTGCATCAGCATGTAGGTAAACTCAAGGAAACTCAGGCCGTTTTCAGTAGCCATTCTGGCTTTGTAACATTCAGCGGTGAGCATTCTGTTCACTGAGAACTGGGAGCCTATATCCCTCATAAAGTCAATAAAATTCAGATGGCGAAGCCAGTCTCCGTTATTGACAATCAGCGCTTTGTTATCAGAAAAATCCAGGAAACGTGACATCTGCTTTTTGATGCATTCCACATTCTGATCTATGGTTTCCACTGTAAGCATTTTGCGCATATCTGTTTTTCCGGAAGGATCACCGATCATGGCAGTCCCTCCGCCCATCAGGGCGATCGGCTTGTGGCCGGCTCGCTGCATATGGGCCATAGCCATAATCGGAATATAGTGTCCGATATGAAGACTGTCTGCAGTCGGATCAAAACCAACATAGAAAGTGGTGGGGGTTTTGAGCTGCTCGTAGAGTTCGTCCTCAAAGGTCATCTGGGCAATAAAGCCGCGTTCTTTCAGAATATCAAGAATATGTTCCATGTTTAATTACTCCTTTATAATATGGATTTAATCAGGTCGTTCAATATACTCATGCCGGTCTCGATCTGCTGCGGGGTGCTGTTGGAGAAGTTAAGACGCAAAGTATTCATATGACCGCCGTCGGCACAGAAATAAGTGCCGGGAACATAGGCGACTTTACGTTCCACCGCTTTGGACAGAAGATTGACCGTATCAATGTGTTCGGGCAATTCGGCCCAGATGAATAAACCTCCCTGGGGTCTTGTAAAAGAGATTCCATCCGGGAACTGATCCAGATACTGAAGCATTTGATGCATTTTTGCTCCATATCCTTTACAGATGCTGCTGATATGATCGGGTAGAAGATTCCTGCGAAGATATTGATCCACAACAGCCTGATTCAGATTGGCGGAGTGAACATCCGTGGATTGCTTGCCGATGGTGCACTTCCGGATGATTCCGGCATCGCCGGCAATATATCCGATACGAAGCCCCGGTGAAATGGTTTTGCTGAAACTGCCAAGGAACATAACCCAGCCATTCTGATCATAGGATTTGATGGCTCTGACTTTCTCGCCTTCATATCGCAGATCACGATAAGGATCATCCTCCGCAACAACCATACCATATTTGTTGGCGAGATCGGCAACAGCCCTGCGTCTGGAATCGGGCAGTGTTTTTCCGGTTGGGTTCTGGAATGTTGGAATCGTATAAAGCAGCTTGGGATGATACTTTTTGATTTTCAGTTCAAGATCATCGGGAATCAGCCCATCCTCATCGCTTTCAACGGTAACCAGGTTTGCCTGATACAGTTTAAGACACTGAAGATTTCCAAGAAAAGAAGGATTTTCCACAAGAACGGTATCACCCGGATCAATCAGAGCTTTGCAAAGGAGATCCATTGCCTGCGTCGGACCCGTTACGGGGAGAACAGCCGGTATGCTTACTCCAAGCTGGTCCTCAACATAGGATTTCAGACTTTCAACAAAAGGAGGATAACCTTCCGTCGCACCATACTGCAGAATCGCCTTGCCGTCATGTGCAAGCACATACTGGGCCAGTTCGCTGACCTGCTGATCAGGCAGGGCTTCAAGTGAAGGATTGCCGCCGGCAAAGGAGATCATTCCAGGCTGCGCGATAACTTTGAATATTTCACGGATTGCGCTGCCGGTGACCTGATCAAACCTGTGGGCAAACCTGACTTCGGAGATGTCCATGATTAACAATTCCTCCTTATAAAATAAATGAAAACGGCTTTCGCCGGAAGGCGAAAACCGCGGTACCACTTCCATTCAGCAGACTGAAAGCCTGCTCTTTAAGCGCTGTAGACGGCGCACCGTGTACACCTTAATAACGGGTAACCGCGTTCAGGAGACTGCTCCGGGATGTACTTCGACTGATACCGTATACTTCCTTGCACCATCCGGAAGCTCTCTGCAATACAAAAATCAGCTTACTCTTCCCTTCATTGCCATACTATTATGTTCAAAAAGGGAAGGATTGTCAAGGAAAATAAAGGATAGAATACCATAATTACAAATGAGTCAGGGGGGGGGTCGTCTGATCGGGGGCGGCACTTGATAAAATTTGCAATATACTGTATAATTTCATGGTCCTTTGTATGGTTTTCCTGAAAGGATCCATTTAAACCTGCCACGGTATAATGCGGGAGGGAAACACATGGAATGTAAAGTTAAGAATGAATACGGCACAATTTATATTGCTGAAGACGTCATGCTCAAGGTGGTCGGATATGCTGCACTTGAATGCTACGGCATCGTTGCGATGTCTGGACAGAGAGCAACCGATGGAATCGTTGAATGGCTTGGCAGAGAAAATCTGACAAAAGGTGTTCAGATCCGGAATGTGGGCGACATGCTTGATGTGGATCTTTACATCATTGTTGAATACGGCATCTCTATTTCAGAGGTATGTAAAACAATCATCGAAACAGTCAGGTATAAGCTCGAGAGCACTACAGGCGTGAAGGTCAGGAAAATCAGCATCTCTGTTGAAGGGATCCGTATTTGAGCTGATCACAGACCCATTAAGTATGACGGAGGAATATTCCTTTGATACAGTTTAAAACGATTGACGGTTTACTTCTGCGTGATATGGTAATGGCAGGTACTGCCATTCTGGAGAAAAACCGTGAAGCGGTTGATGCTCTCAACGTTTTCCCGGTTCCGGACGGAGATACCGGAACCAATATGTCTCTTACCATGCAGTCTGCCACAAGAGAGATCAACAGCAAGGAATTTCTTCGTGCTGATGAAGCTGCAAACGCATTGGCCAAGGGTGCACTGAAAGGTGCCCGCGGTAATTCCGGTGTTATCACAAGCCAGCTTCTGCGCGGTTTTGCCAAAGCGCTGAACGGTGTTGAAAAAATAACGCCCGTTCAGTTTGCAGAGGCTCTTATGAAAGGGTCTGAGATGGCGTATAAAGCCGTCATGAAACCCAAAGAAGGTACAATCCTGACTGTTGCACGGGTTGTTGCCGAAGATGCAATGAAACAGGCACAGAAAGCACCTGATGATTATGATCAGCTGATTTCTGTCATTCTCAAAAGCGGGGAAGCAATCCTGAAAAAAACCCCGGATATGCTTCCGGCACTGAAACAGGCGGGTGTTGTTGATTCCGGCGGACGCGGCCTGATGCTGATCTATCAGGGCTATGCTGCTGTTCTCAGAGGAGAGGATATTACAGCAGCGGATTCCCTGATGGAAGATGATGTACAGGCAGTTTCTGATGACTGCCACGATCTGACAAAGGATCTTACATACACTTATTGTGTATCCTTCAAACTGACATGTTTCCGTGAGGACTGCGATGAGCATGATCTCGATTCATTCAGAAGAAGGCTGAACCGGATTGGCGATGCCGTATCCGTAGTAGGAGATCTGAACGGGGCTGAAGTTCATGTCCATACGGATAATCCCGGATTTGCCCTGGATTATGGTGTGGAACTCGCAGAAATCAACGAAATCAAGATTGATAATCTGGCTGCCATGAAACGCGCTCTGGAAGAAGGCGTGAAAACAGAAGAAGCTGCTCCGGAAGAAACGGAAGAAAACAGTACGCCTGAAAAGAAATACGGTTTTGTGGCTGTATCTCTCGGAAACGGTTTTTCACAGTTCTTTAAGGAACTGAATGTTGATCAGATTGTTGAAGGCGGACAAACCATGAATCCTTCCGTGGACGATCTGATGAACGCTATCCGGCAGGTGAAAGCAGAATGCGTTTATGTTCTTCCGAATAACGGAAATGTTATTTTTGCCGCAAATCAGGCTGCAGAATTATCACCCAATGACGTCCGTGTGATTCCCACCAAAAACGTTGCGATGGGGATTGCCGCTGCCATTGCGTTCCAGAATGACGCGGAACCGGACGAAAATATGCAGCGCATGACCGAAGCGGCCCAGCATGTAAAGACCGCAATGGTG
>JAEEGL010096900.1_pt1 | contig 12791 bp, 11 predicted proteins | sample 9134231 | NCBI WGS metagenome assembly JAEEGL01 (sample SAMN16246548, study PRJNA631951) | gut metagenome | biome: gut microbiome; feature: rumen; material: fiber-attached | host: Bos | place: Iran: Karaj | collected 2018-10 | reverse complement strand
TAGCGCAGTTGGCGCAATCCACGTCGATCTTATAGGTCTTTTTCATGCTCTTTTCCTCCCATGCTTTTCTTCGATATGCTCCATGCCCTGACCGATGACGGTACGGACGTGGTCGTCGTCCAAGGCGTAGAAGACGGTCTTCCCTTCCCGGCGGCTGCGGACCAAGCGGGCCTGCTTCAGGATGCGCAGCTGGTGGGAGATGGCGGACTGGGTCATGTTCAGCAGCGCCGCGATATCGCACACGCACATCTCCGACTCAAAGAGCACATACAAAATGCGGATCCGGGTGGTGTCCCCGAAGACCTTGAAGAGCTCCGCCAGGTCGTAGAGCCGCTCCTCGTCGGGCATCTCCGGCGCCACCTTCTCCAGTATCTCCGGGTGGGTGCACACCTCCGCGCATACCTCCGCGTACTTGCTGCTCGCCATACCGTCCCCTCCTTCAACATATGAACATCTGTTCATATGTTAGTATATTCCATCCCCTCGGTTTTGTCAATCCCAAAAAGCAAAAAACGCCCATGGACGAGCATGCGCGTTTTCTGCCTATGGCCTTGGTGCCAGGCCCCGGAGCTGGGATCTACTCCCAGGCCCAGCCGAAGAGGATGTAATGCTTCACCCACTGCCAGGGGGTGTAGGAGACGGTGACCACACAGGCGGCCGTGGCGCGGCCGTCGGCGGAAGTGGCGGTGACGACGGCGGTGCCGGGGGCCTTGGCGGCGACGCCGCCGTCAGGGAAGACTTCGGCCACGGCGGGATCGGAGCTGGTGAAGGTCCAGGTGGGCTCCGTGGCGTCGTCGGGGGTGAGCACGGCGGTGAGCCGGGCCGCGTCCCCCACGCTGAGGTCCAGCGTCCCGGCGCTGAGGGTCAGCCCCTGGGCGTAGATGTAGGGCAGGGCCGGGATCTCCCGCCGCGCCAGCACCTCGCCGCAGGTCGTGCACGCCTGCTGCTCCTCCCCGGGCACGTTCACCTGGGCTTCTTTCGCCACGGTCCAATCCCCGGGGGTATGGCCCAGGGCCGGGATGGTCTCCGTGTACCGGTCGCCGCAGTTGGCACAGACGAAGACCTTCTCCCCGTTCTCCGTGCAGGTGGGAGCGGTGTCCGTCTCCTGATAATCGTGGCCGGTGGCGGGGACGGGCTCCCTGTAGCTGTGGCCGCAGAGGGTGCAGGTAAAGGTCTGCTCCCCTCCCTCGGTGCAGGTGGGTTTGACGGTGATCTCGGGCGCGCCGTACGTATGGACCGGGGGCGTGTAGCTGTCAGCATAGCTGTAGCCGCAGGCGGCGCAGGTATGGGTGGTGTACCCCCAATGGGTGCAGTCGCCGGAGGTGACCTCATCGGTATACTGCGGCTCCTCGCACTTTTCCGGGGCCAGGCGCACGGGGGTCCGGGACTCGGTCTTCTTGAAGTTCAGGACCCGCACCCGGCCGTCCATGCGGCAGGCCCGCAGGGTGTCCTCGCCGATCTTGGGGAGGCAGTAGGCCCGGCGGGAGGGCGTGATCTCGAAGAAGGACAGCTCCGCATCGATGGTGGTGTTGAAGATATGGGACTGGTAGCGGCTGTTCTTCACCGCCTTGAACATGCCCACGAGGCCGCCGTTGTGGCAGTAGCCGTAGACCTCGGAGAAGCCCCGGGTCTTCACGGCGCAGTCATCGATCCGCCCGCTGCCGCAGGAGTAGACGCCGCCGATGAACTCCTCGCAGAGCACGTCCTTGTTGGTATCGGTGAAGACCAGCTCCGCGTCCACGGTGCAGCCCAAGAATTCGCTCTCCCAGGAGAACCCGCACAGGCCTCCCACCCCCGCGTTGACGGAGGTGAGGGTCAGGTGGCTCCGGGTCTGGACGGTGCAGTCCGCGACGACGCTGTGCTCGGCGTACCCCGCCACGGCCCCCAGGAAGCAGTGCCGGTCCGTGGTGACGTCGACGACGGCGTTGATCAGGTTCAGTTCCCGGATCTCGGCGTTCTTCACCACGGAGAACAGGCCCCCGAAGACGGTGTCGTACTCCTTCCGGTTCCCGTCGTAGGTCATGGTGCTGTCGGGGCCGGGGGCGGTGACGGTCAGGTTGTACAGGGTGTGGCCGCGGCCGTTCAGCTTCCCGGAGAATGCCAGGGGCACCCAGGGCTCCCCGCCCATGTCGATGTCGTCGGTGAGCTCGTAGCTCCCGGCGGGATCGTCGGCGATGCGCAGCAGATCCGCCCGGGACCCGATGGCCACGGGCGCCTCGCCCTCCTCGGCAAGGGCCACGGGGCAGAGGCCCAGCAGCAGCAGGGCGCACAAAGCGGCGGCAATGACTCGTTTCATATCTCTCTCCTTATTTCCAGCCATCCAATTTATCCATCACGGCGTAGAGCGCCAGATACTTTTCGTCGATCGTCTCCACCCGATCCCCCAGCTCCAGGACGGTTTCGCTGTCCGCGTCGCTGGTCCAGACGGGAAGCCCTTCGCCGTTGGGATCGCCGGTCCTGGCGAAGTTCGTCACGTACCCCAGGATCGTCCTGGACAGGGCCCGGTCGCTGTCGTCGAAGACCTTGGAGGTCGCCGGGATGTTCCCGTAGAAGTAGGGCAGCTCCCCGCTGTGCCAGGCTCCCAGGCGGCCGTTGTGCTTGCTGAAGTAGTATTCGTAGGCTGGGATGCCGTTTCGGGCGGCCAGCCGATCCAGGCAATAGTGGGGGTAGTTGAAGAACACCGCCCCGTAGATCTGGGCCCAGAAGCTGTCGGCCTCCGCGTCCGCAGCGGGGGCGTACAGGGCCAGGACCTCATCGGCGCCGTCCTTGAAGTACTCCCGGATCTTCCCCTCGTAATTCTTCAGGTCGGCATGGGCGAACATGATGAAGGGGCCGCTTTCCTCGGCGTTGTAGCCGTGGAGGATGGCCTCCTCGTTGTGGACGCCCTTTTGATAGGACTCGTAGGGCGTCTCCGTGAGGGCGTAGCCGTCCACGGTCATGTGGTGCTGGGTGTAGGCCTCGTCGACGATCCGTTCGGCGGACAAAGCCCGCATCTCGGCCGGGGTGCTGACGCCGTACCGGGCCTTCAGCTCCTTGCCCGACTGCAGCGCCTCCTCGAAGCTCCGGAAGGAGTGGGGCGGCTTCACGGAGGCCACGGTGGAGCTCTCCAGGATCACCCGCCGGAAGAGGCCCTTCGCAAGGGGCGACGTGCAGAGGGCGCTGACGCTGGCGGCCCCGGCGCTCTCCCCGGCCAAGGTCACGTTGTTCGGGTCCCCGCCGAAGGCGGCCACGTTGTCCCGGACCCACGCCAGGGCCTTGATCTGGTCCAGGAGGCCGTAGTTGCCCGTGGTGCCGTGGGAGGATTCCGCGGCCAGGCCCTCGTCGGCCAGATATCCGAACACCCCCAGCCGATAGCCCAGGTTCACCACCACCAGGCCCTCTTTGGCGAGGCCGGTGCCCGCGTAGTCCGCGTACCAGGGCTGGCCCGTCTGAAGGGTGCCCCCGTGGATGTAGACGATGACCGGCAGGCCGCTGACCTGCCCCGCGGGCTTCCAGACGTTCACGTAGAGGCCGTCCTCGCTGACCGGGGCCACGTAGTTGTCCTTCAGGGAGATCCTGTAGTCATGGAAGCCGACGATCTGGGCCAGGCTGTTGTAGATGGGCAGATGGACCGGCTGCATGCACATGGGCGCGAAGTGGTCCGCGTCCAGCACGCCCTCCCAGGGCAGGGGGTCCTGGGGCTCCTGCCAGCGCAGGTCCCCCACGGGGGGCTGGGCGTAGGGGATGCCGGCGTAGAGCTCCACAGCCCCGTCCGCGATGACGACGCCCCGCACGTCCCCCTTCTCCAGGGACACGGTCTCCGTGTACCGGGGCGTCTTCCCCTCGTAGGCGGGCACGGCTTTGGTGGGAGGCCAGGTCAGAAACAGGATGCCGAGGAAGACGGCCACGTAGCCCGCGTACCCCAGGAGCTTCATATACCACTTGCTCCCCTGGAGCGCCTTGCTGAACAGCACCGCGAAGCCCACCGTGGCGGCGATGAGCAGCGCGAAGCCCAGGAGCGTATTCTTGTTCAGCTCCAGCACCGCCGCCATCATCAAGAACAGCAGCCCGGTGACGATCCCGAATCCTATCATCTGTATGCCTCCCCGTTTCTTTCCGTACAGTATACCATCCCCCGCGCGAAAAGGGAACACCCGGGCCAAAAAGAAGCCTGCCCGCAAAAGATGGGAAATGGTGTTGAAAGGGGCGCGGGGGTCTGGTATAATCAGGAAAAACCAATCGGAGAAGAAAAATGAAGCGGATCGTCGTTCTTTGCATAGCGCTGCTGCTGCTCGTAGGCTGCGGCGGGAAGGAGAAGGCCGCGCCCCAGGTGCAGATGGACGCGCGGGCGGCGGCCACGGCGGCGCCGGCGGAAGCTGCGGCAACCCCCCAGACGGTCGCCGTCGTCCCCGCGGCGACGGAAGCGCCGGCTGCGCCTGCTGCCCAAACCGCCCCGACGAGCGCCCCGGCGAATTCTGCTGAGAGCGACTTTGTGGACTCCCTGGTGGTCCAGTGGATGACCGACGGCCTGATGGACGACATGTACCCCCTGACGGCAGAGGACGCCCTGGACTACTACGGCATCGACTTTTCCGCCTGCAAGGCCGCCGTGGCCTTCGGCGACGCCGTGGGGTACGTGAACGAAGCCGTCGTCGTGGCGGCGGAGGGGGCGGTCCTGGACGAGGTCGAAGCTTTGCTCCGGGATCATCTGCAGGCGGTGAAGGACCAGTTCAGGGGCTACGACGCCGAAGCGCTGGCCCTGGCGGAGAAGGCCGTGCTGATCCGGGAGGGGAATATGGTGCTGTTCGTCATCTCCCCCAACGCCGAGGCCATGACGGCGGTCTATCGGCGCCTGGCGGCATAACATGGTCTTTTCGTCCCTGACATTTCTGTTTGCCTTTTTGCCGGTCACGCTGCTGGGCTATCGGCTGCTGCCGAAACGGCTGCGGATCGGCTTTCTGCTGCTTGTAAGCCTGGTCTTCTACGCCTGGGGCGAGCCCCTGTACGTGTTTTTGATGATCGGGTCCATCCTGATCAACTGGCTCATCGGCTTCAAGGTGGCCGGCCAGGGACCGGGCCGCAAGCCCTGGCTGGTGCTGGCCGTGGCGCTGAACCTGCTGCTGCTGTTGGTGTTCAAGTATACGGGCCTGCTCTGGGACACGGTGAAGGGCCTGTTCCCGGCGCCCCTTTCCGAAAAGACCGTGGCCATCCGGCTGCCCATCGGCATCTCCTTCTTCACCTTCCAGATCATGTCCTACGTCATCGACGTATACCGGGGCAAGGCCAAGGTCCAGAAAAACCCCGTCGTCTTCGGGGCCTACGTGTCCATGTTCCCCCAGCTCATCGCCGGGCCCATCGTCCGCTACGTGGACGTCGAGGCGCAGCTGGACCAGCCTGACCTGTCCCTCGATAGCTTCGCCAAGGGCGTGGGCCTGTTCGTGGTGGGCCTGGGCAAAAAGGTGCTCCTGGCCAACGGGGTGGCCGTCCTCTGGCGGGAGCTGTCCCAAATGCCCGGCCAAACCGGCATTTTGGGGGCCTGGGTGGGCCTCGTGGCCTACACCTTCCAGATCTATTTCGACTTCTCCGGATACTCCGACATGGCCTGCGGCCTGGGGCGGATGCTGGGGTTCCGGTTCGTGCAGAACTTCCGCTATCCCTACGTGGCCGAAAGCGTCACGGACTTCTGGCGGCGGTGGCACATCTCCCTGTCCACCTGGTTTCGGGAGTACGTGTACATCCCCCTGGGGGGCAACCGGCGGGGGCTGCCCCGGCAGATCCTGAACCTGCTGATCGTCTGGACGCTGACGGGCCTCTGGCACGGGGCCAGCTGGAACTTCCTGCTGTGGGGCCTCTATTACGGGGTGCTGCTCATCCTGGAAAAGCTGTTTTTGGGGCGATGGCTGGAGAAGCTCCCCAGGCTCCTGCGCCGGCTCGTCACCTTCCTGGCGGCGGCCCTGGGTTGGGGCATCTTCTATTTCACGGACTTTGGGGCCCTGGGGGCCTTCTTCGCCTCCCTGGCGGGGGTGGGGAATCCCGGCCTCGTCACGGCCAAGGCCTGGGCCTGGACGCTGGGGTATCTGCCCCTGCTCCTCGTCTGCGCCCTGGCGGCCACGCCTCTGGCGGCGAACATCGACAAGCGGCTGGAGAACAAAAAGGCGTGGCCCTGGGTGCGGCTGGTCCTGGGGGCGGTCCTGTTCCTGCTGTGCCTGGGGGCCCTGGCCTCCCAGAGCTACAACCCGTTCATCTATTTCCGGTTCTGAGGGGGTGAGAAGATGAAGCGAAACGCCTGTCACATCGTCACCGTGGCCCTGTTCGGACTGGTCATCCTCCTCGTGCCCCTCTATTGGCTCCTGTTCCCCCGGAAGACCTTCTCCGAATCCGAGCGCCGGTATCTCAGCGAGCCCCCCAAGCTCAGCGCCGCCAGCCTGAAAAACTGGGCCTTCGACGACGCCGTGGAGACCTACCTCGCCGACCAGCTCCCGGCCCGGGACGCCCTGGTGGGCCTGGACGCCTATACGGTCCTGCTGTCCGGACGGCAGGTGTCACGGGAGATCTGGGTGGACCGGGAGGGATATCTGGTGGAAGCGCCGATAGACGTCGCCCCGGAACAGATCGACAAGCGATTGAAGCGCATGGCCGCCCTGGGGGAGAGGACGGGGCTGCCCGTCTACGTCATGGCTGTGCCCTCCACGGGCTATGTGCACCGCGCCGCCCTGCCCCAGGCCCTGGGGGAGCTGTACCGGGATGAGGAGATCCTGCAGCGGATCTACGACGCCCCCGGCGTCGTCCCCGTGGCCCTGGCGGATACCTTTTTGCAGGAGGGCCAGAGCTGGTACTATCGGACGGACCACCATTGGACCGGCCCGGGGGCCTACGCCGCCTACCGGCTCTTCATGGCGGCGGCGGGCCACGAGGCCCTTCCCTACGACGGCTACTACCACCACACGGTGGACGGCTACGTGGGCTCCACCCGCTCCCGCTCCGCCCTGTGGCTGGCGAAGCCGGACACCCTGACCGTGGACGAGCCCATGGATACGCCGGTGACGGTGACCTTCTCCGACGACGACAAGGTCTGCGGCAGCCTGTTCTTCTACGACCATTTGAGCGAGTACGACTGGTACCCCCTGTTCCTGGACGGCAACCACCCGGTGACCGTGGTGGAGAACGGCCGCGCCCCCGCCGACGCCCCCACCCTGATGCTGGTGAAGGACTCCTTCGGCAACACCCTGGCCCCCCTGCTGGCGCCTTCCTATAAAAAGATCGTGCTGGTGGACCCCCGGTACTATCGGGGGAGCGTGGCCGACCTCTGCCGGGAGCACGGGGCCGACGAGATCCTGTTCTGCTACTCCCTGGAACGCATCTGCACCGATCTGAACCTTGCCATATTGAAATAAGGAGGCCCTATGGAACATACACCCTTCTATGAACAGGTCCGGGACCGGCTCATACGGTACGCCAAGGTGGACACCCAGTCCGTCCGAGGGAGCGACGCCGTGCCCACCACGAAAAAGCAATTCGATTTAGCGTATATGCTCCGGGACGAGCTCGTCGAGATCGGGGCGGCCGAGGTATGGCTGGACGAGGAAAAGTGCGTGCTCTACGCCGCGGTGCCCGCCAACGCAGCCCCGGGCAAGGGCGTGGATTTCGGCCTCGTCACCCACATGGACACGGCCCCCGACGCCCCCGGCGCCAACTGCCGGCCCTGGGTGCTGGAGGACTACGACGGCGGGGACATCCTGCTGAACGCCCGACAGGGCATCCTCATGCGGCAGAAGGACTTCCCGAACCTGAAGCACTACGTGGGCCAGGATCTGATCCTCACCGACGGCACCACCCTGCTGGGCGGGGACGACAAGGCGGCCATCGCCGCGGTCATGACCATGGCGGAGCACCTTTTGCGTCACCCCGAGATCTCCCACGGGCGGATCGCCCTGGCCTTTACCCCCGACGAGGAGGTGGGAGGCCTGGCCAAGGATCTGGATCTGGATCGCTTCGGGGCCAGGGTGGCCTACACCGTGGACGGGGACTACCTGGGATACTACATGGACGAGACCTTCAACGCCTCCCACGCCACGGTGACCTTCGAAGGCCGCAGCGTCCACACGGGCACGGCCAAGGGCATATTGATCAACGCCGCGGACATGGCGGCCCGGTTCGTCCGCCTGCTTCCGGCCCAGGAGAAGCCGGAGCGCACCGAGGGCCGGGCGGGATTCTTCCACGTGGTGGCCATCCAGGGCGACGTGGAGCACGCCCGGGTGGACCTCATCGTCCGGGACCACGACGCCCAGCGGTTCGCCCAGCGGGAGCAGCTCCTTCGGGACCTGACGGCGAAGCTGCGCAAGCGGTACGGCTATGGCCGGGTGGATCTCGCCATCACCCCCACCTACCGGAACATGAAGGAGGTCATCGACCGGTACCCCTTCCTCGTCGACCACCTGCGATCGGCCATCGCCCTGGCGGGCCTCACCCCCCGGTCCCTTCCCTTCCGGGGCGGCACCGACGGCTCCGCCCTGTCCCACCGGGGGCTCCCCTGTCCCAACCTGTCTGCGGGCTACGAGAACGCCCACGGCCGCTTCGAGTACGTGCCCATCCCCTCCATGGAGAAGAACGTGGAGATCCTCCTGCACCTGGCCCGCCTCTTCGGCGAGATGGAGGCCTGATCCAAAAAACACCCAGGGCACGGCAGCTTTGCCGTGCCCTGTTTCGTTCTTATGTTTCAATCCTTTCGGCTCTCGCCCTCGTCCACGCGCTGGGCGCCGCAGTAGGGGCAGCGGTAGGTGATGTACTCGTAGTGCCAGTCGCCGTAGCTTTCCCAGCGGCTGTCCACCTCCACCCAGGCGTGGGCGCCGTCCCGCCGGCAGTAGGCTTTGCGCTTCTCCGGGTCCTTGATCCGGGTCTCGGCGCTCAGGCGGACGTCCTTGTTGGGCTCCCGCTCCACGACAGCCGCGAGCGCCGCCTCGTCCGTGATCCGGTCCACCACCTTCCGGCGCATGGCCTCCGGCTCCCGGGGATCGTAGACGGAGGGCAGGTCCTCCTGGGGCACCCTCGCCAGGGCCGCCAGCCGGGCCTTGTCCGGCAGGGTCCGGTCCAGGAAGAGCGCCGTCGCCGTCTGGGGCTGATCTAAGAGGCGCTGCTCCGTCTGCGCCACCAGGGCCCGCTCCGCCATGTCCCGCCTGGCCGGGGTCAACGTCGGGTCCCCATATAGGGATCCGGCCAACTCGGGGCAGACCTTCAGCAGCTTTTTCATGGCCGCCGAGGCCACAGGGGCTTGGGACCGGGCCAGCTGCAGCAGGGCGTCCCTATCCTCGAGGGCTGCCACGGCCAGGTCCTGGGCCGCCGCCACCCGCTGCTTGTGCTCGTAGTCGTTGCCCTTTTTGCGGAAGAAATCGGGCTCCGTGGCCGCCCGGACCAGTTCCCGGGGGCCCAGATGCCGGAGGGCGAACTCGTCGAACCCCCGGGCCGCCTCCAGCAAGACGTTCGGGTCGGTGATTCCGGCCAGGATCGCCGCCCCCACGGGGGCCTCGGCGGTCTTGGCGATCCGGTAGAGCCGCTGTTGATCCGGGGCTTTGGCGAGGCGCAGGTACTTCTCCAGGGCCGCCGCCTGGAGGGGGCCCTCATAGACCTCCGCCAGCTTCAGCAGCTGCTTTGGGTCCGCGACCCGGTCCAGGGCCCGGAGCTTCTCCTCAGGGGTCCCGGCCTTCACCACCCGATCGAGGGGCCGGGTCCTTCGCCAAGAGAGGAACAAAAGGACGGCGAAGGCCCCGGAAAGCACGGTCCCGCTCAGCAGGACGGGCTCCTTCATCACCAGGGCCAGTATCCCGGTGTCCAGGACGATAAAGACGCAGAAAAAGAACAGGATCAGCTTCCAGACCTGGGTCCGGGGCTTCTTGGTCGACTTGGACATACATGGGTCCCCCCTGCTTTGCTGCCTCTACTATATCAGACGACGGCCGCAAAAACAACGGCCATCCGCGGTTTTTCTTGCGGGGTCCGGCGCTCTGTGGTATACTGCGGGCAGAAAAACAGCGGGAGGCGCCTATGACGATCAACGTATACGAACAGTATTTCGAAGCGGACCTGAAAGCGGGCGGCGTTCAGCGCCGGGCCGCCCTCGTCATGCTCATCGCCGATTCCGAGGCGGGCCACATCCGCTACGAGGCGGCGGCCACCTTCTTCCCCCATGAGGACGCGGAGGACTTCGCCGTGTCCTACGACGCCTATTACAGCGCCGTCCTCTTCGACAGCCCGGGCCGCCGATCCAGGAAGCGGGAGGAAAAGCTGCTGGCGAGCCTGCCGGCCGAGATCGACGCCCTGGCTCAGGCTGCAGGCGGCGCCATCCATTGGGATCGGCCCCTCCGACCGGCCCGGCGGGGTTGAGCCTTGACAGGGAAAAGGGGCTGCGGTACAGTATACATACTGCGAAAAACGACATAAAATGGCGGAAGAGGAGGTTTGCGACATGATATGCGTCAACTGCGGACGGGCGGAGGCCACCACCGCGTGGGACAGCCTGGCGTTCAATCGGAGAAAGAGCTGGGACGCCGTGGGCGAGTACGCCACGGGCTATGAGAAGGTGGGCCTGTGCTACGGGTGCCGCCGGGAGCTGGGCCGGAAGCATTGGGCCATGGTCCTCCCCAAGGAGAACAGGATCCTCTTCTGGACGACGGGCGTTGTGGGCGCCCTGGGGGCCCTGCTGATGATGTTGGAATACTTCTTCGGCTACCGCATTTTCACCTTCGTGGGCGCCGCCGTGCTGGTGGGGTCCTTGACATTGGGCTACGTGCGGCGGAACGGAGACAACCCGGACAGCACCCTCATCGGCGTGGGCAGCCTCTTGGGCATTGCCGGCGCTCTGGCAGCGGTGGCCTCCATCCTCTCCGCCAGCGGCCGCAGCCAGGTCAGCCCCACGGGCTGGGCAGGCTACGCCCTGCTCATCGTCGCCGCCGGCGGGTATTTCATCGGCGCTCGGGCGCTCAAAGGGCGGGCGGCCAAGGGGGACGGTCCCCTGGAAGCGCTGCTCCTGGGCAAGGTGGAGGCGGAGAACCATCGGTACGTACCCCTGGGCGAGGGGCTGTACGCCGACAAAAAGACGTTTTTGCGGGTGAATTCCCTGCTGGACAAGAACGAGGAGCAGGTGTACGACGAGTTCATCGCCACGGGCCGCTGGAGGGAGCTGGTGGAGCATCCGGAGCGGTTCAAGTTCCTGTCCCTGATATAAGAAGCACCAAAAAGGAGAGATAAGGGTATGTGGATCAGAAGCGAACTGAAGGAGCGGGCCAAGGCCGCCTTCAAAGCGAACTATTGGAAATGCGTGCTGGTGGCGCTGATCCTGGCGTTCCTCGCGGGCAGCAGCGGCAGCTTCGGCAGCCGGGCCGGCAACCGTCAAAGCGACAGCAGCCTCACCCCCGCGCAGCAGCAGCAGATGTCGGAGGCTCTGGAGGAGCTGGGCGGCGAGGGCCTGGAGGAGGCCTTCGGCGTCGTGAACCAGCAGATGCAGCGGTATTCCCGGCAGCAGAACGCCGCCATGGCCGCCACCCTGGGGGGCCTGGGGCTCCTGGGCCTGGCCCTGGCCATCCTGCTGTTCAATCCCCTCATCGTGGGCTGCCGCAAGTTCTTCCTGCAGAACAGCCGGGGCGGAGCGGAGCTGGACGAGATGGGCTACGCCTTTAAAAACGGCAACTGGGGCCGAACGGTGCTGACCATGTTCCTTCAGGCGCTGTTCACCGCCCTGTGGTCGCTGCTGTTCGTCATCCCCGGCATCGTCAAGGCCTACGCCTACCGGCTGACGCCCTATCTGCTGACGGATCATCCGGAGCTCACGGGCACCGAGGCCATCACCCTGTCCCGGCAGATGATGAAGGGCCACAAGTGGCGGGCCTTCGTGCTGGATCTGAGCTTCCTGGGGTGGATATTGCTGTCCGTGCTGACGCTGGGCATCCTGACCATATTCTATGTGGGGCCCTACATGAACGCCACCGACGCAGAGCTCTACGAGGCCGTCAAGGCGGAGTACGAAGCGAAGAACGCCGCCCCGGTACAGGCGTAAGGTTTTCCCGAATATCATTGTGTTTTGCCCGCTCCGTTGCGTTTTGCAGCGGAGCGTGGTATACTGTGGAATATTCTTTCAAATTTCTGTACTATCCGGCTGCACCGCGCCGGAGAAAAGAGGTCCCTATGTTCGGCAGACGACCCGACGGCCGCCGGATCGACAAGATCGATCCCATCATGAAGATCACCCCCTACATCATGCCGGAGCGCAGCGACGCCCAGGTGTTTTTGAAGCACCGGACGGATATGGAGCGCATGTCCGCCTATATCCGGGCCCAGGCCGAGAAGGGGGAGAAGATCAGCCACATGCAGATCATCGTGGCGGCCTACGTGCGAGCCGTCAGCAACAACCCCAACGTGAACCGCTTCATCATGAACAAGCAGCTCTTCGCCCGGAACAACTGCTCGGCGGCCTTCACCATCCTGAAGGTGCCCCACCAGCCCGACGCCGGGGAGGCGGTGGTGAAGATCAAGTTCGACCTCACTGACACCCTCTACGACGTGCGGGATCGGATGGACGCCGCCGTCAGCGCCGCCCGGGGGGAGCAGGAGCAGGGCCCCGGGTTCATCGACAAGCTCCTTTCCTTCGTGTTCGCTGTGCCGGGCCTCGCTACGGTCATCGTGGGGCTGGTGAAGTTTTTGGACCGGTACGGCATCTGCCCCAAGTTCCTCATCGAGGAGCTGCCCTTCCACGTGGGCATGTACATCACCAACACCGCCTCCATCGGCCTCCACGAGGTGAACCACCACATCTACAACTTCGG
>JAEEGL014745931.1_pt1 | contig 12792 bp, 9 predicted proteins | sample 9134231 | NCBI WGS metagenome assembly JAEEGL01 (sample SAMN16246548, study PRJNA631951) | gut metagenome | biome: gut microbiome; feature: rumen; material: fiber-attached | host: Bos | place: Iran: Karaj | collected 2018-10 | reverse complement strand
CAAGCTCTTCTGTAATCAGGTCTTCGTCGCCGACAATGTAAAGGAAGTCATTCCGGAATTCCTTCTTCTGCTTAAAGGCGCGATCGACTGCCCGGACATTCCGCTGAACGTCTCCCGCAGCTTCCTGCAGAACGACGCGCAGGTCAAGAAGATCTCCGAATACATCACCCGAAAGGTCGCCGACAAGCTCAAGAGCCTGTACAATACCGACAGAGCCAATTACGAGACCTACTGGAACGATATCCATCCGTTCATCAAATACGGCTGCCTGCGCAACGAGAAGTTCCTGGAGCGCGTGCAGGACGTGATCATCTACAAGTCTGCGATGACCGATACGTTCATCACCCTGCCGGAGTATCTGGAAGCCGCCAAGGAAAAGCATGAAAACAAGGTCTTCTACACCAACGATGTCCGCCAGCAAGCCCAGTACCTGAAGGTCCTGAAGGATCAGGGATACGACGCATTGGTGCTGAACACTTTGATCGATACCTCCTTCATTACTCTGCTCGAACAGAAAAATGAAGGCGTGAAATTCCTGCGCGTAGATGCGGACCTCAACCAGGCTCTGCGTGAGGATGATGTGACCATCGATGCCTCTGCCACCTCTACCCTGGAAGAACTCTTCAAAAAAGCTGTTGCCAAGGACAACCTGAAGATCCGCGTCGAAAGCCTGAAGGATCCTTCCGTCAGCGCCATGATCGAGCTGTCCGAGGAAAGCCGCCGTATGCAGGATATGATGAAGATGTACGGTCAGATGGGCATGATGATGGGCTATCCGGGCATGGAACCGGAAGAGACCCTGGTCCTGAACCAGAAGAACTCCCTGGTCGCACGGCTTCTTGAAAAGCCGGAGGACGAGACCTCTACCCTCATCGCCGCACACTTGTATGACCTGGCACGGCTGGCCCATGAGCCGTTGGAAGCAGAACAGATGAATAAGTTCATCCAGAGAAGCCAGGAGATCATGGAAAAGCTTTAAACTAAGGGACTCCCTATCATGTTCGTCCGCTAAACGCGCAAGCGCAATACGCGGACCTCACATGATAGGGAGTTTTTTGTTATAAATAGAAAAAGACCGACTCTTATTTGAATCGGTCTAGATTATTAATATAAGGGATATTTCGCCAGAAGATTCTGTACCCTGGCGGATGCTTCTTCCTTGGCTTCGGGATCGGTGATGATCAGATTGATGATATCAGCGATCTCATCCATGTCCTCTTCCTTCATGCCGCGGGTGGTGACAGCCGGGGTGCCCAGGCGGATACCGCTGGTCACGAAGGGTTTTTCCGGATCATGCGGGATGGCGTTCTTGTTGCAGGTGATACCGATGCTGTCCAACAGCTTTTCAGCCTTCTTGCCGGTGACGCCCTTGGAACGCAGGTCGACCAGCATCAGATGGTTGTCGGTACCATGGGAGACCAGATCAAATCCACGCTTCAGCAGACCTTCCGCAAGAGCCTGCGCGTTCTTGATGATCTGCAGCTGGTATTCCTTGAAGGAAGGATCCATGTCTTCTTTGAAGCAGACGGCCTTGGCTGCGATCACATGGCACAGAGGACCGCCCTGGGTGCCCGGGAAGATAGCTTTGTCGATCGCCTTGGCATGTTCTGCCTTGCACAGGATCAGACCGCCTCTGGGGCCTCTCAAGGTCTTGTGTGTGGTCGTGGTAACGACGTCCGCGTACGGGACTGGGCTGGGATGTAGACCAACCGCAACAAGGCCAGCGATGTGAGCCATATCGACCATCAGGATCGCACCGGCCTTCTTGGCGATCTCACCGAAGCGCTTGAAATCGATGGTGCGGGAATAGGCGCTCGCGCCGGCGATGATCAGTTTCGGATGATTTTCCAAAGACAGACGCTCTACTTCATCGTAATCGATCATACCGTCTTCGTCCACGCCATAGCTGACGATATTATACTGCAGGCCGGAAACATTGACCGGGCTGCCATGCGTCAGATGTCCGCCGGCGGCCAGGCTCATGCCCATCACGGTATCACCAGGCTTCAGGAAAGCGGTATAGACTGCAAAGTTGGCCTGAGAGCCGGAATGCGGCTGCACGTTGGCATGCTCAGCGCCGAACAGTGCCTTGGCACGCTCGATCGCCAATGTCTCGGTGACGTCGACGAATTCGCATCCGCCGTAGTAACGCTTGCCCGGGTAACCTTCCGCGTACTTATTGGTCAAAGGAGACCCCATGGCTGCCATAACGGCTTTGGAAACAAAGTTTTCGGAGGCGATCAGCTCGATCTTTCCATTCTGACGGGATACTTCTTTCGCGATCGCCTCTGCGACCTCCGGATCGACTTTCCGGATCTCTTCAAAATCGTACATGTAATAACTCCTTCAGCAGATTGTCAAAATCGCCTGCGGCGATCATTTTGCTATGATATTGATGATACGTCCAGGGACGTAGACAACTTTGATGATGTTCTTGCCATCGATCAGCGCATTCAAGCGTGCATCCGCGCGGACAGCCGCAAGGGCTTCGTCCTGATCGGCCTCTTTGGCGATCTCCACGTTGCCGCGGGTCTTGCCCATGATCTGGACCGCGATGGAGATGCGGTCTTCCACGGTCTTCGCTTCGTCATATTCCGGCCAGGACTGCTGGAACAGGAAACCGGGCTCGCCGGCGATCTGCCACAGTTCTTCCGTGATATGTGGTGCGACCGGATTCAGCAGGATCAGGAAGGTCTTCCATTCGTCCTTTGTGATGGTACCGGCAGCAGTGAATTCGTTCATCAGGGCCATCATAGCGGCGATCGCGGTATTGAACTTCAGGGTCTCATAATCCTGAGAGACTTTCTTGATGGTGCGGTGCATGGAAACTTCTAATGCTTTGGAATAACCGGTCTCGTCGGAGACGTTTTCCTGCATCTTCCAGATACGCTCCAGGAAGCGGCGGCAGCCCTTGACGCCCTGCTCCGACCAGGGAGCGGCCTTCTCAAAGTCGCCGATAAACATCTCATACATACGCATGGTGTCTGCACCGAACTCATCCACGATCTCGTCCGGGTTGACCACATTGCCGCGGGATTTGGACATCTTCTGACCATCGGAACCCAGGATCATACCATGAGACGTACGCTTCTGATAGGGTTCCTTCGTCGGCACGACGCCGATGTCGTACAGGAATTTATGCCAGAAGCGGGAATACAGCAGATGCAGCGTGGTATGCTCCATACCGCCGTTGTACCAGTCGATCGGGCTCCAATAGGCAAGTGCTTCTTTAGAAGCCAGAGCGGTATCATTATGAGGATCCATGTAGCGCAGGAAATACCAGGAGGATCCGGCCCACTGCGGCATGGTATCGGTCTCACGACGGGCAGGACCGCCGCAGACGGGACAAGTGGTGTTGATCCACTCTTCCATCGCGGCCAGCGGGCTCTCTCCGTCCGGACCGGGCTCGTAGCTTTCGACTTCAGGCAGTACCAGAGGCAGGGTTTCTTCCGGCAGAGGCTGCCAACCGCCGCAATGCTCGCAATATACCAGCGGGATGGGCTCGCCCCAGTAACGCTGACGGGAGAAGACCCAGTCGCGCAGCTTGAAGTTGACCTTGCGCGCACCGATGCCCTTCTCGACCAGCCAGTCGATGATCGCCTTCTTCGCTTCTTCTACAGACATACCATCCAGGAAACCGGAATTGATCATCGTACCGGTCTGGATATCGGTGAAAGCTTCCTTGGTGATATCGCCGCCCGCCACGACTTCGATGATGGGCAGACCGAACTTGGTCGCGAATTCCCAGTCGCGGGTGTCATGACCAGGAACAGCCATGATAGCACCAGTACCATAGGTCATCAGGACGTAGTCAGAGATCCAGATCGGGATCTCGGTGCCGGTCACCGGGTTGATGGCCTTCACGCCTTTGATCTCGATACCGGTCTTTTCCTTCGCCATCTCGGTACGATCGAAATCGGACTTAGAGGCAGCAAACTTACGGTATTCCATGATCTCGTCGAAATTCTCGATCTGATCCTTCCAATCATCGATATACGGATGCTCGGGGCTCATGACCATGTAGGTCGCGCCGAACAGCGTATCCGGACGGGTGGTGAAGATGCGCAGCTTCTGTCCATTGGCGATGAAATCCACCTCAGCACCTTCGGAACGGCCGATCCAGTTGATCTGCTGGGTTTTGACACGCTCGATGAAATCCAGACCCTCCAGATCATCGATCAGTCGCTGGGCATACGCGGTGATGCGCAGCATCCACTGGGATTTACGACGATGCTCGACCTGCGTACCGCAGCGTTCGCAGCAGCCATCAACGACCTCTTCATTCGCAAGACCGACCTTACAGGACGGGCACCAGTTGATGGCCATCTCCTGCTTGTAGGCAAGGCCCTTCTTGAACATCTGCAGGAAGATCCACTGTGTCCATTTATAATACTTCGGATCGGTCGTATTGACTTCACGGTCCCAGTCGAAAGAGAAACCGATGGATTTCATCTGCTCTTTGAAATGCGCGATGTTGTTCTCGGTAACGGTCTTCGGATGGATCTTATTCTTGATGGCGTAGTTCTCGGTAGGAAGACCGAAAGCGTCCCACCCCATGGGGAACAGGACATTATAGCCCTGCATACGGCGCTTGCGGGATACGATATCCATAGCCGTGTAAGGACGCGGATGACCTACGTGCAGGCCCTGTCCTGACGGGTATGGGAACTCGATCAGCGCGTAATATTTTGGTTTTGAAGTATCATCATCTGCATGGAAGGCATGCTGCTCATCCCAGATGTTCTGCCATTTCTTTTCAATGGACTTATGGTCGTAGCGGTTCAACGAAGTTTCCTCCTTGTGTTATATAAAGGTGCAAATAACTTAATCCATTTGCCCGTTCGGGACAGAAACGATGGCGACAGGGCTTCCGATGGCCTTAGTCACACCGTTCGTTTTCAGCAAGCCCGTTTCAGGATCTCTGAGGAAGATCGAGAGCGTGTCTGAATCCTGGTTCCCTGCATATGCGACGGTCTCGTCCAGGCTGAGCGCGAATTCGCGCGGTGTCCGCCCCTGGGACCGCAGCCGCTGGATCTGTAGTAACGTACCGTCCGGACGGACACGGTATACTGTGATCGTATTCTCTCCGCGGTTGGAGATATAAACGAAGCGTCCATCGCTGCTGACACGGACAGCAGCAGAAGTATTTGCCGGATCCTGATCTCGCGTTGCCAAAAGATCCTGCACGTATAGCATCCTGCCATCTTCATACACGTAATGTAGCAAGTGATCGACGATCTCCGCTGCGACGTAGGCATGTGCCCCGTCAGGGCTGAAGACCATGTGACGCGGACCATATCCAGGCGGGCAGTCGACGGTCTTCTCCGGGATGGAAACGACCTCCCCCGCATCCGTCAGGCGATAAGCAGCCAGATGATCCGTGCCAAGATCGCAAAGATAGAAGAAGGATCCATCCGGTGCGAAAGTGACGCTATGCGCATGCGCTTTTTCCTGACGATCCGGATTGGGCCCTTTGCCTTGCCGGATCAATTTGTAGCAAAGCTTGCCCACAGATCCGTCTGCCAAGATCTCATATACCTGGACCGTCGCATCGACATAGGTCGTGACTATGAGGAACTTTTCGTCCGGAGTCAGGACGACGTGACAGCCGCCCAGGCTCGGTGCTTCCCTGAGAGAAGTCCTTTCCAGGCCTTTGACCTGTCCGTCTTCATCCCTCAATATGTCATAGGAGGCAACCTTACCGCAGCCGGTTTCCGGTTCTTCCACGCTGTACAAGATCGTACCGGCCTTATTGACGCAAAGATAGGTCGGGGACTCTTCTACCGCCAACAACACTGGTTCGGTGATATAACCATTTTCCTGCGCGAATCCATAGATGCCTTTGCTCGTCGTATTGGTATACGTACCGACAAATACATATTCTTTCATGGCTGCCTCCTGTATATTTTATCTCATATATTTTACTTCATCTATTTAAAGAAGTCAATTTTCTATCGACTTTCCAAAACAGGTTTGGTATACTATCTAAAGAGTGAACAAAAAAGGAGCCTGTTTATGGAAAAGATACCCAGTTTTACTGTTGATCATCTGCGTCTTTTGCCCGGTGTTTACGTCTCCCGCAAAGATCGGATCGGTGATGTTACTTTGACTACGTTCGATGTTCGCATGACAGCGCCGAACCGCGAACCCGTTATGTCTACCGGCGTATGCCACACATTGGAACATCTGATCGCTACCTATCTGCGCAATGACCCGGTGTGGGCTTCCAAAGATATCTATTGGGGCCCCATGGGCTGCCGCACCGGTTTTTATCTGATCCTGGCGGGCGATCTTAAGCCGCTGGACATTCAGGGCCTGCTGCTCGGTGCCTATCGGTTCGCTGCCTCCTTCGAGGGTGAGATCCCCGGGGCGCATCCGAAGGACTGCGGCAACTATTCAGATATGGATCTGGAAGGCGCTAAGGCTGCTGCAGCGCGTTTTATCGATGTATTGGTACATTTAGACGATTCGACCACCTGTTACCCGTAAAAAGAGATCTACGGCCTTTTAACGGCCTGGAAAGGAACTTATATGTACACGATTCAATTCATCGAAGATGTGGTTTTCTACGGGACCGATCGTGAACGACTCCGTCTGGACCTGTTCGTACCAGAGGGCAAAGAGGATTTCACTACGATCGTGCTCTTCTTCGGCGGCGGACTGACCGCAGGTACTAAGGAAGATCTGGCGAAACTTGCGGAAGCGTTGACCGCGGAGGGATATGGTGTCGTAACACCCAACTATCGATATTATCCTGACTACCCTTTCCCTACACCTGTGCAGGATGCTGCCGCAGCATTGCATTGGGTCCGCCGCTCCATCACGAATTATGGTGGTTCCGGGAAGATCTTCGTCGGAGGCCATTCTGCCGGAGCGTATCTCAGCATGATGCTGGCGTTCGACAAACGGTTCTTGAGTCCTTATGACATCGATCCGGATCAGGATATCGCAGGCTGGCTGATGCTCAGCGGACAACCTACGCTGCATTTCAATATCATGAAGTATGAAGGCACGGATCCACGGCGGGTCATCATCGACGATCGCGCTCCCTTGTACCATGTGAACCGTTCCGAAGGAGCGCCGATGCTCATCCTTTGCTCTGACAACGATATCCCGAACCGTCTGCTGCAGAATGAACTACTGGTCGCGTCTATGAAGGCGTTCTCCTACGCATCGGACATTTCCTTCATCACCTTGCAGGGACATGATCACGTCAGCTACATGCTGCCGGATGCGGATGGAAGATTCCCGATCGTGGAACCACTCATAAAATTCATTGAAACACACTAAATCAATGACCGCCGGCCAAACCGGCGGTTTCTTTTCCTTGTACACCGAAAAGCCGGAGCTCTTATTGAGTTCCGGCTTCTTCAATAGATTCCAGCATTTCGTCGCCATAAATGTGTTCACGGGCTTCGATGGGTTTGTCGGTGATCACACCGTCTACATTGAGTTCAACAGATTTTTCAAACGTGTCCGCTCGATTGACCGTCCATACGATGATCGTTTTATCGCGCAGATGGACAGTCGAAACCGTGTTGGATGTGACATAGGCAATATTCATACTGAAGAAATCAGCATATTCCAGATCATAGAACATGCCTACGGAACCGCGCATGAGATATCCGCAATACATGTTTTCATCCATACTCTTGATCGTTTTCAGCGCATTATAACTGAAGGATTGGATGATACACCGATCCTCCATCTCATATTCCTGGATCACTTCCATCGTGGCTCTGGCCAGATCCTCTGCTTTATTATATGCGTTGACTTTCAGCTCTACGAGCAATGATATGTTCTGCTCTTTGCAGAGTTCCAGCACCTCGGAGAACATCGGAAGATGCTGGCCGTCTGGATCCGTCAACGCTGATAATTCTTCTGCTGTGAAGTCACTGACTACCTGGTTGATGCCCCAGCAGCGCCGCAGTGTCTTGTCATGATGCACGCAGACGACACCATCCTTGGTAAACTGCACATCGATCTCGATCATATCCGCTTCTGCATCGATACCATCCTGGATCGCTCCCAGAGTATTTTCGCGGTAATTTGTAGTATAGCCTCGATGTGAGATGATGGCTGTCTTCTCGGAAAAAAGTGCATGGCTCAAACCGTTGCGCCGGACAGAATACAGCATCAGCAAGTTTACCAGAAATGTTAATAAGACTGCAAGAAGAAGCATACTTACGGTAAATCTGCCTTGCCTTCTGGCGTTGGGATCCTTCGTCCGGATCAAAGGAGTCGCCTTCAGATGGACTTCCGGTGCGACCGTTTGATAATAATACGACGCTACAAAAGCATATCCTGCAAAAATAATGAGGCTGAAATTGATGAAATTCAAGAACAGACGGGCATAATGCAGGAACGTAAGGGTCATAGCCTTACGGACTTCTTCACGCACCAGCAGCCTTGTGGCGATACGGATGATCGTATAGATCGAGTAATTGATGAACCAAAGCACACCCAGGATCATGGCTTCCCACAGGATCAGACCCAGTAAGATCTGGACCCAGTGCTTACGGAACAATGCAAGCGACCTGCGGATCGACTGGAGGCCGCTCGTATGTTCGGCAAGGTGGATCTGAAACGCAAACAGACCGCATAATGCCAGCAATACGAACACGACGCCCACAACGATGATGATCAAGTTGAATGGGAACTTGTCAAATGCCGTACGCAAGAGTGAATTGACAAGTGCTACATAGTTGTTCGTTGAGTTCTCAATAAAGTACAGCAGTAGAGGGAACAGGACCACCAGTATCGGGATCATGATCCAGTTGCCGGGCTTCATCAGTTCGATGGTCTTTCTGAATCCTTCTTTGACCAACTGGAACCATCCGATCTTCTTCTTGTAAAAAGACTGTTGGTAACTGATCGCAAGAGAATTGACAGCAAACCCTTGAAAAACGACTAAAAGGAAGAAGATCACCAATAAAGCGATAAGGATCAAAGGATCTGTTAATGCCGTGCGTATGTTCTGCGACGAGATGTAATAGACACGCGAAAAACGCAGTGCCAAGTGCAGCAAAACTTCGCACAGCGGAAACCAGACCACTGCGCCTATCGTTTTATAGATGATCTCCAGGAATGTCAGGTATCCCAGACTGCTGGTAAACAATCGGGATACCTGTTTGATGGTTTGTTTCATGATATCGCGTAAGGCTGATGCCTGTACCTTAGTCGGCCAATGTCCCCATCGGGTCCCACGGATCCAGATGGATCGGTTCGGTCATAAGAGCACTCTTCTCTTCTTCTGACAAATAGTCTTTGCGGATCACAGCCTGGTAGACAAAACGGTCGAACCAGGTCGGGGTCATCAGGTAATACCCCTTCTTACCATTTTCATCGCCCCAGCTGTTCTCGATCTTCCAGCGGTTCGGCTGGCCGTTCTCATCGAGATTGACACCGGTGATGACCATGGCATGGTTCATGGCGCTGCGCCAGTACAGAAGGCCATCTTCCTTCGACAGATCGAAATTCATGCCAAAAGCACTTTCATAGTCGAAAGCCTTATCGTCCCAGACACCAGCCTTACGCTGTCCATCGTACCCGACATCACTGCCGAACCAAACGATCTCGCCTGCCTTCAGCTGCTCCACGATGAGTTCCTTCATGCGCTCCATCGTCAGATTCAGATAGCAAACAGGATATCCTCCCACAACGTTGCCCAGATAATCGACTGTGTAGGTGCGTCCAAAAGGTTTATTGAAGGTCGGCGCATTGATGATACTGATATATTCGGTCAGATCGGTACCCACATACTCTTTCAGGAAGGTCTGTGGTGTAAGATCACGAATGATGCCATATACGCCATCCTTGTTGGTGTATTCAAAGTCGAATGTCTTTGGCGGTACTCCGAAATTGGTGCACAGGAAACCGTACATCTCATTGAGCATGCTTTCCTTGCGCTCGTGCAGTTCCTCCGCCGTAGCCCCATTGCGATAGGCGCGTTGGATCTCGGAAGCATAGATGCTCAGACGGCGATTGATCAACCGGTTCATGCGGCCGGTATGACTGCTCTGATAGGTCTCCTTCATGGCATCCTGCGGTACGACACCATATTTTTCAATGACATTGACCAGCATATCCCACTGACCGCCATCCTGGATCCCCGTCTGCAGAAGCCACGTCATCACGCGGTCATCGGTCGGACGATCCGCCAGAGTGATCACCGTCTCCAGGAAGTAGTTGATCTTTTCGAATTTATCCCAGAACGCTGTATAGTTCTGTGAAAGCTCAAAGTTTTCAAGTTCATATTTCTCAGCGATCTTTTCGCGCAGCACGTTCAGACCAGCAAACAGCCAGCAGCGACCGCTGGCCATCTGATTGGCGACAGGCAGGGTCTTCGCCTCGATGGAAAAGTGAAAACGCTCCGCATTGCGCGCCTCGGAGACACTGCAGATCGTATCCACCGCATTGTCCGTAAGAGCGTTGCTGACTGCTTTCAAGACAGGATTGGCTCGGAAATTCTCCTCATAGGTCGTAAGGTTTGCCAGTTCGATTGGTTTCATGATACTGCTCCTTTCATGATGGTTCATTGGCTTTCAGACGTTCCGCCTGATCCGTTATGATGATATAATCCAGCATCTCATCCAGATCCCCATCGAGGATCTCGGTGATGCGGTGCGTCGTCCATTTGACCCGATGATCCGTAACACGGGACTGCGGGAAATTATAGGTGCGGATCTTTTCACTGCGGTCTCCGGTACCCACCTGACTGCGGCGATCCGCAGAAACACTGTCCTGCTGCTTCTTCAGCTCTATTTCATATAGTCTGGCGCGCAGGACCTGCATGGCCTTCTCTTTGTTGCGCAGCTGCGATTTCTCGTCCTGACAGGTGACGACCAATCCGGTAGGGAAATGCGTGATGCGCACGGCGGAATCCGTCGTATTGACGCATTGTCCACCATTGCCTGAGGCACGATAGACGTCGATCCTAAGATCATTGGGATCGATCGCTACATCGACCTCTTCGACTTCCGGAAGAACGGCGACTGTTGCAGTGGACGTATGGATGCGGCCGCCGGATTCCGTCGCCGGTACGCGCTGTACCCTATGCACACCGCTTTCATACTTCAACCTGGAATAGGCGCCCTGCCCCTGTACCATGAATACGATCTCTTTGAAGCCGCCGATCCCGTTTTCATTGACGGAGATCACTTCGACTTTCCAGTGGACACGTTCCGCGTATCGACTGTACATGCGGAAAAGTTCTGCGCCGAACAACGCGGCTTCATCCCCACCGGCGCCTGCACGGATCTCAACAAAAACGTTTTTATCGTCATTGGGATCCTTGGGCAGCAACAGGATCTTCAATTCCTGCTCCGCCGTCCGGCATAACAGTTCTGTCTGTTCCAGGTCTTCCCGGATCATGGCACGCATGTCCTCGTCGGATTCTTCCTGCAGCATGACCTGCGCATCGGCTATGTCCTGACAAGCTTTTTTCCATTCGTTATATTTGGTGATCAAAGGTGTGAGCTGCGCATGTTCCTTCATGATCTTCTGCCACATCGCCTGATCACTGATGACGGATGGATCGTTCAGCCGCATCCCAAGTTCTTCATAATGGCCGCAAAGCGCGTCCATTCGTTCAAACATAATAATATCCTTTCACACACCGGTCCAGACCGGCCAGGTCTTTACGCACTTCTATTTGAGAAAAACCAGCATCCTTTAATATTTGCGGAACGCTTTTGCCTTGGTCATAACCGATCTCCAGGTATAATGTACCACCGTTTTTCAGGACCTTCGGCGTTTCCACGGCGATGCGGCGATACACATCCAGGCCATCAGGACCGCCGTACAAAGCCAGCTCCGGCTCCCTGCGGACCCTTGGGTCCAATTGTTCCATATCGGCCGCTGTGATGTAAGGCGGGTTGGAGATGATAAGATCGAAACACTCTCCTTCCACCGCGGCACAAAGATCACTGGACCGCAACTCGACCGACTTGACCCCTAACACATCGGCATTGTGTTTCGCTAACTGCAAAGCTGAATCCGACAGATCGACACCGATGCCGGTCCATCGATCCGCGTATTTCGCCAGGCTCAAGGCGATGCATCCGGTACCCGTTCCAATATCCAGGAAGCGGACAGTATGGGTCCCTTGATCCTGCAATGCCCACTCGACCAGCAGTTCCGTTTCCGGTCTGGGGATCAGAACGCCTGGTGTACATTGGAACGTAAGCCCCATGAATTCTGTGCTGCCCAGGATATAGGCCAACGGCTCCCCGGAAAGCATCCTGTCGACCGCAGCACAGATCTGTTCTTCTTCTACTTCCATTTCGGGATGCGTCAGACGTTGGGCCCTTGTTACGTGCAAATACTCCTCACACAAGATCGAAAGGGCTGCTTCTGCATCATCCTGACCATCCTGGAGCAGACGCTGTTTTTGTTCAGAGAATAAACGATCAAGCCGCATCATGTTCCAGCTCTTTTTCTAAAACCGCTGAAAAGGAACTGATGGCGACCGCCAGCTGGTCCTTATCTGGTTCCCGTGTCGTCAGCTTCTGCAGCAGAAGCCCCGGATATACCAAAGCATTGACGAATTTGTTATCGTACTTGGCGGACAGCTTCAGGACTTCATACGAAATGGAAGCGACCGCAGGCACGAGCAGGAGCCGATAGCCGATCTTCAGCAGCGGGTTTTTCACCTGAATGACCATAAACAGCAGGATGCTGATCAGCATGATGATGAACAGGAAACTGGTACCGCAACGTTTGTGCAGCCGGGTGCACTGAAGTGCATCCTCCGGTGTCAAAGGACGGCCGGACTCATAACAATTGATCGTT
>JAEEGL014153616.1_pt1 | contig 12792 bp, 6 predicted proteins | sample 9134231 | NCBI WGS metagenome assembly JAEEGL01 (sample SAMN16246548, study PRJNA631951) | gut metagenome | biome: gut microbiome; feature: rumen; material: fiber-attached | host: Bos | place: Iran: Karaj | collected 2018-10 | reverse complement strand
CAATCCCCAATCCCCAATCCCCAATCCCCAAATAAATATTTTTATAAAAAAAATTGAAAAATTAAATTTTAACATTAAATTTAATAATATTTAAATAAAATAAATATTTTATATTTAGAAAAAAAATAAATATAAATAAATAAATAAAAATATTTAAAATTTAAATGGAATTAAAAAGTTCATTTGACAAAAGAATAATAAACATGGAAAAAGAATTCAAAGATATAAGTAAAAATATAAATAATATAAAATATAAAAATAATCTTGCAATGAATAATATTGTAAATAGTATAAATTGTTTAACTCCAAATATTAATAATAAAAACAATAATAATTTTAATTTCAATAATGAAAATATTACTAAAAATAACAATAATAATAATAAAATTTATAAACATAATTATAATAATAATAATGTTTCAAATGATAAAGAAAAATATAATACTAATACTTTTGATTATAGAATTTATAATAATAATAATAAAAGTAATGGAAATAATAAAATGAATATTAATAAAATTAGTTATAGAAATAATTATGAAAAATTAAAAAGAAATTGTAGCACAAATTATTTTAATCAATTGAATTATAATTATTTAAATGATAAATCAGAAACAAATGAAAATAATATTAATGAAAATAAACATAAACAATCAAAAAATATTTTCAATAAAAATAACAAAAAAGAAGAAATGAAAAATAATTACATAAACATAAATAATAATAATAATTATAAAGAAAATAATAATATTTTAAATCATTATTCAAATTTTCAAAAAAAATTTAACATCGATTATAATAATAATTTTAATAATAATAATATTAATAATATTAATTTAGATAAACCTTCTTTAAATTTTTCTCCTTCTTCTCCTTCAACTTATTATCGAAGAAAAGTAGAAAATTATCGTCCTTTATCAACAAATAATCATTTAACTAAAAATAATATTGCAAATTCTTTTATAAATGAATTGAATGATTCGGAAATTTTAAATAAAATAATGAATATTTTAAATGTTTCTAATAAATTTACATTAATTAATAAAATAAAAGAATTCAAAGAAAATGAAGAAACATTAAAAAAACTAAAAAAATATTTTAAAGAAAATTATAATAAAAATTCTTCTAATATTAATAATAATAATAAATATGAAGAATATTGTAAAAATATTATGAAAAAATATAAAATAAAAAATTACGATGAATTTAAACATTATTTGAATGAAATTTTAGAAAAAAATGAAAAAAACGAAAATTTTGTTTTTGGAATGAAAAAAATTTTATGCGAAGAATATTCTTCTCCAATGTTTACAGCAAAAGAAAGTATTAATAATACAAATTTATAAATAATTATTTATTAGAATAAATTAATTAATTTTTTATAAATATTTTTTTATTTAAGATTATTATTATTATTATTATTTAAATTTAATTGAATTGTTGAAGGATTTTCAAAAGGATTCATATTTAAATTCATCGCCATATTAATCATATTATTAAAATTATTCATTATTTCATTATTATTATTATTAATTTGATAAGGAGCATTAACAATCATATTAAAATTATTATTATTATTATTATTAATTAAATTATTTTCATCTTTTTTAAATTTTTTATTTTTTCTTTTTTTTGCATTTTTTTCTTCTTCATCATCACTAAAATCTTTTTCATTTTCAGCAATTTCTTCATCAAAAGCATTTGAAGCATCGCAACCTTTTTTTCCAATTAAATTATATTTATTAATAAACTTACATTTATCATTACAATAAAATAATTTATCACCAACATTAAATTTATTTTTAATTAAATTCGGATAAATTTTAATAATATAAATTGGATTATCAATGTTTCCAATCACATCATCAACGAATCCAAAATTTTCTTTATTTTCTAAATAAATAATATTATCCAAATCTAAAATATTATTATTATCATTTAAATTAGTATTATTAACAATAATTTTATTATTTTCAATAATTGAATTAATTTGTCCAAAAAATGTAATTTCATCATTTAAATTTAATTTTATTGGAATTGGAATTGTTCTTTTTTCTTCTAAAATTTCATGTTTTGTTCCAGTGTAAGTGTTCATTGTATCATCTTCATTTAAATTATTATCATATAATTTATTTATTTTATTCAATTCATTTTTATATGAATTTTCATTCAATTCGAATTTTTCTTCTTCATTTTCGCTGAAATTAATATTATCCAACATTTCATCTATTTTATTTATATTATTTTCTATTAAATGTTCATCCATTTAATATAAATTAAATAAATAAAAAATATTTAAATTAATTTTTACTCTTAAAATTTTTACCCTTAAAATAAATTAATTTTATTCTATGACTAATTTAGCTGCTCCGTAAATTCCTCCATCATTTCCTAAAGCAGCCAAAACAATTTTGGCATCTCTTGAACCTTTAAAAACATATTTAATATAATATTTTTGGCAATATTCAATCAAAACATTTCCAGCTTTACTAACACCACCTCCTATAACAAATATTTCAGGGTTAACAACATCAGCAACAAAACTCAAACCTTTTCCTAACAATTTTCCAAATTCTTCAGCAAGTTCTTTAGCCAATTCATCTCCAGCTTTAACAGCATCCCACACATCTTTCGCAGTGATTTCTTTAAGTGATCTAAGAGAGCTCTCTTTTTTAGATTTCTCTAACATTCTCTTAGCCATTTTTACAACTCCAGTTGCTGAAGCATATTGTTCCAAACATCCTTGATTTCCACATCCACAAGTATCAGGCTCATCATCTACAACATGAATATGACCAACCTCTCCGGCAGCACCTATACATCCTGCCAATATTTTTTCATTTGATATGACACCTGCTCCAACTCCCGTTCCTAAAGTGATGGCAACTACATGGTGGTACCCTTGAGCACCCCCCTTCCACATTTCTCCTAGAGCGGCTACATTAGCATCGTTTCCTGATTTAACACATATACCATTTAACAATTCACTCATTCTTTTTGATATATTAAATGTTCCCCATCCTAAATTTGCTGCTCCGTATATCACTCCTAATCCATCTACTGGTCCGGGGGCACCCATTCCAACTCCGGTTAGGTCATCGAAGGTGATGTTTTTTTTTGCCATGTGTTCTTTGATTGATTTTGCGATGTCGGGTAAAATTTGTTCTCCTTGATTTGTTTTTACTGTTGGAATTTCCCATTTATCTAATAATTCTCCTCCTGTGCTGAAGTAACCTATTTTTACTGTTGTTCCTCCTATGTCTACTCCGTAGGCATATTTTCCGTTTGGGTTGATTTCGACTTCGTCGATGTTTGTTATTGTTCTACCACTGTATTTTCCTCCGGCGACTGGAACTCTGCTTCCGTTGTATTTTATGACCAATGCGTTGTAATTTTCGACTTGCTCGTTGTATTTTAATATTTCACGGTTTGCGTCGTTGTCTGCGACAAGTAAAACTTTTTTTGCTTGTTCTTTTGATGCCATTTTTAATAATATTTTTAATTAATTTTGGATTTAAATCATGTTAATTATTATTTTATTATTTTGTATTTACTTGATTTAAATAAATTTAAATATTAATTAAATGAATATTTATTTATAAAATTATTATTATAAAATATATAAATAAATAATATTAAAATTTAATTTAAAATTAATCTTGTAAATTTTTCATTTTTTTCTTCTTTAATTTCTCTTTTTTTAACAGGTTTTGACAGTAATTTTTCATCTAAATTTTTAGTAATTTTCATATCGCACGTAAATAAAATAACAGTGTCGCAATCTTTATTTAAACAACCTTCAAAAATAATATTCGTATCAATAAAAATTTTAATTTCATTCGCATTAAATTCAAATTCATTTAAATTAACAATATTAATATAACTTAAAAAAATTGGTCTTTCAAAAACAAAAAAAATTTCCGCGAAATTATTATTATTATTATTATTTAATTTAAACAAAAATTCATCATTATTAATTTTATACGAATTAAACAAAATTTTATATTTAACATTATTATTATCAATTAAATTATTCCCAAATTCATCAAAAATTTGAATATTTTTAAAACCAACAATAAAATTCTCCAAATTTTTTTTCTTCATATTATTACTAATCAAAACTAATTTAATCACATAACCAGTTGGTAAATAAACAGTTTCATAACATTGTTCATACAAAAACGAAGCGAATTTGAAATTTTCTTGATTATTTTCTTCAAAATCTTTATTTTTAATCGGAAAAAAAATTTCCTGCCCAAAATCATTTTCCACACAAGAAATTCCAATTCCCTGAAACAAATAAATCGTATCATAAAAATTATCATCCAAATAAACATCGATGCTTTTTGTGCAACAATCCAAAAAATCTTTATGATTATAATTAAAAATTTTAATTTCTTTAATTTTTTGTTTATCTTTAAAACAAATTTCAATGTAAGGCAAAGGTTCATTATTTTTAATACAAGTGAGCCACATATTATAATCATCATTAGTATTGTTATTATTATTGAAAATATTTTCGAAAATTCTTTCATCATTTTCATCGTCGTAAATCGTGCGTAAATCTTTTGGCATTGCGCCTATTGTGATTGCGCTTTCGATGTTGATTAAATTGTCGTTGATGTCGTAGAATTCAAGCCCAGTCAAACCGATGAATTTTCTGTGGCCGTAATTTTGGCTCAAAACGAGTTTGATTTTGAAGAATTGGATGAAATTTGTGTAATTATTAGTGGAAAAATTGAAGGGAATGTGAAATGATGTGTTTCTTCCGATTGATGTTCGAAGGAAATTGTCGAAATATTGATTTGTTGTGTTGTTTGTGTTGTTGTTGTTTGAAATGTTGGAGGAATTATTATCGTTGTAGTAGTAATTTACGTTGTTGTTGGTGTTTTCGATTGAATTGTTGTTTTTTTTGATGTTGTTGAATTGACGATCGGAATAAATTTTGTATTTCGAGAGATTTTTTAATTCGATTGATGATTTGAAATAGTGATTTTTGAAGTTGCTTTTTTTTGATGAAAATGGACGTTTATCATTAAAAATAATAATATTATTATTATTATTATTGTCGATGATGTTAAAAGTTTTTGAGCGTAAATTTCTGTTGCTTTCAATTTCGTTGAGTTTGATAATATTAAATTGATTATTAACATTCAAATTTCCGTGAAAAAATTTATTATCTTTATTCAATAATTCGATTTCTTTGATTGGACTGACGAACATATCATCAAAATAAGGATAATTAATAATGTTAATGTAATTAATGTTTTTTTCGTTGATTTTGTCGATGTAAAAATTTATGTAAAGATTTGGAATAAATTCAGTAATAAAATAACTGTTGTTTATTGTGTCATTATTATTTTCGTTGTTGTTGTTAAAAATGTTAATTACGTTGTTGTTGTTGTTTATGCAATTTGAATTGCAACAAATTATTGGAATTATTTTGTTATTTTTGTCATAAATTTCTATTGCTTCGATTGCTAAATAATTATTATTATTATTATTATTTTCTAATTCATTTGAATTGTTATTGTTTAGTTTATTTTCATTGTAAATTGAATTAATTTTAATTGTGAATTTCAAAAGATTTTGAAAATTAATCGTTGAATTAATATTATTATTACTATTATTAATATTATTTGTGCTGTTATTATGATTAATATAATTACTATTATTATGACTACTAATATCATCATTGTAATTGATAGTTTCAGTTTGAATGTAATTTAATTTTTTATTAAAAGTTTGTGATTTAAAACTCGCATTAATATTATTATTATTATTATTATTAGTGTCATTATCTTCAATCATGTCAATTAATAAATTAAATTGTTGAGGTGATAATTTTAATATTCGATTTATTTTATTTGTCATTTCTTTGTCGTTGTTATTATTAATATTAATGTTGATATTATTATTATTATTCGCGATTACAGAAGCAGAAATGAAATTTTTTTCATTGTTATTATTATTATTATTATTATTACTAGTGAAATTTTCATTATTATTATTATTATTATTAGAAAGATATTTATTTTGATTGATTGTTTTATTATTATTAAAATTAATATTATTATTATTTTTAATGTTTCTTCCGTTTGTGAAAATATCAAATGTTTTTTTCTTTGAATATTTATTAATATTAATATTATAATTATTATTATTATTATTATTATTATTAATATTTTTAATATAATTATTATTCGTATTATTTTTTTTGAAATTTGAATTGCTTAATTTATTAATATTACTAAAAGGTCTCAAATGCGTTTTAATTTCGCTATTGCTGCTTTTTAAATTATTATTATTATTATAAAAGATTTTTTTATTTTTTGGACTTTTATAAAAACTGTTCATTAACAATTGCGTATAATCATTAGTTAATTTTTTCGGAATCGTATTTAAATTATTAGTTTTTTTATTATTATTATTATTATTAATATTTTGCGAAGTGTTTATTGAAGAAAAAGGACGCAATTTTTCTCTTTTTGAATTCAAAGATGTGAAAGAAGTTCTGCTTGAAAATTTAAGTTCTTTATTTGAATTATTATTATTGAGAAGTAAATTATTATTTTTATTGTTATAATTAGTATTATTATTATTATATTTATTATTATTATTGTTTTCAGTAATGTTATTTTGAAATAAATTTTCGTAACTTCCTGTTGAAGATAAATTATTATTTTTTACTTTGTTGCTAATGACTTTTTTTAATATTTTCATTTGATTGTTGTTGTTAATGTTGCTATTGTTAATGTTGTTGTTGCTGTTGTTATTTTTGTTGATGGTGAAATTACTGTTTTTTGAAATTGCACTTAAACTATTGTCGTTTTTGTTTATGTTTTCACCGAAAATAATTTTGCTTATGATGTTCATATTTTTTTTGCGATTTAATTTTTTATTATTATTATTATTATTATGTGAATTATTATTATTATTATTTTCTTTGTAAATGTTTTTAATGTGATTGTTAAAATTGTTAAAAAAACTTTCTTTGAAATTAATATTAAATTTATTATTATTATTATTTTCATTATTATTATTATTATTATTATGTTCGATGCTTATTAAATCTTTTAATTTTTTTGAATTATTTTTGATTTTAGTTGAATTATTTTTATCATTAGATTTTTCTTCGAAATCGAAATAAAAATTATTATTATTGTTATTATTTTTTTTCTTTGCGGTTGATTTAAAAATTGTTAAATTATTAAAAAATTCATCAGAATTTTTATTTTCTTTATTTGATGTTTTATTAATATAATTTTTAATATTATTGTTATTATTATTAGCGTTATTATTATTATTATTACTATTTTTTTTATTTAATTCTGATTTATATTTTGTGTATTTATCAAATCTGTTGATTGATTTTTTATTATTTGAATAAATAAAATTATTCAAATTGTTTAAATTCAACATTTATTTAATTTAAATTTATTTATAAATTATAATAATAATTTAATAATAATTTAATAATAATTTAATAAATAAATTTATGTCATTTATTAATAAAACAACTTTTAATAATAAATCAACAATAAATTTATTTTATGATTATTTTAACACATCTTTTTCAAATAATAATTTCAATAGCAAAATGTTTATGAACATTAATGAAATTAAAAATAAAATAAATGAATTTTATTTAAATAAAAGTTACAAATTAATAATTTTATTTATTGAAAATCAATGTTTAATTGAAATTGAAGATGAATTTTTTATTATTTTATTTTACATTAAAATAAAATGTTATTTTAAAATAATTGAAAAAAAATTAAATTCGATTAAAATTCAAAATGGAATTTATATTTTTAATAACAAAATGAAAATTAGTAAAACATTAGAAAAATTATTTAAAAAAATAAAAAAAGAATTAAAATTAATAAAATATTTTAATAAAAAAAACATAAAAAAAAGAGAAAAAGAAAAATTATTTCAAATTTTTTTAGAAGGAATTTTTTTATATTGTAAATATTTAAAAATAAAAAATTTTAATAATGACGCAATTTATTTATTAAATTTATGTAAATTTTTTATTGATTCTTATTATAATTTTTTTATTGAAAGTGAAAGTTTTAATTTAATGACAAAAATTTTATTATTTTTATGCAATTTTTTAATTAATGATTTTTGTTTTTGTTTTTCATTAGAAATTTTGAATTTTTGTTTTAAATTGAATTTGAAGGAATTTTATTTAATTTATAAAAAAAAGAATTTTAATGAATTAAAACACAAAGAAAAAAAGAAAATTAAAAATAATATTTTTAATTTAATTGTTATTTTTTATTATTATGGAATTTGTAATGAAAATTTAAATTTAATTTTTCCGAATAGTTTAATTTCATATTCAAATTGTTTTTATTTTATTAATAAATTTAAATTTTATTTTAATTTCAATCATCAATTTTTTATTTTAATTAAAGAAACGAAAAATTTGTGTATTAAATATTATAAAATCGATGTTGAATTTTTAATGAATGAAAAAAAAAATAAAATTTTTAATCAAAATAATTTAAATAATGAAAATAATAAAAAATTTAATAATTTTTCTTTAAATTTTCGATTTAAAAAAAAATATGATTATTTATTATTTTTTTTACAAAAAAATTTCTATTTAAATAATCAATTTAATTTCGTTCCTGAAACAATCAATACAATCAATAATAAAAAAGATTTTCTTAGAAATTTAAAATTTTATAATGATTTATTAAGTAAAAAATATGTAAATTTCATTAGAAAAAATGATAATTTATTTTTTAATAAAAATAATAAATCAAATGTTATTAAATTAGATAATTTTAATAAAAAAATTCTAATTTCTAATAAAAAAAAAGAAGAAAAAAATAAAAATTTTCAATTATTTTCTAATAAAAATAATAAAAATTTAATAATTTCTAGAAATTTACGACAAAATAAAAAATTTTTATTTGGATCTTTATTAAAATCATCATCATCAAATTTAATTTCAAATAAAAAAAATATTTTCAAAAACAAATCATTAAAATTTTTAAATAACATTAGTATTAATAATGAAAAACGCTCAAAATCAGAAAAAATAAAAAACAAAAAAGTAAAAAAATATTCTTTAAATTATTCTTATATTTTTAGTAAAAAATATCAAAAAAATCGAACTTTAATTGAATCTTATTCAAATAAAGAAATTGAATTTCAAAAAAATTTGTTATTTTTAAAACAAAATGATTCAAAAAATATGAAAGAAACTTTTTTATTAAATAATAAAAAAAATGTTTTAAAAGAAGCAGAAAATTTTTTTAATAAAACTTTAGATTTTATTGAAACGAATAATAAAATTAATAATAAAATTATTAATAATAAAATTAAAAATTACAATGAAAATTTTAATGAATCTTTTAATGAAAATTATTTAATTTTGGAAAAATTAGAAATTAAAAAAAATAAATTAAAAGATAAAATTATTAAAGGAAATAATTATAAAATTATTAATAATTACAATGATTTAAATAAAAAAATTAAAAATTTTAGAAAATTTCTTTTTTTAGAAAATTCTTTTTCTAATGAAAATAATAAAAGTTCAATTTCTAATAAAAATCATCTTTATAATAATTTTAATAATATTCATAATAATAATAATCATTTTTTGTCTTTAATTAATGAAAAAATCGAAAATTATAATGAAACAATTAAAAAAATGAAAAAAAAATAAAATTTTTTTTTATTATAAATTTTTTTATTTAAATAATAAAATATTAATTTATAATTTTATAAATAAATTCAATAAAAAATTTATTTTATTTAACATATAATTTAATTTATAAATTAAATATTTGAATATTTATAATCATTATTTATAAATATTATTAATTAAAAAAAATGTTAATTATAATTTTTTTTCGTTGAAGTTGCATTAGTTGAATAATTACTATGAAAAGGAGAAGTTTTTTTCATATTAAATCCATAAGTTTTATTATAATTATTATTATAATAATTATTACTTTTATTATTATTATTATCTTGATGATAATAATAATGTCTTTGAGAATTCGCATAATTAATAGAAAATTCTTTTCTTTTTAATTTATTATTATTATTATTATTATAATTAAATGAACCATTGCTACTATTATTTTTATTATAAAAAATGTTATTTTCAATATTATTTTTACTAATCATGTAATTATTAAGCATATTAATATTATTATTATTATTATTATTATTTTTAATATTATTTAAACTATTGTAATTAATATTTCTTAAAGCTTCTCTATAAGAAATTGGTGGTCTATTTGGAATATTTTTTCTTCGCATTTTATGATTAATTGTATTGCTATTTGAATTATTACTATTTGAATTAATATTATTTTTTATAAATTTATTTGGTTTATAATTATTATTATTATTAATATTCATATTATTATTATTATTTTTATAATTTATTGTATTATTATGATTAGAAATGTAAATATTCGAATGACTATTTGATCTCATTAATTTTCTGACTGAAATTGGAATTTTTGTTTGATTATTTTTATTTAAAGGTGTAATATCACTATTATTATTATTATTACTTAAATAATAATTTCCATTTACATTAATTTTTTCATTACTATAATGATTTTTTCTATAATTTTGAACAATATTAACATTTTTACTTTTTGCTTTTGGAATAGGCGAAAATAAATTTTGATTATGACTCAAATATTTATTATTATCAGTGATTTTTCCATCTAACAACAATTGTCTTTTATTTAAATTATTATTATTATTACTATTTAAATTAAGACTATTGTAATGCTGATGTCTTTGAACATTATTCGCCGAAGGAATTCTAATTTTATGTTCTCTATTAATGTTACTTACATTATGTCTATGCGTTAAAATTAAATTATTATAATTAATATTATTATTATTATTATTATTTTTGTTTAACATATTATTATTACTATAAGATTTTTGAATTTTAAATCTATGCGAATCAATTGCGATGTTTTTATTTTCGTTTTTGTTCAATTTTATTTCAAGATTTAAATTAACAAAAGTGAAATCATGAAATAAATCATTATATTTTTCATTGTTTTTATAATCTTCATATCTATTATTAGTATTAACCCCAATTTTATCAACACCTTCACAATATTTTTTATCGAAATTTTCTTTGTTGCAATCAATTTCAAACGGGCAAAAAATTTTTTTTCTTTCAATTCCTTTCCAATCCACATCTTTAAACCACAAATGTCCAAAAACCTCATTTTCATTTTCAAATCCAATTCTCTTCACATCTTTTCTTTCCAAACATTTATTAATAAAATCCGCAGCTTCATCAGACCAACCAAAAGGAACATCATTTTTCTCTAAAAAAACTTGTTTGCTCATAATTTGCTCCCTAATTTCCTTCTTGTTTTTCCCCACATAAGGTCTTTTTCCCATCATAAGTTCATAAGCAATCACACCAACAGCGAAGTAATCAACAGCATAAGTGTGATTTTTCCCTTTCATCACTTCAGGCGCCATGTAACCTGGAGTGCCGCTCGTTTCTTTTGAATTGTTGGCTGAAAAAAATTTCGCGATGCCGAAATCAGTGACGTGTAAAAATCCTTTCAAATCGAAGACTAAATTTTCTGGTTTTATGTCGCGATGAATGATTTTGTTTGAGTGAATGTATTTCAAAGCTAAAATTATGCAGCATATGAAAAATTTTGTTTGAGATTCATTAAAAAATCGCTTTTTGTGACGAGTAATGTGAAATCGCAAATCTCCGCCCGGAAGTAAATCTAAAATTAAATATAAATTTTCGAAGTCTTGAAAAGCGTAATGTAAATTTACGATTAATGGATGATGTAATCTTGATAATAATTCTCGTTCGTATTTTATTGAATTTATACTTTTTTTGTCTATGACTTTTACTTTTGACATTTCTTTTAATGCGTATGAAATTTTGTATTTTTTGTCGACGACTTTCCAAACTTTTCCAAATCCACCTTTTCCGATTATGTGTAAAAAATCAAAGCGATTTCTATTCACTAATTTTAATTGTTAAATTTATTTTACTTTTTTCTAATGGCAAATTATGATTGGAATTTGAATTCTTGGGATGTGACATGTTTTCGCCCATGTTTAAATTTAAACTTGAAAAATAAAATTATTATTTTTTTATATTATAAAATTAAATTTTAATATTTATAATTTTATTTTAAAAATATGAAATTTTTTTTTCATTAATCGAAAAAATTTTTAAATATGAAATAAAATTAATAAAATGAAAAATTTTTGTATGAATTTTAATATTTGAAATTATTTTTATTATTTTTTTTTCTTTTGTTTTATTGTTTATAATATTTTATTTTTATTATATTATTTTCATTCATTTAAGTTTTATATTATAAATAATTAAAATAAAATAATATTAATAAATAAAGTTAATAATATTTAAATTAATTTTTATTATGTTTTCAATTATAAATTAATAATTATAATTTTTATTTTTTACAATTTAATTAAATTATATTTTTAATAAAAATAAAATAAATATCAATATTAAATAAAAATGAAATTAAATATTAATGTAATTTATTAAAAAAAAGATTAATTAAATAAGTGAAAAAACTAAATAAAAACTAATAAAGAAATTATTTTAAACCATAATATATTTAAAATTTTAATTATAATTAATTATAATAATAAAATTGAACAAAAGATTCAATTAAAAAATAAAATTATTTCTAATATATTTTTATTTAATTTATCTTTAAACATAAATAAAAAATAAACATATTTATAATTAATGATTAAAATGAAAAATTTATATTTATT
>JAEEGL013779763.1_pt1 | contig 12792 bp, 9 predicted proteins | sample 9134231 | NCBI WGS metagenome assembly JAEEGL01 (sample SAMN16246548, study PRJNA631951) | gut metagenome | biome: gut microbiome; feature: rumen; material: fiber-attached | host: Bos | place: Iran: Karaj | collected 2018-10 | reverse complement strand
CCTCAATGTCAAAAGGCAAAACTATCGTAGAGGTTACTCCGTTTGTAAATGTCCGGTTGAATGTTACATTGACGTTTTCGATGTCATTTTCAAGGGAATACGCAATGGTGTTTGCGGTGTAGTTACCGTCGAAGGCAACTGCTTTGCCGTCTTGGTTTTCGGTGATTGTCAGTGCGCCTGATTCGGTTACTTTGTCAACGATAGTAAACGTTTTTTCAACTTCGCCGCTGTAATTACCTTTGCCGGTGATGGTCGCCGTGGCTGTTCCTGTGATGATGTTATCAGAATATTCCACCGTGTAATCAGTGCCGAGAACGAGTGTCGTTTCGCCGTCCTTTACTTCAACTTCGGGTTTGATTGCCGAGCCGCTCCATGCTTGGTCAGAAATATCAGAGACGGTGATGTCGGTGTTGGTAAGAAGTTTTAAACACTTGCCGGTAATTGTTACATCTTTCTCGGGCATAGTAAAAGCATTGTCGGTGATGGTTACGTCATTGCTCTCGTAGCCATTGAAAATGTAACCGTCAATTGGTCTGAGGGTGATGGAGGCATCTTTGACAGCAAGGAGTTTGTTGTCATATTTGATACCCTTAGTGTAAACAGTGATGCCGCTGACATCGTACTCTGTGCCGCTCTCTGTGCCGCTGAAGGCAACTTCGATATGTTCGTCGGCGGTGATGGTATAAACTTTATCGCCTTGCTCCGTGCCGAGTGTACGGATGTAGTAACTATTGGTTATTGTTGCGCCATTACGGGAGAAAGTGTTGCCGGTGGTAACTTCGGTTTCACCTGAGCCGATGGCAACAGGGGCGTAGAGACTATTGGAGATGGATGCAGTCTTGCCGTTCCAACCTATGAAGCCACCACAATCTGTTGTGGCTGTTGCGCCTGTACTGAGTATCTTGCCGTCGAATACACAGCCGATGATGTTGACTTTGTCGTTGTTTCCTGCAACCAATCCGGCATGTGTGCCGTCGCCAGCAACCCCGCTACTGATTGTTACGCTGACACGGCAGTTTTTGATGGTGACATTACCCCACTTGTTGCTAATAAGTCCGGAGGCGTTTTTGCTGTCGGCACTGACTGTACCAGTAACGTGCAGATTTTTGATTGCGCTTGGTGTGTCGTTCTCGTCGGTGGCGTTGACCTTGCCGGTGCTGACGTTGCGGAAGAGCGCGTAGCAACCGTTGGTGGTGTTGCCGTCGAGTGTGATGGTGTGTCCCTGACCGTCGAATATACCGCAGAAGTCGTGATAGTCGCTGCCAGCCATACGCGTAACAGTGATGTCTGCGTCTAATTTTACGGTTTTGCCGCTGAAACGGTTGTAGGTCTCGTTGTTCTGCAAGGCATCACAAAACATATCCCAACCCGTGGTGGTGTGGATTGTATAGGTGTCGTCGTCCTGCGAGAAGTGGGCAGGGTCGGGGAGAATTGTAAAATTCTTTTTGACTTCTCCGCTGTAATTGCCTATGCCCGTAATCGTTGCAGTGGCAGTACCTATTGTATTGTTGGAATATTCCACCGTGTAATCCGTGCCGAGAACGAGTGTCGTTTCGCCGTCCTTTACTTCAACTTTGGGTTCGATTGCCGAGCCGGTGTAAGATTGGTCGGGAATGGCAGAGACGGTGATGCCGGCATTGGTAAGAAGTTTTAACCACTTGCCGGTGATTGTTACATCTTTCTCGGGCATAGTGAAAGTATTGTCGGTGATGGTAACGTCGCTACTTTCGTAACCATTGAAGATGTAACCGTCGCGGTCAGGGTGGCTGAGGGTGATGGAGGCATCTTTGACAGCAAGGAGTTTGTTGTCATATTTGACTCCATTAGTGTAAACTGTGATGCCGCTGACATCGTACTCTGTGCCGGTCTCAGTGCCGCTGAAAGCGACTTCGATATGTTCGTCGGCGGTGATGGTATAAACTTTAGCGCCTTGCGCCGTACCGAGGGTACGGGTGTAGTAACTATTACCGGGTTCGCCTTTTATGTTACGTTCGAAAGTACTCCCGGTGGCAACTTCTGTTTCGTCTGAGCCGATGATGGCGGGAGCATAGAGACTACTGTTGATGTTGCAACCTACGTAGTCCCTTTGATGCCAACCAACGAAACCACCACAATCTGTTGTGGCTGTTGTACCTGTACTGAGTATCTTGCCATCGAATACGCAGCCGTTGATATAAACTAACGTACCGTTGAGTCCCACTAATCCGCCGTGTGTACCGTCTCCGCTTACTTCACTTTTGATTACAACGCTTACGCGGCAGTTTTCGATGTGCACGGTATAGCGATTATGTGATATGAGCCCAGCGGCGTACTTTGTGTTGGCGATTATAGTGCCGATAACGTGCAAGTTCTTGATGACAGGAAAAGTAGCTTCAGCGTAGGAAGCGGTTGTTTTGAATAACGCATAGCAATTGTTGGTGGGATTTCCGTCAATGGTAATGGTGTGTCCCTGACCGTCAAATGTGCCGCCGAAAGAATAGTTATCGTCGCCCGCCATGCGCGTAACAGCAATATCTGCGTCTAATTTCACGGTCTTGTTTTTGAAATAATCGTAGGTCTCGTTGTCCTGCAAGGCATCACAAAACATATCCCAACCTTTGGCGGTGTGAATGGTGTAGGTGTTGCCGTCCTTTGAGAAGTTGGCAGGATCGTAAATTAAAAAAGTCTTTTCAACTTTTCCTATGTAATCGCCTATACCGGTGATTGTTACCGTAGCGATGCCGACACTGATATTGTTTGTAAACGACACAGTGTAATCTGTGCCAAGCGTGAGTGTGTTTTCTCCATCGGTTATCGTTACCGTGGGTTCAATTGCCGAGCCGGTGTATATTTGGTCGGGGATTTGGGTGATGTTCAGGTTACGAAGAGAGTTATTACGATTGTCTGTAATAGTAACTGTTAATGTAAAACCTATGTCGCTACCACTATTATCAGAATAGAAGTAAAAAAGAAGTTGGTTACTTGTACTTGTGGCAAATACGTTATCTGGATAAGAATCATTGGACATGCTCCAAAAATTGCCAAGTTTTCTCGCTCCTGTGGTATTGCCATCGTATATTGCTAAATAGTCTCTTCTAGTAGACCATATAGCAATATATGCCTTCCCCGTCACTTGCATGTTGCAACCTTCCGGAACTGTAACCGACAAATAACCATTACAGTTATAGTCGTAATGACCTCCAGAAGATGAATGTGTAACTTTAAATTCAGTTACTCCCTCTGGTATAGTCACATCGGTCTGTCCAGACTTTGGTATTTGGTAGACTGTTTGTGCCACTGCCGCCGTTGCAATAAAAACGAAAGCCGCCGCGAAAGCTATTTGAGTAAAAATTTTATTAATATTCATTTTTATATTTATGATTTAAAAATAAGTTTCTGAAAATTTATTTGCGGCAATAGGCAATGCGCCGCCGCACCGTGAAAAAATCATACATTTCACGGTGGAAAAAATAGGTATATTGTCTTGTTTAATTGCTGAAAAATTATACACTTACGCGCGAGAGAATTGGTCGCGCCGGTGTGTGTGTGTGTGTGTGTGTGTGTGTGTGTGTGTGTGTGTGTGTGTGTGTGTGTGTGTGTGTGCAGACACCTTGCACAAGTCAAAGGCGGCTTGTGCGGCTATGTAGCGGTATGTAGATGTCGCAATCATACGCAAATAATTCGTTTAACACGGTGCAAAGGTAATGGATTTTTCGGAAAACGGCAAAAAAATGTTAAAAAATTATTCGCCCAAAACTTTATTCACCTCGTCAATTGAAATTTTGAGTTGTGCAGCAATTTGGTCGGGGGCGATGCCGACAGACAAAAGAGCCTTAATAGAGGTAGCCATCATTGCCGCCAACTGATTGTCCTTCGCCGCCAACTGATTCTGTTGCTCTACGATTTGTTTGTGTTGGTCGGCAATCATATCCTTTGCCTCGTTGAGGGCATCAGTAAGTTCGGCACGCTCGTAACGGATACGCTTAAATTTGCGCTCCATCTCCTCCTCAAATTCTATCTTACCGCGCATATCTTCATCAACGGTAGCCTTGTAAAGCCTCGTTATCAGTGTCTTGTAATCGTCAGACGAATCTTTGTATTCGTCTATGTTTATGTAGCGCGGGTTGTCCTTGTCGATTATCTGACGTTGGTCAAAAATACTCAAAAGTTTTTCTACGTGCTTTTTAGGCTTGTCCGCCAAATGTGGTATTTGTACGATATAGAGGTCATGGGTAAGTCCGTTGGGAAATTCATGATGTCTCGGAATTTCTACAACCTTACCGTCCAAGTCTTCAAAAATATATTTGCCTTTCAGGACAGAATATTCCAAACCAGCACCCAATCCGTGTCCCAAAATATAGATGGCGTAGATGTGCATTGGTTTTAAGATGGTGTATTCCTCGTTCTTGTTGCGGCGTTTTTTGGTGATTTTTATTGTGTTTGCCTCGTTCTGATATTGACGTCCGAGGTATTTCCTGAACCTTACAACCTCTTCTTCGTCAAAAGCCTTTTGAAGTTCGATTGTAACGACCTCTTCTTCTTTGGTCTTTTTGTCAACAATGGTGGCGCAAAAATCCAAACGGACGATTTTTACATCATCTTCCGTTACGATGGTGTAGTCATTATTTTTAAGCGAGAGGACTTTTATTTTTTTGTCCAAAATGCTGCCTAAAAGCACTTTGGCGGCTTTGTCGTCCTCCATCAAATACTTAAAAACGGTATCGTATATCGGATTGTAGACTTTTACCATAGTTGAAATGTTTTAATATTTGGTGCAAAGATAATGGATTTTTCGGAAAACGGCAAAAAAATTAATTATAACTCCCCATAACTCGAAAAAAAGTCGACTTATGGGGAATTATAAAAAATGTAAAGTGCTTATAATCAACGTTATAACTAAAATGAAATTTTTTAAAAACTATGAAAAAATAATTTTGTGAAAAAAGAACATTTTCGCCAAATTGCCAAGCGGCTTTACCACTCTATCGCCGTTTTTCCGTGTTGAACTAAATATTCGTTTGCCTTACTAAAATGTTTGCAGCCGAAAAATCCTCTGTAAACACTCAGCGGCGAAGGGTGTACAGTATTCAAAATCAAATGCTTGTTCGTATCAATAACCTTGCCTTTGTTTTTCGCGTAACTGCCCCAGAGCATAAAAACGACGTTCTCTTTTTTGTCGGAAATTTTTTGAATCACCGAATCCGTAAACCATTCCCAGCCTTTGTTAGCGTGAGAAGCCGCTTCGTGAGCCCTGACCGTAAGAATGGAGTTTAAAAGAAAAACTCCCTGTTTTGCCCAGCGTTCAAGGTTGCCTGACTTAGGAACTTTTACGCCCAAATCCGATTCTATCTCCTTAAAAATATTTTGAAGCGACGGCGGAAACTGCACTCCGTCTTGAACCGAAAAACACAAACCATGCGCCTGCATAGGCTCGTGGTACGGGTCTTGACCAATGATGACAACTTTTACATCATCAAACGGACAAAGATTGAAGGCGTTAAAAATATTTTTACCTTCGGGATATATGGTGTGAGTTTTGTATTCCTCTTTGACAAAATCCGTAAGTGTCTTAAAATAAGGCTTTTCAAATTCGTCAGAGAGAACTTTTTTCCAACTCTCTTCAATTTTTACGTCCATAGTTTTTAAAAACTGTTTTTTTCTTTTAAATTCTTAAAACCTTCGCCCAAAACTTCACTTGCATCCAAAACCGCCATAAATGCTTTCGGGTCGGTTTCGCGAATAAAATCTTTCAACTCTTCTACCTCTTTTCTTTCAAGAACGGTGAGAATGATACTTTTTTCGGCGTGTTCGTACATACCTTTGCCGACAAGATATGTACCGCCTCTATCCATCTCTTTCAGAATTCTTGAACGTATTTCTGAATGTTTGTCAGAAATAATTAAAAGTGCTTTTTGAACACTCATACCTTGAAGCACAATGTCTATCGTTTTGCCGGTTATATAAATGATAATCAGCGAGAAAAGCGGAATTGCCCAAGAATGAAACGCCGCAATACTCATCAAAACGACAACTGCATCAACAGAGATTTGAAGTTTTCCAAGCGGCTGCCTTGTATACTTTGCCAACATCGCAGCAATAGCGTCCGTACCGCCTGACGAGGCTTTGGCTTTGAAAACCAAACCGCTACCTATTCCGACCAACAATCCGCCAAAAATTGCCGACAACAAAGGCTCGTTTTCGACTAACGGCTCATAGCCCCAAGTAAACTCCAACAACGTGGTACTGAGCGACATAGACGTAAAACCGATGACCGTTTTGAAACCGAATCCCGCTCCGATTAACCTCATTCCCAAAAGCGTTATCGGAATATCCATTAAAAGCGACAATGCTCCGATAGGCAAACCTTCGGGGAAAGTTTCAAAAACGCCTTTTGTTAAGTGGTGAATCATAATCGAAATGCCGTACACGCCGCCCGGAACAAATTTGTAAGGCGAGACAAACAAAATAAACGCAACGGCAACGATAAACGATCCGGTTATAATCAGCAAATATTGTCCGAAAGTTTTGCCCGTAATTTTGCTTAACATATTACGACCTCCGGCTCTAATTTGATACCGAATTTTTCTTTGACGGTTTTCTGAATTTGTTTCATAAGGTTAACGGCATCTTTGCCTGTTGCACCACCTAAGTTAACCATTACCAACGCGTTATATTTTGCGACACCAATTCTCGCACCTTCTTCCGGCTTTTTGAAACCGCAAATATCAATCAATTGACCTGCCGAAAGTTTTATGCCACCGTTTTCAGTAGGATAATTTCTCAAATCGGGAAAATCTTTAACTAATTTTTCAAACGCCGCTTTGGTGATTTCCGGATTTTTGAAAAAACTGCCTGCATTTCCGAGTTTTTTATAATCGGGCAGTTTTTCTTTGCGAATTGCCGTGATAACCCTACGCATAATGGACGGTGTCAAAACGGCAAACTCTTTCAACCTTTCTTCTAAATTACCGTAAGTAACTATGGCTGAGAATTTTTTGGAAAGTCTGAAAGTAACCGCAGTGATAAACACCTTGTCTAAAAATTCGGTCTTAAAAATCGATGTCCTATAACCGAATTTACAATCTTCTGCCTTAATGCTTTTCAACGTAAAATCCTCAAAATCATAATATTCTATTTCGGTAACATAGTTTTTGACCTCTGCTCCGTATGCGCCTGCATTTTGAAAAGTTGCCCCGCCGACAGTGCCCGGAATCGAAGAAAGATTTTCCAAACCTGACCAGCGGTTTTTGAGAGTATATTCTATGAACCCGTCCAAATCTTCGCCCGATGAGGCTTTGATTGTAACGCTTTCAGAGTCCTCTTTCAAAACTTTGATTCCTTTCATAAGGTTTCTTAGAACCACGCCTTTAAAATCCTTTGTGAAAAGAATGTTGCTGCCGTTGCCAAGAATAAGGCGCGGCATTTCAAAATATTTTCTTTTTCTGACAAAATTTTCAATGTCGTCTAAGCCGGCAATTTCGATGTAGATTGCCGCTTTCGCATCAATATTGAAGGTATTTGCCTCCTTCAACGAAAAATCCGAATATATAAGCATGTTTTTATTTTTTTATCCGATTAAGTTCAGCATTTTGACAGTTGCTTTGATGGCGGCTTCTATCTGGTCGGCATCAAGTCCGCGTGTATGAATAAGTTGACCATTATTGTTCCAAGTGATAACTGTTTCCACAAGGGCGTCCGTTTTGCCTCCCGGCGGTATCGAAACTTTGTAATCCGCAAGTATAGGGTGGGTTTTGCCGAGTTTGTCATAAATTTTCCACAAGGCTTTCATAAAAGCGTCATACTGACCGTCGCCCGGTGAAGTTGCCTCATATTCAGAGCCTTCAATCGAGATTTTGAGCGTTGCAACGGGTTTTAGTCCGAGCGAAAGGTTAAGACTATAATTTATAATTTTGACCCTTTCCTGAATCATAGAACCGTCCCTTAGAACCTCTGAAATTATAAACGGCAAATCTTCCGTCGTAACATTTTCTTTTTTGTCGCCGAGTTCTATTATCCGCTTGGTAATCAGTTTTATCTGTTCGGGATTTAAGTGAATGCCGAGTTCTTCAAGGTTTTTGTTGATGTTTGCTTTGCCTGACATTTTGCCAAGCGCATACGTTCTCACACGTCCAAACCTTTCCGGAAGAAGTTTGTTAAAATAAAGGTTTGCTTTGTTGTCACCGTCAGCATGAACGCCGCTACACTGCGTAAAAACACTTTCGCCGACAATCGGTTTGTTGTTTGGAATCCTTATGCCCGAAAACGTCTCCACAAAACGGCATATATCCGTGATTCTGTGTTCGTTGAGATTGTTTTCGATTTCCAAATAATCGTTCAAAATGCCGAGAACCGAGGCAAGCGGCGCGTTTCCAGCCCTTTCGCCCAAGCCGTTGACAGTGGTGTGAATGCCCGTTATGCCCGCCTTCAAAGCCGCATAAACGTTTGCAACCGCCATGTCGTAATCGTTATGTGCATGAAAATCAAAACGTTTGCCCGGATATTTGGCGACAATTTCTCTGCAAAACTCCTCCGTCTTGTCGGGTGTTAAAATGCCTAACGTGTCGGGCAGCATAAACCTTTCAATCGGCATATCTTTCAGATTGTCAAGCATATAATATACGTAATCCGGCGAAGAAATCATGCCGTTAGACCAGTCTTCGAGATAGAGGTTAACGCTGAGACCTTTGTTTTTTGCAAGTTCGATATTGCGTTTTATGTCGTCGAGATGCTCCTCTTTGGATTTTTTGAGTTGCATTGTAACATGCCGGAGCGAACCTTTTGAAAGCATATTAATAACCTTTCCGCCCGCGTTTGCAATCCAGTCTATTGAAACGCCGTTGTCGATAAAGCCCAACGCTTCCACGCGGTCGATTTGACCGGCGTTGTCAGCCCACGAGCAGATTTTTTTGAAGGCTTCCAACTCTCCGCTCGAAACCCGCGCCGAGGCAACTTCGATTCTGTCAACGTTGATGTCGTCCAGCAGTTTACGGGCAATTGCTTCTTTTTCGTGGGCGTTGAAAGATACTCCCGCCGTCTGTTCGCCGTCCCTTAATGTCGTGTCAAGGATTTCTACCATTTTTTTGCGTTATGATTTTTTGAAACCGCAATTTTCCGTTCTCAGCGCACAGCCTTCGCAGTTTGCGTGTTTGTTTTTGTGAATAATTTCGTTATCAATCATTTGCTGCATTTGGTGCATACAATAAATGCCGCGTTTTTGCATTTCTTCGTTTTCGCCTACTTCGTATTGCGGAAAACGCTTTTTCCTACTGAAAAAAGTCTGTATTCCAAGCCCCAAAAAGCACAACGCCAAAATCACCAAAACAACAATAAACACCCGTAAAAACTCCATAGTTTAAAACATTTTACGCCGCAAAATTAAATATTTTTCACCGGATTTGCAAATAAAAATTATTTGGTTGTCAGTTTTTTGTGAGTCGGCAAAATCAAATTATAAAAAAATGAAAGTACCGTTACGAGTAGGGGCAACTCGGAGAGTATCTTTTGGTGTTTTAAATATTTTTTTTTATTTTTGCACTCAATAAAAAAGTTACGACCATGGCACAATATATAGCAAATCCGATATACGATTCAGCATTCAAATATATGATGCAAAACGAGCGGGCAGCCACCGTTTTGCTTGAAAATCTTCTTGATAAAGAGATACTTAAACTTGAAGTACTTTCCAACGATGTCGCGATTATCGAAGAAAAAAGCGGTGTCAGAATTTTGCGTCTTGACTTTTCTGCAAAAGTAAGAGACAGAAAAACGGGCGAAACCGAACTCGTAACAATTGAACTTCAAAAATCGTATCTCGATACTGAAATTATGCGTTTTAGAACCTATCTCGGTCAACAGTATTCAGATGTTAAAAAAACTGATACAGAGACGGTTAAGACATGGCGTAAGAATAAAGATACCGGCAAAGTTGAAAACGTGGAAGTTGAAAAACATATCCCTTTGCATATAATTGCGATTTACATTTTGGGACATCCGTTTCAAGAAATCAACATTCAAAAGCCGGTAATTTATAACCGTCCAAATCCTCGCGGTATTGAAAATGAGCATATTCCGGAAGTTATGAAAACACGTTTTTTCCAAGGGCTTACGCATGATACGATTATTGTTCAAATTCCGTATTTGAAACGTAATGCCAAAACCAAAGTAGAACAGATTTTGGAAATTTTCTGTCAAGATTATGTATCATCCGGAACCGACCAACTCCTTGAAATAGACGATTTTGAGGATCGTTCAGCAGAGTTTAAAGAATTGGCGCGACCCTTACAATTCGCGGCTTCCGACCCAGATGTTAGAAAAGTAATGACAATAGAAGATGAGATGTCAATCCATTTTCAGAATGTAAAATACGTAACGGACGAAAACGAGGCTTTACATATTTTGGTAGAAGAAAGCCGTCAACAGTTGCAGGAAAGTCGTCAACAATTGCAGGAAAAAGACAGTCAAATAAAGGAACAACAAAGTCAATTGGCAACCTCAATTCAAATGCTTTCTGAATTTGGAGCATCGCCGGAACAGATTGCCGAAAAACTCAAAATATCTGTTGAAACGGTAAAAAAGACGTTAAAAATGTAAAAAACGTCGTCCCTCGAAAAGGACAAGTTATGGACATCAAAGAATAAACAGATATCTTAAAAAAAACAAAGTCCATAAAATCGAACCAACATTTTCTTTGATTTTTTCTCAAATTTTTATTAATTTTGCGGTCTGAAAATCAGCAAAATTTTGAAACAAAATATCATCGAAAAATACAATGTACCTGTGCCGAGGTACACAAGTTATCCGCCCGCAAACTATTTCGCAGAGTTTAGCGAAGCGGACTTCAAAAATGCCGTCTTGGAGTCAAACGAGCAAAAAGACAGCAACTTGTCGTTTTATATTCATTTCCCGTATTGCCCGAGATTGTGCCATTATTGCGCTTGTAACTCGTATGCAATGCCGCAAACGGAAAATGTAGAGCGTTATATCGACGCTCTGCACAAAGAAATCGACATGATTTTGCCGCTTTTGACCCCTGAGAGAAAAATCTCACAAATTCATTACGGCGGCGGCACTCCTACGGCAATGCCTTTGGATGCAATTAAAGAACTTAATCAGCATTTACTCAGCGCATTTAAAACTATCGAACGTCCCGAAATAGCAATAGAATGTCATCCTGGCTATCTCGACGAAAACGGCTGGCAAACTCTCGCAGATGCGGGTTTTACGCGTATGAGTTTGGGTATTCAGGATTTTAATGCTGACGTGCTTAAAACTGTCAACAGAAAACCATCACTGATTCCTATCAACGATGTTTTTAAGATTTTGCGTGAGAAAAATATTAAAATTAATCTCGATTTTCTTTACGGATTGCCGATTCAAACTCCTGAAAGTTTTTATAATACTATCAGTCAGGCTGTTGCACTTGCACCGGATAGACTTGTAACTTTTAGTTACGCACACGTGCCGTGGATTAAAAAGGCTCAGTTGATACTCGAAAAAGCTGGTCTTCCAACGCCCGAAAACAAGGAAAAAATGTTCGACAATGCCGCACAACTCCTTGAAAAAGAAGGTTATGTACGTATCGGAATGGATCATTTCGTAAAACCTGAGGACGAACTTTTTGAAGCTCTTCAAAATCACCGTCTCCACAGAAATTTTCAGGGCTATTGCACAAGACGTACAACGGCGCAAGTTTATGCTTTCGGTGTTACGGGAATCAGTCAGCTTACAGCGGCATACGCGCAGAATACCAAGGTTATAGACGAATATATTTCGGAGGTTTTCAGCGGTAAAATTCCTGTTAGAAAGGGTTACAAACTTGACAAAAATCAACAGTTAGTACGCGAGGTGATAGAATCGCTTATGTGCAATTATTACGTTGATTTCAAGGAAATTGCAGAAAGATTAAACGTAGAAACAGACTTTTTGAAATCTGTAACTACTTATAATATAGATATTTTGACAAATATGCAAGACGACGGTATTTTGGAATTGAACGAAAATTCAATAAAAATCACCGCCGAAGGGTCGCCTTTTGTGCGCAATGTTGCCGCTTCTCTCGATCCGCTGATGAAGAACACTACAAAATCATTCTCAAAACCGATTTAAAATGAAAACAGATATATTAATTATAGGTGCGGGTCTTACGGGACTTACAACCGCCTACACGTTAGCCTCAAAAGGCAAAAATGTTCATGTGTTGGAGCGTATGGAACGCCCCGGAGGTCAGATTCATACGTATTCAGAAGATGGTTTTGTTTTTGAAAGCGGTCCCAACACAGGCTCGATTTCAAATCCGGAGGTTGTAGAACTTATGCAGGAACTCGAAAAAACTTCCAACGGGAAATGCCGTCTTGAAACCGCTCCAGATTCGTCGAAAAGGCGTTTGATTTGGAAAGGCGACCGTTTTAGAGAATTGCCATCGGGACTTGGAAGCGCAATTACGACACCACTTTTCACCCTCGGCGACAAGTTTAGAATTTTGGGCGAACCGTGGAGAAAAAAAGGCAACAATCCCGATGAAACAGTAGGCGAACTTGCACGCCGCCGTCTTGGAAAATCTTTTGTTGATTACGCCGTAGATCCTTTTCTTTCAGGAGTTTATGCCGGCGACCCTAATACTTTGGTAACACGTTACGCATTGCCAAAACTTTATAATTTGGAACAAAATTACGGTTCGTTTGTGCGCGGTGCTATTAAAAAAGCAAAAGAGCCCAAAACCGACCGCGACAAATTGGCTACAAAAAAAGTATTTTCTGCCATCGGTGGACTTTCAAATATAACAGATTCGATGGCTGACTTTTTGGGCGACAGAAT
>JAEEGL013621663.1_pt1 | contig 12792 bp, 14 predicted proteins | sample 9134231 | NCBI WGS metagenome assembly JAEEGL01 (sample SAMN16246548, study PRJNA631951) | gut metagenome | biome: gut microbiome; feature: rumen; material: fiber-attached | host: Bos | place: Iran: Karaj | collected 2018-10 | reverse complement strand
AGTCATTTATTCTTACTTGATAAGTTGCACCATTACAATTTGAACTATTAGTCCAGGTTATTTTTCCATCTAATGAAATTGATACATTAGTTGGTGCATAACACTCTGCTTTTGATATTGAACATGTGAATTTCTTATCTTCAAATGTACCATCTTCCCACATATATTCTGGTGAATTAACATGTGCTTTTATTGTATATGATCCAGCTTCTGTTTTTAATTCATTATTTAAAAATTCTATATTAGCAGGTGGTTCCTTTGTTATTTTTTGTGGATTTCCATTATATATCTTATTATCGCAATAGTCTTCAAGTTTTAATGGTACTTGTACTGGTATTGACATACATGATACTTCAAATTCTCTACTACCTGATGTCTCTTTTCCTAATAGGTTAGTTACATAGGCTACTATTTCATAATGACCTCTATTTAAATATAGTGTATCCGATCTATTTCCCACCAATTCTTTTCTTGCTTGATATTCCACACCATCTTTCATTACTTTATATTCTATCTTTTTAAATATTTCATCTTGATGATTAGCTCCTTTTATAACTGTAAAATCTACTCTTACTTTTTCCTCTGATGTACACGTTTTTATTTGATATTTATCACTAACACCAACTATTTCAAAGTTTAAGTTATCATCTAACATTTTTATATTCATTCTCTTATTTCTAATCAATACCTTATTGTTTTCATCATATGATGTTACATTATATGTTCCTGTTTCACTAAATGTCATTTTACATTCATTTGTTCCATTTGTTGAACATGTTCCATTTTTACCTGTTTTTGTACTTGTAATTACATATTTTGATACTGTAGCATTTACTGTATCAAATTTTACAATTATATTTTCATTTGAAAATTTTGTTTGCTCAAAACTAGCATTTACATTATAAGGATCTCCTGTTTTTTCACCTTTTCCAGTTATTGTCATTGATACTTTATTTGTATTTTCATCATCACTTGGACAATATTCTCCACTACTTTTATAATCATCACATACTAAACATGCTTCATATGAATATGAGCCATTTTTTTTGTATACAACAACTACTCCAGTACAAGATTTACCATTACTGCCTTTAACATCTTCTATATATTTTTTTTCAACTAAATCACTTATTAATACTCATTACTTTTATCAACCACAGTTAATAAATCACGATTGTCTTGAAAATAATCATTTCCAGCTAATACTAAGTCACTTTCTAATGACTTATAATAATTACTTTGACCTTTATCAGAAAATGATCTATAACTTATTAAACCAATACCTCCTATTATTGCAATTATTGCAAATACAGCAAGTACTTCAATTAATGTAAATCCTTTTTTATTCATATTTCTATCCTTTACTATATACAATTAAATACTATCACATTTTTACTTAAAAAAAAAGATATATTATTATAAAATATATCTTAAAAACTATTTTGTATAAGGTAATAATGCAATTGCTCTTGCTTTTTTAATTTGCTCTGCAATATGTCTTTGATGTTTAGCACAAGCACCTGTTACTCTTCTTGGTAATATTTTACCTTTATCATTTATATATTTTTTTAGAATTTCAACATCTTTATAATCAATGTCTTTTCCAGCACACATATAGCATACTTTCTTTTTCTTTCTATAAAATTCTGCCATTATATCCTCCTTTTTAGAATGGTAATTCACTATCACTTACTTCGATTTTAGCACCAAAGTCAGCGAATGGATCACTACTATCCATAGTAGCTTCTTCATTAGGAATTTCATTTGTAGGCATATCATCATTTTCCATATTACGACTACCTTTAGAATCTAAAAATTGGAAATTTTCTACAATAACATCAGTAGTATATACTTTCTTACCATCTTGTCCATCATAACTACCAGTTTGAATTCTTCCATCAACAGCAATTTGACTTCCTTTAGTTAAATACTTACTCATAGTTTCAGCACGATTTCCAAACGCAACGATATTAATAAAATCAGCACCACGTTCTTCGCCTTCTCTTACATATTGACGATCTACGGCAATAGCACATCTCATAGTTTCTAAGTTACTACTTGAGTAACGTAATTCTGGATCTCTTGTTAATCTACCTACTAAAAATACTTTATTCATAAATTCTCCTAATCTTCTCTTTTAACAATAATATGTCTAATAATATCTTCATTGATATTAGCAACACGATCAAATTCTTTAACAGCTTCCTTATCACAAGTTACTTTGAATAGGAAATAAGAACCATTATTGAATTTTTTTACTTCGTAAGCAAGTTCACGTCTACCCATATTAACAACTTCGTTAATAGTAGCTTTCTTACTTTCTAAAACCTTTTTCATGTTTTCAGCAACTACATTAGTAGCTTCATCCTCTAAATTAGGTCTTACAACGAACATAACTTCATAGTTTCTCATTACTACACCTCCTTTTGGACTAAACGGACCCATGGGCCAAGGAGTAATTTCTTACTCGCTAAATAATATATCATAAAAAATTATAATATGCAATCATTTTTAATAATATGCACAACTAGTTGTTCCATTTTTCTTAATTGTACACTTAACACCATTTTTAGTATCTCCACCAACAAACATTTGTTTACTCTTCCTGATAACATAAACGGCATCTCCTCGAGCAAAAGAGTTTATCTTGGCTGGATCTTTTCCAGATGGAGCAATAGCATATACTGTTTCACTATTTAGTTTTAATAAATTAGCTACTTCAGGATAACCATTAATACCATGATGAGCCATTTGATATATCGTAATATTACCAGCTAAATCTGAGAATTTCTTCACCATAGTTTTAGCTGTTATATAAGCTGATGCTTTTTTTATTTTACTCTTTTCTTTATTAACAACTAAAGCACCATCTTTAATTTCAAATATTAATTCTCCCTTAGAATTCTTAGTATACTTATAAAATACTGATGAACCATGTCCATGTATTACTTCTCCTAGGTTACTATCATATTCACCTAAATGGCTGTATCCATCATTTTGCATATCACTAGGTATATACATGTATTTATTTCCTTTAGATGTATTATATTGGAATAAAACACCAATAGAATTAGAGTTAGAATTACATTGACTTCTAACTTCACCATCATTTCCTAATGTAACCCAGAAGGTACTTTTAACTCGATAGTTAGAATCAACATTCATCTTAACTTCATCACGAACACCATATTTAGCAATTGTATTAGGTAATCCATTAACATAATCTTTTCCTTCAAAATAGATATATCCAGTTTTATTAGTATCTTTATTCTTAGCTTTTAAATATGTATAACCATCTTTTCCAGCCGTAATAGCTATAACATAATCTTTATAACTACAATCATCATTTTCATATACATCTTTAACATTAAATAAGTACATTTTAATATTACTACTTAATTCAATATAAGTTCCTTCTTTTAAAGAATTAGTTTCAATAACATTTATTTTCTTTTTTTTAGCTAATTCTACGATACTTTCATCAGCTTCCGAAATACTTTCTCGCTTTATTATTAAATTCTTTATATCAAAATTAGCATCTTTAATAATTCTTTTAGCATTTCCAATATGATCACTATGCATATGGGAAAGTATCATATAATCAAGGGTTACTTTTGTCTTATTATCTTGTAAGCTTTTTAATTCATTATAAATAGTTTTCTCAATATTTTCAGGACTTTTTCCCGTATCTATAAGAATATATTTACCATTACTTGTTTTAAAGATAAAAGCATCATTATTATCATAATCTTCTCCATAAGATTTACGATTAATTGTATTTAAGAAATAAGCTTCAATACTACTAGCACTTCCAAGTGAAGTAGCGGTTGGTTCAGCTGTTGGTGCAGCGATTGTTGTACCATTAATAATAGATTTACGAATTATAACATAATCTTGAACACTAACTTTACCATCATAATTAACATCAGCCTTAGTTAAATTATCACCGGTTAATTTTGATGTACCTAAAATATGTTTACGAATCATGATATAATCACTAGAACCTACTTTACCATTATTATCAATATCTCCAACAACAGCTAATATGCTTATTGGAATAAACATAATGATAAAAAAGATTATTTTTTTAAACATATTAACTACCTCCTTTATTAATAGTATGCGCAGGAAGTTGTTCCCTTACCAGTTATAGTACATTTAGTTCCTTTTTTACTTGCTCCACCACCATACATTATATTAGTATTTCTTAAGTAATACGCACCACTTGACGTTGCAAAAGTTTTATTGGTTTTAGGATTACTTGCAGTTGGAGTAATCGTATTTACCGAACTAGAATTTAATTTTAATACATTAATTACTTCAGGATAATTATTTAATCCATGATGAGCTGATTGATAAACTGTAATATTACCAGCTAAATCAGAGAAAGTTTCTTTCATTTTTAAAGCTGTTTTATATGAAGAAGCTTTTCTAACTGGAGTTGTTTTTGTACTTTGAACTAATTTATTATTTTTAACAACATATTTTAACTGACCATTTTCTTCTTTATATTCATAAAAATACGTAGGTCCATAACCATGAATAGTTGCTTTTAATGAACTATCATATTCTCCTAATGAATCATATCCATTGTTTTCAAGATCACTTGGTATATACATATACTTATTACCATTATCCGTTTTTACTTGGAATAAAATAGCAATAGAATTAGCATTAGAACTACATGGACTTCTTTTCCCACCATCTTTAAATAATCCTAAATAAAATCTTCCTTTAATACGATAATCACTACCTAAGCTTTCTACGATATCACTTCTTGTTTTAATCTTAACACTATTTCCATCATTTAAATAATCTACACCTTCCATATAAATATATTTATTGCTGGAAGACTTGACAAATTGGATATTATTAATATTACTAGTAAATGATGTAACAACTTCTCTTCTTTCACATTTATCACTAGCTGTATATATATCTTTAACATTAAAGAAATAAATTTTAATATTATCACTTAAGGTATAATAAGAACCTTCACTAAACTTAGAATTAGTATCAACAATTGGAATATTTCGACTATTAGCAGTTTTAACAAGTGATTCATCAATTGTAGAAAACTCCTCTTTTTTAAGAACTAGTTTCTTTATAGTAAATTTAGTATCATTCATAATATCTACTGCATTACCATAATGATCAGTATGCATATGAGATATAATCATATAATCAACTACGACATTATTTTTTCCTTGTAAAGACTTTAATTGATTATAAATTGCTTTTTTTATATCATTAGATTTAATTCCTGTATCAAGAAGAATATATTTACCATTACTTGTTTTAAAAATAAAAGCATCATTACCACTATAAGTTTCTGTAAAACCACTTTGATTATAAGTATTTAAAAAATATGCTTCTAAATTATACTTAGTAGCTACAGCTGTTGCCGTTGGTTTTGCTGTTGGATTTGCTGTTGGATTTGTTGTTGGAATAGTTGTTGGATTAACTATTGGTGTACCATTAATAATCGTTTTTCTAATATTAATATAATCTTGAACACTAATTTTACCATCACTATTAACATCAGCTCTTGTTAATTCCTCTCCAGTTAATTTTGATGTCCCTAAAAGATGCTTACGTACTAAAATATAGTCAGCTGTTCCAACTTTTCCATCACCATTAATATCACCTGGTTGCAAGTTTGCTGCCATAACATTTACTAATAAAATAATTAAACATAAAAACAATGTTATAGTTATCTTTTTCATAAGCCACCTATTCTATAAAAGTATATCAAAAACTAGGGTTATTATCAATAATCTTCCAAAATAAAAAAAAAGAATAAGTTATCTTATCCTTCAGTACCAGTACCTTCAACAGAAGCTTTTGTAGCTTCATAATGTGCAAGATATGCATCATGAGCACCTTTAATAAAATCACTATATTCTTGTACAGTACCATAATATTTTTGAAATTTTGAATTAACTTCTTCTTCAAATCTATCAACAAATTTCTTTCCATTCTCATCTTGCCATAGATTTCTCATATCTAGAATACAATCATTCATTTTATTTGCTAGTGTATGCATTTCATTAGCAATATCACTTAATTCTTTAGAAGCAGTTGCTAATTCATGAAATTCAACATTAATAGTTGATGTTGATACGTCATCAACAGTAGTGTGTCCATTCGCCATAACTATTTATCCTCCTTTATTGTAATAGTCTCGTTAATCTTGTTTCTAAATCATCTGCTTGATTTGCAGCTTGTGTAGCTGTTTCTGGATAACTAAGAGTGACATCTATAAGTGTTTGAAATGCTGGTTCTTCACTTTTCAATCTTGCTTGAATTTCTCTTCTTGTTGGTCCAGACCAAGATGAAAAACTACGATCCACGTTATTAAATCTAGTAGTTAATTCTTGAATTCCTCTAACATAACCAACATATTCATTACATTTTTCTCTCATTGGTTCGGTTTGCATATTCATAATAAGATCACCTCCTAAATAAAAACTTTATTATGTATAAGACTAATATTATGTGTTTTGTTACTCTCTACAATATTCATAATACTTTATTTTTCTCAAAAAGTCAATGAGACTATTTTATTGTTGCCATTTTAATAACTTCTTTTAATTTCTTCAATAATTCTTCTACATTTGTAACTTCATCTAATTCATATTCTATATTATTAAACAAAGTACATTTAATAATATTACCATCTAACTTAATTTCATTAACATAGTAATCTAGATTGTTTTCTTTTAAAAACTCTTTTATTAATTCTTCCCAGTTCTCTATATCATCACTATATATACCAGTAGTACTTAATTGTTCTAGATAGTATTCAATTTCAGAATATTCCTCAATATAATTAACTTCTTCTTCACCAGGAATTTCATCATCTTCAATATATTCTTCAATAATATCATCACTACCAGAAATAGCTTCATCAGTATCCCCTATATCATCATCGCTAGGAACATCTTCATCACTACTTTCGACAGCTGCTTCTTCACTACTTTCGATAGCTACTTCTTCACTAGGTTCTTGATAACCACCTGTATTTCCATTATATCCCTCACTAGGAGGTGTACTACTAACATGACTATTAGATTGATAATTAGTACTTCTTCCTGAACTTCCACTTGTTTTTGATCCACCACCAGAGAATACGGAAACATCTCCTCCACCAGCGGCTAAAGTAACTGTTGTATAAGGAAGTCTTTCTCCACCTTCTTTAGGATCAATACTGTTATTATAAGCATCTACTATTTCTTTTATTTTTCTCGTTGCATCTTGACTTAATATACTAAGAGCTGATGATATTGCACTTAAAGTACTACTAAGAGCATTTGAAACTTCCGTAGAATTAGTTGAACAATATTCAATTATTGACGATTGATTTATTTCTGATGCAACAGAGGAATACATACTATTCAAATTACTACTGAAAGACACTAATTCACTTTGTAGATTATTAACTGAAGATTGATAATCATATGCTGCTGAAACTATTTCCGATACTCTACTTCTCGCTTCTTCTATCGTCATATTACATTACCTCTTCTCTTATGAATCTATCAGTAGCTCCACCAGCTTGATAAACACCATTCCATTTATATAATCTTCTTTCATGTCCACCTTGTGCTCTACTTTTAGATAATGTTTGTAAATCACCATCAACACAATCTAAAACTAACATTGTATCAGGATTTAGATCTTGTGGTGTTTTTACACTTTCTTCATAACCAACTACTGTAACCCAATGTCTTTCATGATTATCAGAATTAATCTGACTTACTTGTAATGTTACTGGTCGTCCCTCTGATAGTTCATTATAAGTAAAATTAATTATTGGTGTTGGAGAATTTGGATCTTGAACAAAGTTTTCCATTCTAATATATGGAGACCATTTTAATCCACCAGGATTATCAATTTCTTTAGCAGTAGTTTTAGTTCCACGTAACATATCAACAGCATAAATTTGCGATAATGTTTGGCATTGAAAAGCACCTACTCCAGCATCTTGATAAGTTTTATTTTTCTTTACAAAAGCTTCATAATCAAAGCAATTAATCTTCGTATTAGCTATATAATATGTCTTACCCTCAAATGTCACTTTAAGCATCTTTCCATTTTTTACACTACTTCCAATAGTATATTTGGATTGATTAATAGCATTATTCGCTCCTTTAGGTGATTTATCAGGAGATTCGATATTATCAACACTAGCACCAATTTCTTCATAAAGTTCCCGATACATATTAATACTAGTAACATAGTTATTATAAAAAGTTGAAACAAGTCCAGGAATTACCTCTAGACTAGCTTTAATTTCACTAGTAGCTGATACTGTCCCAGGCGAAAAACTACTAACTCGACCAGCATCTATTGCTTTACCAGCTGAAATAATACTACGACAATCAACAGTTAATTCACTTATACTATTAGCTAATCTGTCTGCTTTATCAAAATCTATATCTACCATATTATCACCTAATTATAGTATAACATAACATCAAGAAATTACATGGTTTTTTAGTATTTTTTTTACAACGAAGTGTAAATAAAAAATCCCTTTTAAGGATTTTTACTATCATCATTATTTTCAGTAGGTATATTATATTGAAAATTATCATTAATCATTTGTGGTGTATTATTAACTGGAGGATTATTATTTACTTCGCTAGTAGTAGCTTCCATTTCTTTATCATAATCTTTATTTATAAAAGCATGTTCATCTGCTTTACTAGCATTATTAATAAGTATTTTCTGTAATTTAATTTTACCAATAACACATATTATTAGAATAAGAACGCAATATGCAATTTGATATGGTAAAACATAGTTTTGAGGTAATATTGACTTAACACTTTCTAAATATGGAATATCAAAGGAAATAATAATACCAAATACTAAACCAATAAACATAATAATACCAACAATCCAATGAATAACTAGTTTACCTAATAAGTAAATATTAATTCCTGGAATCCAAGCTAAACCCGTTGTTTTTCCATATTTAGCAGAATATAATTTATTAATAAAAACAGCTAGCATAGAATAAATTGTTATAAATAGCAAACTACCAATTATTATTGACATTATCAAATGATCTTTTAAATAATTAATAATATTATCCATAATATCCTCACTTTACACATTAATATTATCACTTTTTATTAAAAAACTCAACTTACTTTTTTACATAAAACTATTGCAAGAATACTATTACTTTGGTACTATATTTAGACGTTTGGGGGGATTATAATGAAAATAGAAGAAATATATTCTTTTTATGACTATTGTTTATTTATAAAAGAAGTAGAATTTACTAATTTAACTAAAGAAGATGTATTTGCCATAATAGATAGACTATTAAGAATATGTAATCAAGGAAAAAAGAATATTAAAAAATCTATGCTATCTAAAGGGGAAAAGATAATAGAAACTAAATATTTAGAGAATCAAACAGCACTACTTATAATTCATTTATTAAAAAAGACCAAATATAATAAATTAAATACATATTATCAAAGGGGGAAAAGATAATGGAAGAAGAAAAAAAGGATATTAACGATTTACCACCTCATATGCAATTATTTAGAACTAAATTACCTAAATCTCCAAAAAAATCTACAAAACAACTAGAAATTGAAGAAGAAACAAGATTAAAAATCGAAAAAATAACTAGTGATGCTGAAGAAAAAATAAATCTTCATAAAAAAGATGCATTACTTTATGTGGGATTCTTCATATTACTTGATATATTATTTACGGTTTCGTTTGCTACACCTGTTCATGACTTAATTAATAATGAATTTAATTTATTAAAATTCTTAATCATATTAGCATTAATATTATCAGAAAAAGCAATGGCAATTATTTTCCCTGTTATTGAAGCTTTGGAATATCAACACGAAGTAGATAAAATACAAAATGATAAAAATAATGAAATAAATAAGCTTAAAAGTGAAATGGAAAAAGAAATAAAAAAAATAAAAGAAAAAAATAAGCAAAAAAAAATTCCTAGAAATTAGGAATTTTTTATTTTAAATTCTTTATCATAATCAAAAGTTACTGTATCACCATACTTTATTTCACCCATAATAATTTTTTCTGCAATCATATTTTCAACAGTACGTGATACAACTCTTTTAAGTGGTCTAGCACCATAATTAACATCATATCCAATATCAACTAAATAATCTCTAGCACTTGGTGTTAATTTAATATGAATGTTTTTATCAATTAATCTTTCTTCTATTTCAGAAATAATCTTATCAAGTATTTCATAAACAGTTTCTTTACTTAATGGTTTAAAGATAATAACTTCATCAATACGATTGATAAACTCTGGTCTAAAGGTTTTCTCTAACTCTTTAATAACTTTATCATTATCACCTTCTAAGGCATATTCATCACCTAAGTTACTAGTCATAATAATAATTGTATTTTTAAAGTCAACTGTACGACCATTAGAGTCTGTTATACGTCCATCATCAAGTATTTGTAATAATAAATTAAGTACTTCAGGATGAGCTTTTTCTATTTCATCAAATAATACAATACTATATGGATTACGTCTTACGGCTTCAGTTAATTCTCCACCTTCTTCATAACCAACATATCCTGGAGGTGATCCAATTAATCTTGATACACTAAACTTTTCCATATATTCAGACATATCAATACGAACCATATGACTTTTATCATCAAATAATTCTAAAGCTAGTGTTTTAGCTACTTCTGTTTTACCAACACCAGTAGGACCTAAAAACATAAAGGAACCAATTGGACGATTAGGGTCTTTTATTCCCGCACGGGATTTGATAATACTTTCACTAACTAATTTCAAAGCTTCATCTTGTCCTTTAATATTTTTCTTCATATTATCAAACAAATGAAGTAATTTTTCTCTTTCACCACTCATTAATTTACTAATTGGAATATTAGTCCATTTAGATATTACTAAAGCGATATCTTCTTCATTAACCGTATCAGATAATAGACGATTTTTTTCCATGTTGTTAAGTTCTACTAATTCTTTTTCAATTCTTGGTATTTCACCATGACGATATCTTGCTGCTGTTTCTAAATCATAATTATTTTCAGCTTGTTCTAGAGTAAATTTAGCTTTTTCTAGTTCAGCCTTTTTAGCTTTAATTTTATCATTAATACCTTTTTCTTTTTCCCAAGCTTCCTTTAGTTTCGTTTCATCTTGTTTTAAATTATATAGTTTATCTTCAATTTGTTGTAATCTCTTTTTACTTAACTCATCTTTTTCTTTCTTAATCGCTTGTCTTTCGATTTCGAGAGATAGTATTTCACGAGTTAATGTATCCAAATTTGTTGGTACAGAATCCATTTGAACACGAATAGTAGCGCAAGCTTCATCAACTAAATCAATTGCTTTATCTGGTAAATAACGATCTGTTATATAACGATTAGATAATGTTGCTGCTGAAACTAAAGCTTTATCGGTTATTGTAACACCATGATGTATTTCAAAACGCTCTTTTAATCCACGTAAAATAGTTATAGTATCTTCAACTGTTGGTTCACTAACTTTAATCTTTTGAAAACGACGCTCTAATGCCCCATCTTTCTCAATATACTTACGATATTCGTTTAAAGTTGTGGCACCAATCACATGTATTTCTCCACGAGCAAGCATAGGTTTTAAAATATTACCAGTATCCATGGCTCCTTCCGAAGAATTACCAACAATCATGTGTATTTCATCAATAAACATGATTATATTACCTTCACTCTTCTTAATTTCATTTAAAACATTTTTTAATCGTTCCTCAAATTCTCCTCGATATTTAGCTCCCGCAATTAAGGAAGCTAAATCAAGTTCCCAAATAGTTTTGTTTTTTAATGAATTAGGAACATCACCTTTCGTAATACGATTAGCAAGCCCTTCTACAATAGCGGTTTTACCAACCCCAGGTTCACCAATTAATACCGGATTATTCTTTGTCTTTCTTGATAAAATACGAGTGATACTACGAATTTCTTCATCACGACCAATTACAGGATCAATTTTTCCATCACGAGATGCTTTAGTAACATCACGTCCATATTTTTCAAGAACATTTTCTTCTTTTTCTTCTTGATTATACATATAATATCACCTTCCTGAAACCAATTATATCACATAATTAGCACTTGTCAAGTAAGAGTGCTAATTTTCTTTATAAAAAAAAGTGTATTACTACACTTTTATAAATCTTTATTCTCACTATCAGTATTATTATCAATAGTATTACTATTTACAATAACTACTTCTTCTTTTTTAGGTTTTGCTTTTTTGTTATTTAATAGTTTAATAACTACCAATGCTGTTAAGGCAAGGAATATTCCACCAAGTAAGCAAATTATTATGATATCTTTAGTACTCATTTCCTTTTTAGGTTCTTCTTCTATAACAGGGTCTTTAACTTCTTCCTTAATTTCTTCTTTTTCTATTTCTTTTTTTTCTTCACCAAATAATCCTTCCCCAATATATCCTGTTTTCTTAATCGTTACATCTGTTTTTTTAATATACTCAAATTCTTTATCATCAAGAGCCATTATTATTCCTTTTTCGGGAATATAGAAGCCATTATATGTTTCTTTCATCGTATATTCTAATTCTTGACCAGCCGTTATTTTCTTTATTTCTTTTCCATTATCATCTCTTATAACATAATCTTTTTTCAATTTAATCTTGCCAGTTCCATCCGTTTTATAAAGCATATCATGAATATACCCTTTAGTACCATTATATACTACATAATAACATAGTTCAGCAGCTTCTCTACAACTTAATCTTAAATATGCAGT
>JAEEGL012697907.1_pt1 | contig 12792 bp, 13 predicted proteins | sample 9134231 | NCBI WGS metagenome assembly JAEEGL01 (sample SAMN16246548, study PRJNA631951) | gut metagenome | biome: gut microbiome; feature: rumen; material: fiber-attached | host: Bos | place: Iran: Karaj | collected 2018-10 | reverse complement strand
GACTCCACCTCTCTCTCCTGACCGCCGAGCAGACCCTTCGACCGGATCAGGTCCAGGATCTTCGTCTCGATGACGCCGTGCCGGACATCATCCACGAACGTGCTCTTTGTCCCGTTATATACAATCATTTCGCGTCAGAGATAAAACGTTGAAGGAGTGCTGAGACAAAAATAATGAAAAATATGGCCATCCACAAAACTCGGCTAATTTGTGGATAGCTAGCGCGAAAACTGCTATCAATCCACGTTTCCGTTCTATTTTGTGGACGATCGGCATCCGGACAAAGAAGAAGGGCCGCCAACATTCATCTCTTTCCGGCGGAGCCGGCAGGGCTGCGGCCGTACGGGCAGCAAAATGCCCGTCCGACCGCACCCTGCCGCCTTTCCGCCAAATGCAAACGGCGCCAGCCGCGCCCCACGCACCCTCCCCACGGCCCCCGACAGCACAGGTCAACGTGCGCAGGCTCACGCACAGGCAACCCACGGCCGGTGCAAAAAGACTGGATGGGAGGACGGCCAATTCCTCATGCATTCTCCGGATTTACTCCGGTTGGCGGCAGACCTTTCCGCTCTTCCATCCAGTCTAATGGCGACCTCGACTGCCATATTCTTCAAATAATCAAACGATGAGTATGCCAGCAGTTCCGACGGGTTGATGCTTTTGGCCCCTCCCTTTACGTCCTGGCCGCCTCCGGACATCGACAGCTTTCTCATCGTAGCCACGTAATCCTCTGCAGGTGCCTTTTCAGCTGGCAGCAGACCTCTGATTGCCGTGGGGATCATCGTGTCCCTGCAACGGGAAATGCACTACCCGAGGACAAAGTTGGCGTCACATAGTTATATATGCAAATTGATGCAAGCCTTGCAAGGATTTGAATTAGTCGAGATTTGTTTCGACCTTCGTCCACGGCAATGGCTTAATCCGTAGCGAGTACGCTATTTATCGCGCGGGGATGGGGGTGTGAGTCTGTTATAGCATCAGTCTTGAAGCCACACTTCCCGGTCTTTGCCGCTCCGGCCCGTCGAGCCGCCTTGTGCCGAAGGGTGTTGAATCGCTTGCGAAACGATTCCGGAGTACCACGGGAAGCCTTTGGGCTTCTTCCAACGGCCAGGGTTTACCTGGTGCAGTCGGGAAGGGTTTTGGAGGCTTCCTTTTTTGAGAAAACTTAGATTGATATGATAATCAGCGATAATCCTCTACGGCTTACCTGCCCGCGCTGCGGCAGATTCAAGCACATTCGGACCATCCTGTCCGGTAATACTTTTGGCGCCAGAGGCTGGTCGGACGGCCAGTGGTATTACCCGATGATGCCACAGCCGTCCCCATATCAGAAGTGTCCCCAATGCAGACATTACTTCTTGTTGGATGAGGCGAAGCCCAAAGTTATCATATTGAAGTCGATCCCGTCGGAAGAAAGGGCTTATCGGAAAAGGATGAATCGCCTGTTCGGTCGGTCTCCGCTGCAGGATATTCCTGATGTGGATCCGTCAACTCAGAAAGAGGAGGACAAGTTGAGGAGGGAAGCAAAGAATAATTGGTTCGGAGAACTGGGGCTGTATGAACTGGCAGAGGCCGCCAAGGACATATTGCCCAGATGCAAGACGGCCAAGCAACGGAAAGAGTTCTATCTTGCCTTCGTTCACGAATACAATGACGTCATAACCGGGCGCATCGATGGAATGCATTCGATCTTATTGGAAGAAGACAAATACAGGTTGCTATTCGAGGAGTATGCAAAGGAACTGACCGTTGTAAGAGGCAAGCCTCGGACAATCAATGCGGAGATGTGCCGGGAACTTGGACAGTTCGACCGCGCCATAAGAATCTGCCATCGTCTGCTGAATGCCGGTACAGACGTGGTGGCCGTGCGGCAGATCCTGGCCCACGCCGAGGCCCACGATCCGGACGTATTCGAATTACATTTTGAAGAAGAACAGTCATGAACACGAACATGAAGATATACTGCGAAGGCATCGAAGGAGAAGCCCTTCGCCAAATAGAAAGATTGGCCGGATATGAGGCCTATCGGCGTGAGAAGATCCGCATCATGCCTGACGCCCACGCCGGGATGGGCTGCACCATTGGCACCACGATGACGATCTCCGACAAGGTCACGCCGAACCTGGTCGGCGTGGACATCGGTTGCGGGATGGCCGTGGTCGAACTGGGCCACGCCGAAATCGACTGCAACCAACTGGACCAGGTGATCCAGGAAAACATCCCTTCCGGGATGAACGTCCGCGAGGAAGCCATTCCCGAGACGGAGCAGGGCTACGATTTCGTGGACCAGATCCTTTGCACCAGCGGCCCCACCAAGCGCGAATACTTCGCCCTGTCCGTCGGCTCTCTCGGCGGCGGTAACCACTTCATCGAACTGGACGAAGATGACGAAGGCCGGAAATACCTGGTCATCCACTCCGGCTCCCGGAACCTGGGGCAGCACGTGGCCCGGCACTATCAGACGCTCGCCGAGCGTAACATGTATTCCGCCGGCAAGGGCGTCGTGGCAGAGTTGATCAACCGGCTCAAGAGCGAGGGTCGAGACCGGGAGATTCAGCAGGCGTTGAAGGAACTGCCCATCCAGAACGGCTCCCGAGACCCCTTGGCTTACGTTGAGGACCAGGCCTTCCGGGACTACATCCACGACATGGACATCTCCCAGCAGTATGCCGAACTGAACCGGCATACGATCGCACGCGTCATTGTGGAGAAGATGGGCCTGACGGTGCAGGGAATGTGGCAGACCATCCACAACTACATCGACATCAAGAATATGATTCTCCGCAAGGGCGCCATCTCCGCCCAGGCAGGAGAACGGGTAATTATCCCTATGAACATGCGTGACGGCTCCCTGATCTGCATCGGCAAGGGCAACGAAGACTGGAACTACTCCGCTCCTCACGGCGCCGGCCGCTTGATGTCCCGCTCCCAGGCCTTCCACAACATTTCGATGGAGGACTTCCGCAAGGATATGGAAGGGATTGCCTCAACCTCCGTCTGCCAGTCGACCCTGGACGAGGCCCCGGCGGCCTACAAGCCCATGGGGTCCATCCTTCACCAGATTGGACCGACGGTTGAAGTAGAGAAGATTATTCGCCCGATCTACAACTACAAGGCGCACTGATCAGAATTGTTTCTGCCAGGTGACGTTCTTGGATGCTGCGTCGATGAGATAGACGCCCAGCCGATAGGAGAACCGGATCTGGTAGGGTTTCCCGGCGCTTTCGCCGAGTCTCGCCTTTATCTTGTTGTTGGCACGGGAGACGTTCGTGTACAGCACGCCTTTATCCTCAAGCAAACTGTCGATGCTGTCTTCGATGGCGCCTTCGTCGTCGAAGATGGTGAAGTGCCGGTAGATGCTCAGCAAATCCTTCTTGCAGTCGGGCAGCCGGTCCGGGCTGACGCCCATAGGGTTTTTCAGCAGGAAAAGATAAATGGCTTTCTCGCGGGGGTTGAGTTTGATCTTGGCACCGCCGCAGTCCGGGATGATCAGGTTGCCCCGCTGGTCGACGATAATTCCGCCCGGCTTGTTAACCTCCGCCAGCACCTCGTCGATAATCGCCGGTTCCACGCCCTTCATCTTCAGGGCACGGGCGATGCGCTCCATTTCATTCAGGAGTCCTTCCGTTTCGGGATCGTCGTATGCTATCCGGAAGCGGATGTCCTCCCGCTTCGAATACACCCTGGCCACGTCCTTCAGTTCGTTCAGGATGCATTGCTCCAGGCCGTCCTTCTCCAGGTTGATGTGGTAGGCCGCCTGTCCCTTGCTCAGCACTGTCGGCGGCACATCCCGGCCATTAGCATCCTGCCCGATCTGCCCACGGACGAAGACGAACTCAAGGCCCTCCTGAGCGAAGATTTCCTGCAGTTCCTCCAGGTTATCCTCGACGAAACGGTCCGCCGCCGGGTTAACCTCCGTGGACACGAAATACACCTTCCCGTCCTCGGGCGTGAAACGCTCCGACGACAGTTCCAACTGGTATTCCCGTACGAGTTTGATCATATCTGCAGTGCTATACGGCAAAGATAATAAAAAGACTTGGTTAGGTTTGAAAACCGTGCAAGGCTTGCGCAGATTTGAACAACTCTGAATAAGTCGCCATCTTTGCGGTGTCATCAAGAGCAGAAACAAAAACGCTTGCTGCCGTGGACCTGAACTCTCGAGGTGAACCAAGCCGTCCGGTAAGGACGGGCCTTCGTACTAAGAGTGTTCTCTTCTGGATGATTGCGGGGTGGCGTCCGCAGATGACGGTTCTGGAGTATTTGAGGATCCCATGTAACTGAGCTTGGAGCTTTGCAAGTACTTCAGAACCTTTCTCAAGATCATTGACATCCATCAGCATTCTTCCGCAATCGGGGTTCGTGTGGGATTCATCCCAGACAGCCAACTGCCCTGCGGAAGATATGTGGAAGAGTAGCGCCGACACGTACGGCAGGCAGGACTCCTTGTGTTGGGATGTCGGTCCCAGATGGCAAGGTTACCTTTTAATGCAGGTCTGCCTGTGTTCTCCCCAAAGCAATCCCGACAATAAAAACGCCCGATTATCGGCAACGTTGGAAACAGACGGGATTGCTTTTTTTGAATTGTAAGAAGTGTTGGGGTTATGTGGACTGTCTCCCTCTCCCTTCCGGTTCACCCGGCTCTCTTCTTGCAATTCTTTTCTTTCTCAAAACGATTCGATCCTGTGCGAAATAGACCGCTGTTCTGGGAGAAGGGCGTGAAAACTTCTGCTACGGATGCCGCATCCGCAAATGTTACTTCCGATACAGCCGAACAAGGCGGCAAGCCGATCGGCAACGCATCAAATCAGATCAACGGTCTAAACCAAAGCGCCCCAACAGATCTGAATGGCACTTATCTGTTCAGGATTACTCCTGTGCCGGACCTTGTTCCTACGCAGGGGCGCAAACCAGATGCCTTAGATGCTTCCGAAGAAACCCCGGGGCCCAACGTCCGAAACGACTCTGGTGTTCAATTACATGCTTTCCAATTCCAATGCTTTCAGTATTATCTCGTCCTCCGTCGGCTTCTTCTCCTGCATGAATTTCATTAGCAGAAGCATAGCCTTCTCCGACTTCCCGACTAAGAGAAGAACCGGCAGACACATTTCCTTCCTTACCGAGTATCCCGCTAATGACCTTATCAGCGCTATCCGCACCTCCTCCAAATCTGCATTGTCAGCTGACTTCATTTTAGTGCTTTCGTTCTTTGCTCAAAAATAGACAATATCAACAGAGACTTAATAATCCATGCAAGCCTTGCACGGATTTCTTCAACGGAATACCATTTCATACCTTTGCTCCTGGGGTGACGCCTGGTGCGCCCGCATTCGCGGGAGAATGGCTCCTTCGGGAGCGCGATCGGCAAGGTTTCCATTTTTTGGATCGACGAGGTTGCCCCAAAGGCACTTGTTTTGACGGTGGCTTTGAAAGGAGATTCGTCTCCCGGTACTACGGAAGCAAGTGTCGCCCACGTCCGCGGACTTGTACTGCGGTTGGGCTAAAGGCCGATGTAGCATCAACTGGTAGATGCATCAGTGAAGCGATCTGTCAAGATGCAGTAGTGTCCGGGCTAGCCGGAGCAGCACGAACCGTCGAGACCTATTTGCTAAAAGAGCGCGGGTTCGAGTCCCGCCATCGGCCCAGTTTGGAAATAACCAGCTTTGCGGGGAGTTGTGCCAAGGATTGGTCCCTCTCGCCTGGAGTAAATCCGGATACGACAAACCGCCAAGGATGACTCTGTATGACCGGCTGGTAAGGGGGAGTCGCGCCGACACGTATAGCGAGCAGGACTCCTTGTGTCGGGATGTCGGTCCCGGATGGCAAGGTTACCTTTTAATGCAGGTCTGCTTGTGCTCTCCCCAAAGCAGTTCCGACAATAAAAACGCCCGCATCGTCGGCAACGCTGGAAATAGTCGGAACTGCTTTTTTTGCGGTTGCGCCCGACGGCCCTCCTCCTCCCCACCGCACCTCCCTCCGCATTGCCCAGTACGTCAGTCCCGAGGTCGCCCCTGAGGTTGAGGCGCACTTCGAGGAGCTGGGTCTGGAGTGGTTCGGGAAGGTGGAGAAGGTTGAGGAAGGTGAGGAGCCGCCATAATCTTTCCGGCGGTGCCGGCAGGGATGCTGTCGTCCGGGCAACAAAATGCCCAGCCGTCAGCATCCCTGCCGCCTAACCGCCACCAACTTATAGCGCCTGCCGATCCCACGCACCCCACGCACGGCCCCCGACAGCACGGGCAAACGGGCGCAGGCTCACGCATGGCCAACGCGCTGGCGGGCGCCGAATATAGCTATTGAGTATTTCCGAATATTTCATTAAATTTGCGCATTACACAACTCCAATAACAAAATGAAAGAAGGCATCAACCGTATAAAAGTCGTCCTGGTTGAAAAGAATAGGACGAATAAGTGGCTTGCTGAGCAACTGGGAAAAGATCCTGCGACGGTGTCGAAATGGTGCACCAATACGTGTCAACCAGGAATAGAGACTCTATTAGATATCGCTCGCGTCCTTGATGTTGACGTCAGTACCTTACTAAGAGACCCGAAAACGATCATTCTTTAGAATTATGGCAATTCCTATTTTTGAGGATTTCTTGTATCCTTTCCTTTCATTCGTGGGTGAAAAGGATATGACCACGAAGGAGATTCGTCAAGCATTCATTGATAAATTCGATCTCACAGAGGAAGATTGTGCTCAAAAAACCAGAAATGGCACATCCACTCGACTGAATGACAGAATCAATTGGACTAGACAGTATCTTCGTCGTGCTCTTTTCATAGATCTTCCTTCTCGCGGTGTTTATCATATATCTGAAAGGGGAAGGAAATACTTGAATACGCACTCTGATTTGCGCAAAAAGGATTTGATGGAGTATCCCGAGTTTGCCAACTATGCAACTGGTAATCCTGGGAGTATCTCTTTCAGTGGAGGAATGTCAAATGCTTTTCCAGATGAAGACGCAACTGTATCAACTCCAACAGAGCAGCTTGAGTCTGCAATGGATTTGATTTACAGGGATTTGTCCGAAGAATTACTCCAAAAGATTCTCGAACAGTCACCATACTTCTTTGAGCATCTTGTTTTGGATCTGTTATCGAAAATGGGGTATGGTTCGACAGAGGAGACTCCTTATGTCCATGACGATGGCATCGATGGAATAATCTATGAGGACAAGCTCGGCCTTGAAAAGATATACATTCAGGCAAAGCGCTATAAACCGGAGAATAAAGTTGGAAAGCCGGAGGTCCATCAGTTCAGTGGCGCCCTGGACGAGCAAAAAGCGACTAAAGGAGTATTTATCACTACTAGTGATTTCACAAAAGAGGCAAAATCTTTTCAGGCTAAAACAGACAAACAAATTGTTTTGATCTCTGGAGATGAATTGACCCGTTATATGATAGAGTATAACGTTGGAGTTAGCGTCAAAAAAGCTTATGAACTAAAAAAAATAGATACAGATTATTTTGAGTAGAGTTAAGAGTGTGTAATAACTGCTCATCCTTTATCGTTGAATAATAAATAATATATTATAATATGGCAGACATTATTTCCTTGTTCTCCGGCTGTGGAGGTTTAGACTTGGGCTTTGAACAGGTCGGCGGCTATCGTACAGTTTGGGCGAACGACTTCAAACACGAAGCATGCGAATCCTTTAGAAGACATTTTGGTGATGTCATTGTTGAAGGCGATGTGGAGGCTATTGACCCTTATAATGACCCGAATATTCCTGGGTGTGACTTGGTTTTGGGTGGCTTCCCTTGTCAGGATTTCTCTATCATCTGGAAACAGCCCGGGTTGGACGGTTCTAGGGGAAACCTTTACAAGAGCTTTCTTCGCTTCGTTGATGCTAAGAGGCCACTCGCATTCGTGGCAGAGAACGTGAAGGGCATATTAACTGCGAATGGCAGACGTGCCATCAAGCAGATTATCGAAGATTTTCAGAGTATTGAACCGGGTTACGTTGTTATTCCTCATCTGTATAACTTTGCAGATTACGGGGTTCCTGAGTTTCGCGAGCGTGTGCTTATTGTTGGCATCCGATCTGATACCGGGTTTGATTTCCATCATCCTCGCCCTACTCACGGGGTTGGAGAAAGCCTTCTTCCTTATGTAACAGTTGGAGAAGCATTTCAGGGCGTAGAAAATGTTCCCTACAACAATGAACACCTGAATATTAAAGCCAGAACAGCCCATGTTATTAGCCTTATTCCTGAAGGCGGCAATTTTACAGATATCCCTGTTGATAGCCCTTATTATGTTCATGGTATGATCAGCCACGTTTACCGTCGAATACATAGAAATGAACCTTCAAAAACAATCATCGCTCAAGGTGGTGGTGGAACTTGGGGGTATCATTACCCGGAGAATCGTCCATTGACAAACCGAGAGCGTGCAAGGATTCAATCCTTCCCTGATGACTTTGTTTTTGTCGGAAACACCACAGAAGTGCGGCGCCAGATCGGTAATGCTGTACCTCCGGTTGGGGTTCATGCATTAGCAGAAGCACTTCGGCCTTTATTTGAAGGCAATTACGAACGGATCGACCTCCAGGCTAAACTGCAAGAGTTGAGAAATATGCCGTTCTCACAACGCTACAAACTCATAATGCAGCTGTAGTATGGAATACCTGTTTCCTAGAAATCCGATGTTAAACTCCTTTACGAATAAATCTGTAAGAGATTATCGCACGGAGCTTCTTAACACGGCGTCAAAGTTTAATATTGCAACAGGATTTGTTTCTAGTGATTCTTTGGTTGAACTGAAGCGTTTGGTGGATTTCAGAAACGGAGACTTAACTGTAGACCTCTTTATAGGCATGAACTATCTTGAGGGTTTTACAGAATTACAGTACAGAACACTCACAGACCTTAACAATTACCTTAGTGGCAATCACTTAGGTAAGGTTTATGTTTGCCCTCGAGCTTTTTATCATGGAAAGATGTATTCGTTCAACGATGCTCGAGGCGTTTGCATGGGTGGTTTTATCGGCTCATCCAACCTGGGTAGTTTTATGGGTACAAGTCAGAACAATATCGAAGCCGACCTATTTTTCCCGGGATCCGATGGACAAACAATAGATAGTTATATCAAGCTCATTATCGCCGATTTGGGAACTGAATTCTCTTTAGCTTCTCCTGTTACATCATTTTTACCTCCTGAGACTGATTTGTTAAAGGGCCTTGACTACGTTACGAGAGTTTCCGATGACGACTATAACTCAGCATTATCTGCTCTGACTAATATCGAAGTTGAGGTGCCTTTAAAGACTGAAGTCAAAAGCAACCTGAATACTTATTTTGGTAAAGGTAAGATTAAGGACAAATATAGCCCTAGAAGTTGGTATGAAGTAGAGTTGATTGTCCCAATGGGGATAGCAAATCGTGATGCCCTTCCAAAGAAGGTCGATGGACCTTTCCGAGTAATTACACCAGAAAAGTATTCTTTCTTCTGTGAGAGACAAGGTACGAATGATAAGAATCTTCGCTCAAAAGATGACCTTCGGATTCTCGGAAAGTGGATAAAGGGTGAGATGGAAAACAAAGGTGTCATTCGCTGTGGTCAAATGGTTACGCCAGATACTCTGCATGACTTTGGTAAGAATAAGCTCGTGTTTAGAAAAGTATCAGATGGGTCTTGGTTAGTTAATCTGCAATAATATGTCTTACATCCAGTCATACTTAGATACAATCAACAAGCCTGGGCAGAAGGACTCTATTGTAGAGTTCAGCGATGCAGTATATAATAATGTCAGGTCTCATTTCCACTTTAATGCTCCGGCAACCGGATTATTATTAGGCAATGTGCAAAGTGGAAAGACTGGCCATATGCTTGGCATCATTTCTAAGCTGGCTGATGAAGGTTACAGGCTCTTTTTACTTCTTACAACAGATAATATAGATCTTCAACGGCAGACTTATCGGCGTGTTTTTAATTCTTTGCCTTTGTTTACCGTATTGTCGGAACATGATGAGGTAAAATTCAGAGCCCTTACTCAATCTCAACCTCTAGTCATTGTTCTGAAAAAGAATACAACTGTATTGAGAAAATGGAAAGATTTGCTGGTTGCTTCGAATACTTTTAAGGGGCTTCCGCTTGTCATTTTTGACGATGAGGGTGATGCGGCGAGCTTGAATACATTGGTTAATAGGCATAGGGTCAGCACCATCAATAGTAGACTTGATGCAATAAAATCTACGGCTTCATCTTCTCTATATTTTGAGGTGACAGCTACACCTCAAGCAATTATCCTGCAGTCAATTATTTCTGATTGGCGTCCTTCGTTCACCAACTTTTTTAAGCCAGGTTCTGGGTATTTAGGAGGCAATTTTTTCTATTCAGATCCAAAGAGTTATTGTATAAAGTTCACTGCCGAGGATGAACTGGCCAATATAAACGAAGATGATGATATTCCTTGCCCGAAAGGGTTGCAAGACAGCATTTATACGTTTTTGGTGTTGTGCGCACACAAAAAACTGAATGGAGAGTCTAACTGCAACTTCATGGTTCATCCTAGTTCTCGGATTGCTGTCCATCAAAAGTTTAAAGATGCTATCGATGGCCAGCTAAATCTGTTGCAGCGTTCTGCAGATGATGAAGGTTTCATTGAATCATTGAAGGATGCGTGGTCGGATTTACAGAGAACCCGTCCAGATTTGGAACCTTTTGAGGATATAAAAGAGGACGTGATTGACATATTGGATAATGCGAAGATTATGGTTATTCCGCTTAATTCCAAGAGTTTTGTATGTCGTGATTCGGATAATCCTGATGCGCTGGATTTAGAGAAAGGATTTAATATCGTTGTCGGCGGGAATACATTGGGGCGAGGAATAACCTTTCCCCATCTGCAGGTTGTGTATTATTGTCGAACTTCCAAGAAACCTCAAGCTGACACGTTCTGGCAGCATTCTCGAGTATTTGGCTATGATAGAGAGCAAGAACTTGTCAGAATATTCATCCCGGAATCTCTTCACAAGCTTTTCGTGGAGCTTAACAAGGCCAATGAGGTGATAATTAAACAAGTTGAGCGTGGTCTTGATACTTGTCAGATTATCTATCCGAATAATATCCAGCCTACAAGAAAGAATGTTCTGGACGCTCAGTTCTTGAATATTTCGGCCGGAGGCGTAAACTACTTCCCGGACAATCCGATTGAAGGAAATGCCTCAGTAATCGACGATATTTTGGAAGACGCAATGCTCGAGGAAGATTTATCACTTGTTTCGAAGGAACTTCTCCTTGATTTGTTGCATCACTGTGGTAGTAACGATCCGTTAGATTTTGACAATGCCAAATTTATTTCTGCTATAGAGGCTTTGTCTACTAAGAGGCCGACTACAAAGTTCAAGTTAATTGTTAGGAGAGATCGCGATATAAGCAAAGGAACCGGGACCTTGCTGTCTCCGAATGATAGATTGCTGGGGGATCGTAATCCTAACGATGTGGTATTAACTCTTTATCGCGTCAAAGGCAGCAGAGACAAGGGGTGGTCTGGCGTTCCTTTCTGGATTCCTAACGTCAAGCTTCCTGAGGGGTATTGCTTCTATGATACCAATTCATTGATCCGGTAAACCATTATTATTCAATCAAGTAAATGTCTGACAATTTGACGCCAGCTCAGCGTTCTAAGTGTATGTCTCGAATAAGGGCAACTAACACAAGGCCTGAGTTGGTGTTGCGTCATGCGTTATGGGATCGTGGTTTCCGCTATCGAGTTAATTATGATAAGCTACCAGGAAAACCAGACATCGTTTTGCCAAAGTATCATACGGTAGTTTTTGTGCATGGTTGCTTTTGGCATGGTCACACCGGTTGTAGTAAATTCGTTCTTCCCAAATCAAACTTGGAATACTGGGGCACAAAGATACAGGCAAATAAAAATAGAGACCAAGACACTTGGCGTCAGCTTGAGGCTAAAGGTTGGTCGGTAATAATTGTTTGGGAGTGTGAACTGGAAAAAGATAAACTCAATGAGACAATCGAACGTGTCCTAGCTGAAATAAGCCATAATGGGGAAAGGTATAATAGATTTCTCAACGAAAGACGAGAAGCTAATGTCGCATATCATATGCAACGGATGAAACAGAAAGCCAGTGAAGAAGTGCTAATGAGGGAAATTAAGGATTCCGTCTCAAAGACTCGATAAGCTTCTCCAGAGAGCCAACAACTTCATCAAAGAGCTTGTACATCAGCTCCGGTTCTTGCATCTCCGGCATATAGGCGATGACGCGTTTGCCGGCGCCGGCCATCCAGCCGGCCTCGGTGTGGGCGCTGCGGCCGCAGGGGAGTACGAGGACGCAGGTGTCGGCCCAGTGGAGGGCCTCCAGGTCGGCCGCGAACTGGCGCTCTGCCTTCGGGTGGTGGAGGCCTTCGGCGTATTGCTCGAAGGTCCAGCTGGGGGCGTTCGCGTCGATGTCGGTCCAACGGAAGCCGTTGCCGCCGTGGGGCGGGTTGCGGAAGTCATAGACTTCGTGGCCCGCGGCGCGGAGGGCCTGGACCACTTCGGGGAAGTATGGATTCCTCCAGCTGGAGGCGACGTAGATTCGCGACATAGGATCAGGGTTTTGGTTGACTGAATTCTCTTTGGAAGGGGGCGAAGTTGCCGTCGGGGTTATGGTGCATACCGGTCTTGTAGCCGTCCAGGATGGCGAAGACGATGAGCTTGAAGACGTCCTTGAATTCCTCCTCCTCGATGACCTGGTGGAAGAGCTTGGCGATGTGGGCCGGGGGATTGGCGAAGGCGCCGCAGCCCAGGGCGGAGAGCACCAGCGAATCGTGGCCGTGGGCCT
>JAEEGL012236475.1_pt1 | contig 12792 bp, 11 predicted proteins | sample 9134231 | NCBI WGS metagenome assembly JAEEGL01 (sample SAMN16246548, study PRJNA631951) | gut metagenome | biome: gut microbiome; feature: rumen; material: fiber-attached | host: Bos | place: Iran: Karaj | collected 2018-10 | reverse complement strand
TACTTTGTCGCAGGCCTCCGGATCAAGCGCATCGGTGTTCGGGCTGTCCTTGGGAGCGTTTACCGCAAGGTCAAGGAACGCCAGATCTTCCGAAAAGTACGGGTGTATATTCCACGCCGCGGAATTCTGCACCGTAATGCCGTGGACTTTTATATCCCGGCAGCGGTTGAAGAACATCACTCTCGGGCGGGCGATCTTACGATCCTTCACGTTTATCCACCACTCACTGTTCTGTGCGTTGCCGTCTATGGTGCCTCTGCCTGTGATACGGATATCCTCGGCGTACTCCGCGAATATCAGCGACTGGTGCATAGGCACCGCGTTGCCCTCCCACGCGCCGAAATGCACGTCCTCACCGGTCATTACATCGGGGGTCGTACCGGGTATCACAGGGTATCGCGCCGGATCGGTATTTCCGAGCAGCACGGCTTTTTCGGCAAGCTCCAGTGTGATGTGACTTTTAAGGCAGAGCGGAGCGGTGCTGTACACACCCTCCGGGAAATAAAGTCTGCCGCCTGTCGGGAGGCAGTTTATCGCTGTCTGTATGCTCTGTGTATCGTCGGCAGCGCCGTCACCCACCGCTCCGAAATCCTTCACATTCACGGCACAGGTCTCGGCCGCTGTCCTGAATCCGACCTTTCCGTACCCGCTGGCTTCAACGGTATATTCCGTCTCCGGCTTCAGATCATAAAGCGAAAACACATTGGTCTTCGCTGTAAAGAGCTGCTTTCCGTCAAGAGATACCGTGAACTCTTCGCCGGGAGCATAAGGTATTGTGTTTTCCAGCTCAAAGCACGCGCTCACGGAGCTGACAAAAAGTGTATTTATCATTCTGTCTCCATTTTTCCGGACATCATTTTCCGTTGCTGCCGACTTTCTTTTCGGCATCCCGGAATATCTTTATCAATGTGTTCTTCACAAGTATCAGCAGCATATCGAAGCCGAGATAGAACAGGCCGAACAGTATCGGCTCAACGCCCAGCATGGCTTCTTCTTCGGTGTGGCTCACGTCCGGATTCACACCCATAAGCATATTTATGACGTAATAAGTCCTGAATACGCAGTAAAGCACGACTCCGGAATAGATAACATTCACGAATATCGACCAGAACTGTCTGACCGTGACCATCATCCACTTGTCGAAGGCGCGCTCCGTCGGTTCGAAGCGGCGCAGTATCCTGTTGGTCATAAGATCTGTGACAACGCCAAGCCCTATCGCCAGCACCACCATGAGCTCTATGCCGTGCAGGTACATTCCCAGTCCCCACAGGAAGAAGTAGCACACGGCTCCGGCAAACCAGAACTTCACGAACACGATCTTCAGCCAAGCGGGTATGCGGTGCTTCTTTTTCGCTGTATATCTGCTGATCTCGGCGTCCGATACTTCCGGAGCATTCTCCGTATTTACCAGACGCTCCACAGCATCGGTTTTCAGCTTATAGTAATCGGCCGCCGACTTATCGGCAATTTCCGGTTCGTTTTTACGCTTTTTCTTTGACATATCACTGATCGTCTTCCGCGATATCGATAGCGGCCATATTTTCGTTGCCCTCTACATCGATCGAGGTCTTTATCTTTCTGATAGCCTTCGAGTAGAACGGCAGCAGTATGAGCAGGGCCGCAGTCACGGCGATGAATACGACGTGCAGCGTCACAACTGTCTGCGCCGTGCTGATATAGCGGGAATTGTCATCGATCACTATGGTATTCTCGGCGCGGGTCGTCGCGTTGACGATACGCGTGATGTAGACCACATCAACGAATACAAGCAGCGCAAGCATTCCGCCCAGCAGTCCCAGCATCACCTTGTTTGCCTTCTTGCGCTTCGGGAAAGCGCGCAGAAAAACCACGAACGCGAGTATCGAGAACAGCATGGCTATGAATTCGCACTGTCCCATATTCGCGCCGTTTATCCTCGCGGTGGTGTTTGCTATTGAGGAGAGGTTAAGAGAATACGTAAGGAACGCGATCAGCAGCGTAACAAGCGGTATCGACTGAGGCGAACGCTTCAGAGCGACCATATATTTACGGAATACTTCCTTTATCCCGCGTCCTTGTCTGTTTGATGTTTTCTGATCTGCCATCTGAAATTACTCCCTTATCATCTTATGGCGTTGGTAGTCTCCTTATCGAAGAAATGCTTCTTCCTGAAGGATACCTTTACCGTATAGCCCGCTTTGTATGTGCACCAGTCACGGAATTTGCAGGTGATCTTATGCTTGCCCACAGTTCCGTTGACCAGCGTATTATATCCGAGATTCTCGTTCGAGAACACGTCAACCCCGATATCTCCGCCCTCGGCAACATTCTCGGGACGGACACCCATTGTAACGGTCTTTCCCTCGTATCCCGCGAGCAGTTCCTTATCCTCTTCGTCCAGATCAATAGCGAAGTCGGCGCAGACCGCCTTACCGTTCCTGATCTCAACATCGAACAGATTCATGGGCGGAAGTCCTATAAAACTTGCCACGAACAGGTTCGCCGGAGAATCGTAAAGCTCAAGCGGCGTACCTATCTGCTGAACGTGACCCATGGACATACATACTATCCTGTCCGCGAGGGTAAGGGCTTCGGTCTGGTCATGAGTTACATAGAGCATCGTCGCATTCAGGCGCCTGTGCAGCAGCAGTATCTCGCGGCGTGTGGCGCTTCTGAGCTTCGCGTCAAGGTTCGAGAGCGGCTCATCGAACAGGAAGACCTTCGGTGTGCGTACTATCGCGCGTCCCATGGCAACTCTCTGACGCTGACCGCCGGAAAGCTGTCCCGGTTTCTTGTTGAGCTGGCTCGTAAGATCGAGTATTTCCGCTGCGGCGAGGACCTTCTGATGAATGACGTTCTTGTTCTCCTTACGGAGCATCATGGAAAACGCCATATTCTCATATACCGTCATGTGGCCGTACAGAGCGTAGTTCTGGAATACCATGGCTATGTCTCTGTCCTTGGGAGGCATCTGTGTAACGTCCTTTCCGTCAATAATGAGATTACCGGAAGAGATATCTTCAAGTCCCGCCACCATTCGGAGTGTCGTGGACTTTCCGCAGCCCGACGGACCTACGAGAACGATAAGCTCACCGTCCTTGACTTCAAGGTTGAAGTCATGTACAGCCTTGACCTTGTTGTCATAGACCTTTTCGAGATGTTGTAATTTAAGATTGCTCATCGTTTAGCTCCTCATATCGTTTTTTTCGAGCTCGGCGCGGTAATTGTTAAGGGTCGTTGTTTTGATGATACCCGTAATACCCGCGATAACGAGCAGAGCCGCCGATATCACCAGACACGCTGTAACGAAAGCGAACTGTCCGCCTGTCATTACAGTAGCGTTTTCGGCACCTACAACGGGATTCGGCGCATTCAGCGCACTGATCGGCAGCCAGAATATGCGCCCCGCCTGGATAATTCCCAGCACTATCGCCACGAAGCAGTAGCTGAGCTTATAGTTCTTGATGCCCTCGGACGACAGGAATGCCGCCAGCATGAAAACCAGATTGTAGACTACGGAGATTCCTATAAGCAGGGTGTAGTAATAGTTCCCGACGTTCGACCTGTAAATATCCACAAAATAGAGAGCGTTCGCAACTATCGAGAGTATAACCAGGTTCGCGGAGAGCTTGTTCTTTGTAAATCTCAGACGATCCTTTCTGATCGTAGCTTCATTCATTTCAGCCATTCTGTACTTCCTTTCCGCTTCCTATAGCGCGTTCTTCGGCTTTCATAACCATTACTTTGAAAACACAGTTGAGGATGAGCAGTACCGCCGACAGGAGAAGTATGCCGAAGATCACATAGCATATATCGAACCAGAATGTGTCGTTCGGCCCTATGTACGGTGTTCCCCAGTCCTTGGAGAATGCCTTGAGTTCTTCAAAATTCACGTTGTTCCGGAACTGCGACTCATAGCTTGCTATCTGGGGTATGCACCATATCGAAACGCCTACTGACGCTGCCGCGGAAAGCCCTGTGGCGATGTAGTTGCCGATATAGTATTTTCTGCGGGAATGGGTGTTGGTAAGAAACAGTATCAGACTCACAAGTATGAGCCCGATCGAGACACGGGTGAACGCAGAATTGAATCCGAACATATCATAATAGACTCTTGACCCCGTCACGGATGTGTATTCCAGGTCGTAATCAGGATAAAGTATGGTCTTGGAAAGCGCATCATACAGGTCGGTGGAGAGTCCCAGCGAGCTGACGAACACCAGCGCCGAAGTAATGAGCGTCATCATACATACGATCTTCTGCATTAACATTTGTTTCTTATACATAACGACCTTCCTTTTTATATGGATTAGTTATTGTACTGATTTTCCGTCAGAATACAGACATCATCTGTACTCTGACCGATAATCAGCATTATGCCGGGAAGAGAGCAGAGCTCTCTTCCCACATAATACACTGTAACTCAGTATTGTTCTGACTTTTTATCAGCCGTTGATGCTCTTGTAGAACATAAGGAGTCTCTTCCATGCTTCGTTTCTGCGAGCGAGGTAGGTAGAACCGCCCCAGCCGCCGTCAGCAACGGACTTGGAGATCTTGTCTGCTGTTGCGGCAGCATCTGCGCCTGCTTCACCTGTGAAGCCTCTGCAGATGATGTCAACGAGCAGGTTCATCTGATCCTTGGCAGCACCGAACTGACCGGAAGCGCTGAGCTGTGTGAGTTCGTTGATAGCGTTTGCTTCTGCAACTTCCTGAGGAAGTACGGCGGGAACGGAAGTATACCAGGAATTGGAAGCGATAGCGAGCTCAGGGTGCTTGATAGTGCCGAGAGCAATAGCCTTGGAGATGTAGCCTGCGCCTTCCTTGCCGACTTCATGTGTGCACTGGTATTCGAACGCCTGGCTCTTTACGAAGCTCAGAGTCGAACCGATGTAGTAACGTGCGTAGTTGGTGTAGTTACCGTTCTGGAGAGCCCAGAGGTCTTCATAGGACTTTTCGGAAATAACCGGCCACTGCTTGCCGTTGAAATCGAATGTAACGACATTGCCTGCGTCGTCGTGCTTGATGAATTCGTCGGGGCCATAGGACATGAGGACCTGACCGTCGGGGCTGAATGCGTAGTCGATGAGCTTGAGGCAAGCGTTGAGCTTGTCATTGTTGCCTGCAACACCGGCGATGGAGATTGCCCAACCGTCTGTCTTTACAGAACGCCAGGACTCTGTGAATCTCATGTACTTTTCTTCGCCGTCATTCCAGCGGGATACAGGAACCATAACAGCCATGTACTTTTCGCCGTTTGCTGTATCAAGAACAGTAGCGTTGTAAGCGGTCTGTGTCTGGTTGTAGTCATAGTGCATGAAACCGTTGTCGTCTGCGAGGTACTTCTCGGTCTTTACTTCCTCGGCATTTACGAATGCCTGGGAGATGAGGCCTTCTGTAACCATGTCATGCATCTTGGAGAGAGCTTCGTAAGTAGCTGTCTCATTGCGTGCATCGTGGAGATCGCCGTCTGTACCTACATAGAGGTAGTCAAGTCTGGATTCCAGACCGCGGATACCGAAGAGGGAGCCTGCAAAGCGGAACATATCAACACGTCTCTGGTTGTTGTTGTCCTCACGGCTGTGGAGACCCTGTACACTGGATGTACCGTTGAGGGTCTGCGGGTTGGCAACTACGCAGCGGAGAAGAGCTACGAGTTCGTCAACGTCCCAGGCAGCGTTCTGACCGATAAAGAGGTCAGCTCTGTTTTCGCCGTAGTAGCCGTTGTAAGTCTTGTCGATGTATTCGCGGAGCATATTGACTGCCTGAGCACCGTCCATAGCGCCGACTGCGTTCATCTTGTCAACGATGTTGCCGTATGCGTCGTAATCCTTGCTGATAGTCTCAGTAGCGGAACCGTCCTTCTTGACAACTTCAACATCTATCTTGCCGGATGTGGGCATAAAGGGTGTGTAAGCGGGCTGTGCAGTGAAGTTGCACTCGCTTGCTTCAAAATCGCCGGAGCCGTTGAGCAGCTTTTCTACCCAGTCGGTTCTCATGAGCGGCATACGCTCGATATCATTTACACCGTCGAAGTAAGGCGAGAAGTAGATAGCGCCGGAGTTCGGGCCTGCTGCTGCGCCTGTGATGGAAAGACGGACAATGGGGTTAGCTTCGAGGTAAGCCTTGAAGTTGGGCATATCGTTCAGGTGTTCTGCGAGGTTTACGAGCTTGCCCTGCTGGCCGTTCTCGGAAAGGAGGGTAGCTGTACCGCTGAGCATATCTACCTGGTCAAGCTGGGCATCCCAGTACTTGTACTCGTTGGCAGCGTTGTTGCCCTGATATTTGTCTTCGATCTTGATGTCAAGTCTCTTCTGAACTTCCTGCCATGTAGGCTTGAGGTCGCCGGAGTTGTAGGTCTTGCCGTCCGCAAGAGTGATGCCTTCGCCCGCGAGATCCGCTGTGAAGCTCATACCGGTCTTGTCGCTGTTGTATCCGCACGCCATACGGAGAGTCGTGCCGGGCGCATAGGTAAGAGCTGTTGCTTCAATTGTCTCGGTAGGCTGCGGAAGAGTTTCCGTTGTGCCTGCGGGAGCGTTGTCCTTGGATGCTGCGGTAGTAGCCGCCGCTGTCGTGGTGGTCGTGGTATTGCCGCTTCCCGAGTCAGTGGAACCGCCGGAGCCTCCGCATCCGGACAGCATGGTAGTGATAGCTACTGCTGCTGAAAGCATCAATGCCGTGATCTTTCTTTTCTTCATTTTTATCCTCCTTTGGATAAGTTTAATTTTCCAGACTTTGATCTATGACGGATAAAGTCCTGTTTTTTATATCAACCGCAGTCCCCGTTTTACCGATCTGCGTCTGACAACTGGATAGCAATCCTTTATTCCTTCACGCCGCCCATATTGACGCCCTTCGCGAAGTACTTCTGGATAAAGGGATAGATAACGAGTATCGGGATTATCGAGCACACGATGAGTGCGTAGATCACCGAGTCCGGTGCGTAGCTGTGACTCATCTGCCAGTTCGTGGTCAGCTCAGGGTCGGAGTATTCCTCCAGTCTCAGTCTCAGGTACACCTGAAGCGGCTGCTCGTTGGTATTGGAGATCATCTGTCTCGCCCAGAAGTAGCCGTTCCAGCGGGATATTCCGAAGAACAGTGCGACTGTGGCAAGTATGGACTTGCTCATAGGCAGATATACACGCCAGAGCACCTGCATCTCGGTAGCGCCGTCTACAATGGCGGCCTCCTCGATCTCCGACGGAACATTCTCGAAGGAATTGCGCAGGAGTATGATATTCATGGCCTGCATACCCATAGCGATAACGACGAGCCACTTGTCGTCCATTATGCCCATGCCCTGGAAAGCACGCTTGGTAGCCAGGTAGTTGAGGTACTGCGGCACCATACCGGCGCTGAACCACATTGTGAATACAAGGAAGAAGTTGAAGCCCTTGCGGAACAGCAGACGCTTCTTTGAAAGAGCGTACGCGCCGAATACCGACAGCATCATTTCCCATATCGTTCCGTAGAAGGTAAGGAACAGGGTGTTCGTGTAGGAGTTCCAGAAGACATTGTCGTTGAACACGTCCCTGAACGCGTCAAACTGTATGTTCTTCGGAAGCAGGATTATTGTGGAATCCCTCACCTGCTCATATCCGCTTATCGCCGAGGATATGGTATAGATGAACGGATATAGACAGCCGATGGCAAACATTGTCAGCAGCAGATAGCTTATCAGCTTGAAGATAAGCTCAGAGACCTCAAGTTTTCTTTTCATAGAGCGACCTCTTCAGATTTAGTAAAGTGATGTATCCGACGCTTTCTTGGCGATCGTGTTGGCTCCTATGACGAGCAGCATACCGATTATGTTGTTCATCATTTCCGCGGCTGACGCCAGACCTTTAAGTGAGCCCGCGATACCGTTTCTCTGTGCGAATGTCGATACGACATCGGCTGTGACGTAGGTGTTGGGGTTGTAGAGCAGCAGGACCTTTTCGTATCCGATGTTCAGCAGCGAACCTATTCGCGTTATCAGCATTATGACTATCGTTGACAGTATTGCCGGCAGAACTACGTAACGCATCTGTGCCATTTTTCCGGCACCATCTATCTGCGCCGCTTCGTAACTGGTCGGTGAGATGGCGATTACCGCCGCGAAGAATACTATACTGTCATAGCCCGCGCTTTCCCAGATACCGCTTATCTGGTATATCGCGCGGAAGAACGTGGGATTGTTCAGCATACCCGCGTAAGCCGTTTCGGTGGAGATCAGTCCGAGGCTCTCAAGAAGCTGCGAGATAACGCCGGGCTGCATTCCGGAAGTATCGGAGCCCTGCTTCACGAGCATCAGGACGAGAGATGTCATAACGACTGTGGACATGAACTTCGGGAGATATGTAAGCACCTGATAGATGCTGCGCGCGATGTTCGAGCGTATCTCGTTGAAGAACAGCGCTATTATGATCGGCACCGGGAAACCGAACACAAGTCCGTAGAAGCTCAGGAGGAACGTATTTCTGAACGCGCGCCAGAACTGTGCCGAGAGCTCCAGGTTGCCGACGCCTGTCAGCAGCGTCCTGAAATATGAGAAACCGGAGTAATACTGATCCGCGACGGCTTTCGCGTCCTCAGTGAGCTTGAAGCTTCCCAGCAGCTCATACATCGGGAAGTAACGCCACAGCAGGAATACAACGATCATCGGGACGAGCATCAGGTAAAGACGCCAGTCTTTCAGGACAGTTTTTAAAACATTCAGCCAGTGATGCTTTTCGACATCGTCCCTGACCGCCTGCTCGGGGTTTTCGATGTAGGTGCCGCTCTCTTCGTCAAAGATAAGAAAGTCGGTGGCTTTCACATTCATCAGGAATTTCCTCCTTATGTCTTTTTACGGGCGCAAGCCCCTTATACTTCATATTTCGCCGGCGTCTTCATCAACGCCGAATTCAGCTGCGGCTTCCTGCCGCTCGCGTTCTTTCTGTACCCGGAACAGGTAAGTCTTCTGATCCTCGAATACACCGTCGAGCCTTCTCGTAAGCTGTACCACCACTACCGCGAACAGCAGTGACAGCGAATCGGAAGCGATAAAGCTGCCTATATCGGCAAGCGCGCCTCCGAAGAAGAGACCGACCAGCCAGCGTCCGACTTGCACCGCAAGGAATACGGTCACCGTGAACAGCGCTGTAGTCAGCACTTTGGCTCTTACTTTATCCTTTCCCGCAAATCTGAACCACAGCAGACCCAGCAGCGAAAAGCAGTTTCCTATGCAGTAGATCACAAACTGTTCCGGCGTCGCACCGGTCACCGCACACAGCGCCGCGCCTGCCGCAGCCGCGTGTATGGCGGCATATCCGCCCCAGCGCATCATCACGATGCACAGCACCGCTACCGTGGGCGAAAGCACATATATCTCACCCGTGAACCAGTATTTCGCCGCGACAGCCGTGAGAGCCTCCGCTGCGGTGATTATTATCAGGAGGATAACAAGATCGATAGTTCTGTACTGCCTGAATGTTATGTTCATCTTTCCGCGCGCCGCCTTAATCCGTCAGGCTTTGCAGGTACTCGTCCATTGTCTGGGCGACCTGCTTTGAATAGTTAACGGCTTCAACCACCGTTCTTGCGCCGAGCACCACGTCTCCGGCAGCGAATATGCCGTCGCGGGTGGTCTCGCCGTAGGTATTGGTGACCAGCAGACCCTTGTCTGAGATGTCGAGACCTGTTGTCGTGGAGACTATCCTGTTCTTCGGTCCCTGCGATACCGCGATTATCGTTGAAGCGGCGGGATACAGCTTTTCGGTGCCTTCCACGCGCACCCGCTTCCCTTCGCTGTTCTTTTCGCTCTTTATAAATATGGTACCGTCCTCGGTGATCTCTACGGGTTCAACACCGGTGACGAACTCAACGCCGTCGTATTTGGCGTACTCTATTTCACTTAATGCCGCTGCCATATGCTCTGAACGGGAGAATACGGTCACTTTCTTGCAGCCGTGTCTTAAAGCCGTTCTCGCTACGTCCATGGCGGAGTTGCCGGCTCCGATGACGTTCAGGCTGTCGCCCAGGCTGTAGACCTCGGGATTTGTAAGGTAGTTTATGGCAAAATGCACATTTCCGAGGCTCTCGCCCTTTATATGCAGAGTGTTCGGTCTCCAGACGCCCGTTCCGATGAATACCGCCCTGTATCCGTCACGGAACAGGTCATCCACCGTGATAGTAACGCCTATCGCCGTGTTCGGGCGTATCCTTATGCCGAGAGAGAGGAGGAGCTTCTTATACCTCTCTATAAGCTGCTTCGGCAGTCTGAACTCCGGTATGCCGTAGCGCAGTACGCCGCCGATCTTCTCGCGGGATTCGAATATCGTGATATCGTATCCCTTGCGCGCGAGCAGTATCGCTATTGTAATGCCCGCGGGGCCGCCGCCGATGACGCCGACGCGCTTGCCCTTCTTCTCGATATTTCCGGGATCGAGCCGGTCATCGAGCTTATCGAAATAGGTGTCGCTTATGTAATTCTCTATACTGCTGAAATGTACAGGGGTGCTTTTCTTTCCGAGCACGCAGTGTCCTTCGCACTGGTTGTCGTGGTTGCAGATAAGGGAGCAGATGACGCTCAGCGGGTTGTTCTCGAACAGCATCGAACCGGCCTTGTCTATATCCCCATCCAGGAAAGTCCTGATAACAGTCGGTATCTGTGTGCTTATCGGGCAGCCCTCGACACACATCGGTTTTTTGCAGTTCAGGCATCTGCGAGCCTCGGTAATTATGTTGAATGACATTTATCGCTCCCGCTTTCATGGTACATTATATATATTGGTATGCTGTGCCGGCTTTCCGTGTCACGGCATCAGGTTTCTGTAACCGCTTACATCGGAGCTTACGGCGTTCCGCGCATTCCATATGTAATCGTATATACTATACTGTTTTACATTTATGTTACACTTCCTGCGGAACCTTTCCGCCGGTTCCGGGGAGCATTTTGTAACTATTTACATTTCTATTATAGTTATCCGGCGCCGTAAAGTCAAGCAAATATAGCCAATTTTGGCGCAATAAACATAAAATATATTTTTTTATGGTTATATTTCACAAAATTTGCGAACAAGCATTGATTTTAGTGGATAGTCTGTGTATAATAGAACTTGAGTAATAATGAAAGTGCTTACATAACTAAGCATACCGAAAGGACGCCATAATGAACATATATGATATTTCCCGCAAGACAGGGGTTTCCACGGCGACGGTGTCAAGAGTAATAAACGGCAGCAGCAGCGTAAGCGAAAAAACCCGCCGGAAGGTCCTTGACGCGATCGAGGAATACGGCTATACCCCGAATGTGTTCGCGCGGGGACTCGGGCTGAATACAATGAAGACTGTCGGCATACTCTGCGCCGATTCTTCCGACCCCTACCTTGCGCAGGCGGTCTACTGCGTGGAGGAGCACTGCCGCAAAAGCGGCTATGACGTGATCCTTTCATGCACCGGCTACGACCATTCGCTGAAAGAACGTCAGATGGACTCCCTGCTTTCCAAGAGAGTGGACGCGGTTATACTCGTCGGCTCGAATTACATTGAAAGCTCCGACGATCTCAATATGTATATAGCAAAAGCGGCAAAGACCGTTCCCGTCATGATAATAAACGGAAGCATCAATGTACCGAACGTGTACTGCACCGTATGTGACGATTATTCCGCGATATATGAGATAACCGAGAAGATGATCGCTTCAGGCAAAAAAAATCCGCTGTACATATACAATTCCGAATCATACAGCGGTATGCAGAAGCTCAACGGCTTCAGGAACGCCCTTGCCAGAAACGGAATCGAGGTAGGCAGCGGAAATATTCTGTTTGTAGGCTCCAGAAAGCCCGGCGGCAAATCCTTCCCGGTAAATGTCGTGAAGGCTGCGGTCGCCGAACTTGCCGCGGCCGGTCACAGATTCGACTGTGCCATAGCCTCGGACGATATACTCGCGGTCGGAGCGGTAAAGTACGCGAACGCGGCAGGGCTCAGGATACCGGAGGATTTCGCGGTGGCGGGCTACAACAATTTCGATCTCTGCGAATGCTGCGATCCCGAGCTTACTTCGGTGGACAACCGGCTCGATGTGCTGTGCGATCACTGTGTATCGTCGCTTATGACGATCTTCTCCGGCTCCGAGTCAACAATACCGAAGCACACCATGTTCTCGGGAGAGATTATCGAACGCGGCACCACCAATTTCAGATAAATCATTCAAAAAACCGAACCAATTTGTTCTTTTCTTCCATACCAAGGATGCGTCCCCACGGCACTCTGCCGGTGGGGATGTTTCCGTATTCGGCAAAACGCGCGGTTTTGTCGCGCCCGGATCCCCCCCATTTGTCGAAGCCCGCGGCCGCGATATGCCGGCCGTAGCCGCAGTTTATGAATGAGCACTTTCCGTAGTCGCGCCACGGGCGGGCGAGAAATACCGAACCGTCCTCCACCCCGTCTTCACAGGTGAAGCGGCAGTCATTGAACACGAAACCGATATCCTGCTCTTCCGAGTGCGACGGTGCTGCCGCATAGCCATGTCCGCGCACACCGTTTACCGAACGTATCTCACAGCCGTCAAACAGTGCGTCCCCGCAGCCGAAAACAAAGTCAACGTCACCGGCAATAAGGCAGTTCCGGAATATCTGGCACATGGTGCCTCCCGCACGGAGCCCGTCTTTCAGAAAGCCGTCATACCTTATTATAAGATCGGAGGGCATCGGCCCGCAGAACACCGTGTCCTGCGTTGACAGAAAACGGCAGTTCTCCGCGAGGAAACCGTCCCCGCAGACCGTAAGCGCTATTTCCTGCCCTCTCTTTTCCGGCGAGAGTGCGTCATTCTCCACGGTCAGATCCCGGAATGTG
>JAEEGL011466279.1_pt1 | contig 12792 bp, 12 predicted proteins | sample 9134231 | NCBI WGS metagenome assembly JAEEGL01 (sample SAMN16246548, study PRJNA631951) | gut metagenome | biome: gut microbiome; feature: rumen; material: fiber-attached | host: Bos | place: Iran: Karaj | collected 2018-10 | reverse complement strand
TTTTTCATCTTCAATTCTTACACACACCCCACAATATGCTTTATCTTGTACGGGCGTTGGAACAACTTCAACACTCATATTTACTGTGGTCAAACGATCCTCAGCCAAAAATACATCATTTGTTTTGTAAAAAATCAAATGTTTCATATGGCCTCCTTAATAATGTTGATGAACTCATCAATCTCTTTTTTTGTGTTAGTATAGTTTAAACTTACTCTTACAGCGCCGGTACCAACAGTGCCTATCGCCTCGTGTGCCTTAATCGCACAGTGGATTCCACCTCGAACACAAATCTGCTGTTTACTGAGCATTTCGACTACAGTACTCGAGGGGATATCCTTGATATTAAAACAAAACGTCGGAACCCTTTCATACTGCTTGTTGTAGATTGTTACTTCTTTGATGGGTTCTAAGCGTTCAAAGAAATAACGTATGAGCTCAGTTTCCTTGGACGTTATACTATCAAGATGAGCTTCCAGATATTCTAAAGAAGCCTTCAGCGCCCATATTGCAGGCATGTTAAGAGTTCCTGCTTCATACGCATCCGGAAAAGCTTGCGGATTAACATAGCTTTCCCCATGAATCCCCGTTCCTCCTTGAATGAGTGGCGCAATTCGTAATGCTTTTTGAGAAAGCAGCCCTCCAACCCCAGGTAAGGCCAATAAATCTTTATGCCCGGTGAACGCCAAAAAATCGATGCCATTTTTCTCCATATCGATCAATTTCTTGCCTGCTCCTTGGGATGCATCCACTAATACTGGGATCCCAAGTGAATGAGCAGCCTCAACAAGCTTTGGCGAGAATACAATTTGACCAGTTAAATTACTTGCCAATGTTAGTATCAGAAGAGATGTTGTCGGACGGGCATGCTTGTCAATCTCTTCTTTTCCGTCAATTACTTCTTTAGGTAGGACCGTATATTCAATTACTCCTTTATTCTTCAGTGTCTCCAGCGGACGCAGTACTGCGTTGTGTTCATATGGACTGATTAAGACATGATCCCCAACCGAAAGATAACCGTTAAGAAACAGGTTTATTGCTTCAGTTGAGTTTTTTGTAAACACAACGTTTGAAGGATCGCTAATACTAAAGAATCTAGCGACGGTGTTTCTAGCTTGATACAGCATACGCGAAGCCTGAATGGCCAGCCCATAACTACCTCTTCCAGGACTCGTTCCTACTTCAGTGATATAATAATTAAATGCTTCAATGACCTCATTAGGCTTAGGCCTTGATGTAGCAGCATTATCAAAGTAAATCATCGTTATCTCCTTGTTTCGTAGGATTATCCGGCTCCTTTTTCTTTCCTGATAAAACCTGACAGGTGATGCAGCCATTATAGAATTTGGCGATACATCTAAAGCAACCATTTAGATTGCAAACACATTTTTCTGCATCAATCTGATACCTCTGACTTCCGAGAGTATTGATCGCACCATGCGGGCAGAGAGAATCGCACGCTGAACAGCGGATACAATACTGGTATTTCCGAAGTTGACACTTCAGTCGATTTATCAAAAGAAGAACGTCAGTATCTTTTGCAGGTAATACTTTTACGACAGTTGTCCCCCAAGCGATAATCAAATCACATACTTTTCTTCTGGGGTATCTGTTCCCATGGTCATCAAGGCATTCTTTTTCCGTAATAGTGATATATGTTGCGTCATCTTTATCAAGAATCGATAACTCGCCAAATGGCTTAAAGAATTCAAGAACATCTTTTGTTAGCCTACGCTTGATTATAATATTTCTGGCTCTATCAGACAGATTGCAAGGCGTATCGATTATAGGAACATTTTTTGTCTCCAATCCGCTTGCGCCTCTGCGCGACTTCCATTTTCCGTTTTCGACGTAATCCTCTATGTCTGATTTGTTTGTTTTTTTCGCAAAAGCATACAAGAGCTCTCTCCATTTCTTTGAAAGATCAGGATAATAAATCTCTGTAAGCATAGTTGACCAATCGGAGTTGTTAGGACAGCACCAGCACCCTACGCGCTTATATCCCCATCTATAAGCTTCATTAAAAGCTAATCCTTTTTTCAAAATGTAAAGCCAGACATCACAATCTGCCCAATCAATAATCGGCATTGCATTAACTTGCGATCCAATTTTAGAATGGTCTTGTGTCCGCTCATAGTTTTGCCGTTCTTTAGATTCGCTCCTCCTTATTCCAAGAAAAGATAAGCTCTTGCCAGCAAGGTTCTGGTATTCAGTGTTTAGATTCCCAGTTTTGAAAATCGTACAACACCAGCGTTCAAATTTGCTTGGTGGGCCAAAGACATTACATAATGCTACGAAGTCTTTTTCTGATCTGCTGGGAACCATTGGTGTGAAGGGGTTATCTTTCCTAAAGACTCTTTCCACATAATTGTGAGTCGCGGGAAATTCGAGAGTTGTATCTCCAAAGAAATGGATAATGGATTCTTCTTGAAGAGCGTCTCTTACAATTCTGCTTACGACAGTTGAGTCTTTTCCACCGGAAAAAGATACGGTTGGGATGTATTCAAGGTTATTGTTTGTAGAGAGAGACTCCGTTAGGCGGATTACATATTCTTCAGCTTCATATACCAATTCGTTCAGATATCTTGTGTTGGCCTCAATAAACTCTCCAAGGTGCATTATTTCATCCTTGGAATTAATTTCCGCACGAAGTGCGTCAGCAATTTCAAGGTGTTTCTTTGCTTTATAAAAATCAACATATGGGATCTTTGTTCTTTCCCCATCCACCAAATACTGGCTGCTTCCCAAGTACCACACATTTTTGGAAGTTAAATCAGCAGAAAGAATAGCTGATAGCAGCTTTTTCTCTTGCAAAAAAACGGGATTACAGATGCCATTCTGATTTACCGTCTTGCATCTAGTGTTACATCTAGGACATATTAAGCTTTCGATAATTGGAACCTCGCAAGAGGGGCACCAATACACTCTTTTCCCCATTCTTATTTTCCTTCCATCGCTTCTTCAAGCAAAGACAATAAAACTTGTATCCTGTCATTATATGAAAACGACAGTCCATAATTATCAAATGTTGCTTTGATTTTATTACGTACGGTTTGGCTAATGACTGATAGTTCTCCTCTATCGATTATTACAGACTTCTCTTCTCCACTTGAAGAAAGGAGCATAACTTTGGCTTCAGTTTCTCCAAGAACAGATTTTTCCACGTAGGAATCTAGCTTGTGCTTAACTTCATCCAATTGGTTGATAAACTCATTTCGATGAGAATCATTCCAGTATACTAGTTCAAACCCGGTTAATGCCTTCGAAAGCTTTAGCACAATATCATAATCAGATTCGTTTCTAGTTACTTTGCTCGCTAAGTCGAGAAAAGCATTGGTGTAATAGTCAAAAGATTTGGATCTTTTTGCCTTCCAAACATTCTCATAGTTATCAACGAATAAGTCGCCAAGTGATGTTGTTACTGGCACACTAAAAAGTGTGCAAATAGAAGATACCAGATCTCTTGCAAGCGAAGAGATAGCATCATCAAGTTCTGTTTTTGCCCGTTTAACTCGTAATACTGTTTCAGGGAATCCGCCTCCGATATTCTTTAGCTTTGTAAACAAGAATGTTGAGTAGTTTGCTACAGACTTCCCCAGAACTTTTCGATACACTTTCGTTTCCTCTGAAACATATTCTTGGGTCGTTCTGGCAAACTTAGTCACATTCTTGAAATGGGACATCATCGCATCATAAATTGCCTTCAATCGGTTTTTGCTCAACGCTGACTGATTGATGTAATCTGCAAAGATTTGCTCTAGCGAATCAAGATAATCAATTTGAGCTTTATCCCAATCAGCTATCGTGAATGCATAGTCATTTGGTCTTCTTACAATCTCTTCAAACAAGTCAACAGAAAGCTCTTGCTCAACCCCGTGACTACTGATAATCAGTGATTTACGGAAAGGTATGAGAATATGAGCCAACAATAAGGACAAATAGCCGTTTCTTAATCCAAAGGGCGGCTCTTTTAATGTCGTATATAACTCATCAAATCCCACCATCTCAGTTTTTGCGCGGGTTACAAACTTGTATAATTCTTCACGAACGCTGTCTTGCGGATGCTTACCGTTTGGCAACTCGTTAATCTCAATTGGTTCGTCCGTGACAATAAATCCATTCTTCGCTAAAACTGAACGAATCGAAATATAATCGGGCGAAAGGAATGGAGCATCATAGTATTGAGATGCTTGCGAACCCTTAATTATATTGCTTACTACATTTTTCTTTGCAGAAGTAATGCTCCCAGATATTACATTCTTGTTTATCAATTCATTGTTGACTATCAGCGTTTCTGGATACGTTTCTGTCATAAGATCGCTTGCAACAGATGATAGTTCACTAAAAGACGATATATTGCGAATTGGTGCACCGTCTGCAGCAAGGATTGAATCATAATCCATTTGGCTTTTCCATTGATGAATTTGATTTATAATGCTTACGTGGAGTTCTTCTTTATAGTATTCTAATTCTTTCTCAAAAGCAGGATCCTGACTTATATACTTTGCTTTTTGACTTTCCAAATACAGAACAGCAATGTATCTCTTTACAAGAGTTTTGAGTTCAGTCGTGTCGAGTTTTGCAAATACAATGGACCGCTGGAGTTCTCCAGACAAAGAAACAATACTTTGTTCGGACACGTCTTGGTTGCCTAACAACAAGATAAGTAATCCATCATAATACTTACCAAATCGATTCGCGAATGTTTTTTTCTGTGCCGATTGTAATGTTGCAAAAACAGGAATAAAGATTCTAGAGATTTTATAAACCCTGTTGTACTCGTATGGATATAGTGCAAAGTTTACAAATCTCTCATTGAGGACGGAGACCACTGCTTCATCCGTAACCGATTGACTTTCAGTGGAAATCATCTCTTCCACATCAAAAATGCTTGCTTCAAAGAAATCAAACCTGTCATAGGCTCCAGAGTACTTTATTATCTTTCTTTCACACAATCCTTCAAGAGCGTTTGCGATTACTTCTTTAGGACAATCAATGACGCTTAGTATAGTGCTCTTATTCGCATTGAGCGTACTTGGATCGTTAATTATTCCTATTGTTGCAATAACCTTTAGTATTCTCGTTTCCGGTGAGTCATCCACACTACTTGAACGATTTTTAGCCAAGGCAATTTGTAATTCTTTATACCACTCAAAACTGGTATCGCTCTGCGTGGCTTTAATGCTTGGCTCAAAATAGTCATATATTTTATCAATACCTACAAAGTGGAATTCATCCAAGCTATAGGTTTCCAAATAGCGGTACAAACTGTTTTCGTCTTTGCTTGCAAGATAAGTAAAGAAAGTACGTTCGTTTTGAGCTACCCGTTTTGAAAGCTTGTCGAGAGCATACAAAGAAATTGGATGAAGCGGGAATCCACCTTCAAATGGATTATGGCCTTGTGCTGCATCAAGAAGGAATCCTCTAAAATCCGATGCTTCTGAATACATATGGGAGAGTTCGTTCTTGAACCTTAACCGAAAACTATTCCATAATTGTTCGTCTTTGGTTAGCACGTTTCGGATAAGTGACAAGCATTGATCTTGTCTATCATTTATCGGAGTAGCTTTATACCTTCCTTCAACTTTCTTCCACTCATTAGCTACTGTTTTTCCATATTTTTGAGTATACTGAGCAATCTCCTTGTGGGAGACAAGAATGATGTGATTGTTGCTTTCACTATGATCGCAAAACTCAGCGAGATCTTGAACGGCCTTTACTTTGATATTCTTAATATTATCTTCAATATAGCGTCCAAACTCGTCGAAGATAAACACAATTCCTGAATACTCATCTTCGATTGCTTCATTCGCTTGACAGATATTCTCCGATAGGTTAGCAACCTCGTAAATATACCGGACACCGAAAGTCATCTCGGCAAACACTCTCTGAAATACTTGCTCTGCGGATCTGTCAAGTTCCCACAATGCTTTTTTGAGGTTCTCTATACTGATGCCGGTTTTTTCACATGCTGTTCCAAGACGTTCTTTTGATTCCGGATTGCTTTCCCAATTTGAAATAAGCGTTGATGCTTGATCAAAGAAAGTCTTAAACCCAACTTTTTTTCCAATCTCGTCTAGTCTCTTTTTTAGAGAGAAGTAGAGGCACCGATCAAAGTCTTCAAAGTCAAACACAACTGGAACAACCAAAAACGGTTTTCTCGATGTGTCGTGAATGTAATGGTTTATATCTTGGGCGAGATTCTCGTCATAACTAGCAACTTTTGATACAAAACTGTTATATGCGTTTCCACTAGTATTCTTTTTGCCCAAAAGCATACTTAACACGGTAAGAAAGTGTGACTTTCCTGTTCCGTATGAGCCATATAGTATCCTTGCATGATGAACTGGTTTTGCCCGTGTAATATCGACAAAGTACTCTTTTATCAACTCAATAGTAGTCTCGTTAGGAATAAAACGAAGAAGCTTTCTATCATTTTCCATATCGAATTGAATGTTGGCCGAATAATTGTATTCGCCCTCAATCCGGATCATATCGCTATACTGTGACATACTATTACCCCTTCATTCTCTGGTAGTACTCTGCTAAAACTTGTTCAGGGGAAACTTGTTTTAGCTGTATATACCTATTCCCAAAGTTATTTATAAGCAACAATCTTGAACTATTCTCTAAGCGTTGAAGAATCTCAAGGAGTGTCGAATAACTTAAGTTCATATATTTCCCAAGCTGATTTGACTCTTCAAGTAAAGAATCTATGCTTAGCTGCATGCTATTTTGCAAATGCTCTATATTATCGGATACGATGCAGTATAATGCTATCTCCGCAGGAATGTCTTTTGCAGCACTTCTCCTCATCTCAAACTTCCCTTCACCTAAATAGCGGATGAGCTTTAAAGGAGCAAAAAACGGAACAGTATCTTCTTCTAGAATTCTTTCTATGTCAAAGGATTTGTCACTTACATATGTGTTTTTAAAGCAGTCAAATTCTTTTTCAATAGCGGTTTTAGCGTATTTCTCTCCGTTCTTCTGAAGATATGATTGTAATCCGGTCGAGAATGACTCTTTGCTAAATACTTTTGCCCCAAATTCATTGAACGCCCAATACCATGCGGTTGCATTCTCTCTATCTCTTGTCAAATTCCGGTGAAGGAGCCAAAGTGATCCGACATCTTGAAAGTATGGATCAGCCTCTGAAATCATACAGCCTAATGCAGATTTTTTGTGCATTATTCCATTTTGAGTTTTTATTTCCTCGGATAGGCCTAATACAACAGACCAGTATCTCATGGCCTTGATCATAACTCTACCCACACCGATAGTATCAACAGATTTTAGTTCATTGTTTGGAGTAAAGATGTAAGAATCTTCTTTTATTGCGTCTATTATTTTAGTAGGCCATCCATTACGAATATAGAACGATCCATGCTTATTAATCTGCATTTTCCTAGCACCAGCTCTCTTTAGTCGTTTTCAATTACTTCCATAATATCGCCGATATCACAGTGGAATATTTTACAAAAGCGGAGCATTATCTCGAGCGATACAGGTTCAGAGTTGTTGAGCTTTGCCACCGAATAACTGCTTAGCCCGGCAGCGGCCGCTAGTTCGCGCTTTTTCATCTTGTTTTTTCTCATGAGATGCCATAGCTTTTCATAACTGATTCTCATATCTTGCCTCCACATTCCGCTAAGCTAGTTTTTTTGCTCAATAGATATGTTTGTGACATTATACCATCAAATGCTCTGTTTTTCAATTAGTTATCAAATATTAAATAAATCAAATTACCCAGGTGTTCCTTACAAGCTACATCTCAATACCGATATATAAATACTGGATTGACTAATTGGAATATCTTGATATAATAGTGCTTGTAAACGGGACATTTATCCCGCATACAAGGAGGACAGAATGAGATCCAAAAATCCACAACTTATTGTAGCTCTAGAAGCATTTATCAATGCATACAAAGATAAGTATGGGAAAGCGCCTAGCACATATGACATTGCTGCAGGAACCGGAATGTCGAAATCTAATGTTGCAAGATATCTACAACACATGAGAGAAATTGGAAGAATAGAGTATGATGGTGTCCGCGGAATAAAAACACTGCGTGATAAGAAATCATCTCGAAGCATACAAGCCGTTCCCGTGGTCGGCAATATTGCTTGCGGTCTACCCCTCCTTGCAGAAGAGAACATCGAAGAGTATGTTGATCTCCCACAATCATGGGTTGGTTCTGGACAGTTCTTTGCGCTCCATGCAAACGGTGAGTCTATGAAGAACATAGGAATCAACAATGGAGACATCGTTATTATCCGGCAGCAGGAGACAGCAGAGGTTGGGCAGGTTATCGTCGCACTTGTGGATGATAATACTGCGACCTTGAAGCGATACTATCCTCGACCAGAGCATCATGTTATTGAACTTCGACCAGAGAACGATGATTTTGAAACGCAGGTTATTGATCTGAATGAACGAACCTTCTCTATTCAAGGCATAGCGGTTAAGGTTCTGAAAGATATTCCCTAATAAGAGAGGTTATGTGAATATGGACAAATGGTTTGGTGTTGATGCTGAAAAGCAGCCAATGCTTGGTTCGAGTCACTCTGAAAGGAAACATCGGTTATTTGAAAGCCAAAAGCAGACACTGGATATGTTCTTGGAACGGGGAGCAATCTCCCGCCTCCAGTATGAGAAAAGTCTACGCGAGCTGCGTGTAAAAATGGGAGAAACGGAGGAAAAGGAAAATGACTAATCGTCAAATGGTTATGATCAAGCTCATTCAAATGAGTGATGATGAGTTCGCAGAATTCATGAATGATGAGATCACCGATCTCATGGAAGGCGATCTTTGCAAGTACTGTATGGAAAAACACTGCGGAGAGTGCCCTATGGAGACTGGTGAATGGGAGGACTGTATGTTCGACATGGTCGAATGGCTTAAAAAACAGGCAAGCTGATTTGGGTTAAATTATTTCACGGAAGGAGGACCGACTCATGGAAGCAGAAAAGCAAAGGATGTACCTATGCATCGACGGCAAGTGCTTTTATGCTTCCGTAGAGTGTGCCGAACGAGGGCTTAACCCGTTTGAGACGAATCTGGTTGTTGCTGATAAAAACCGCGGAAAAAACGCCTTATGCCTGGCCATCTCTCCGAAACTGAAAGCTCAGGGTATTCATAACCGTTGCCGCCTATCGGATATTCCTCGCAATATTCAGTTCGAGATCGCTCCGCCGCGTATGCAACTGTATATAGATTATTGTGCGGACATTTATGCTCTGTACTTGGACTATTTTGCACCTGAGGATATACATGTCTATTCCATCGACGAGGCGTTTATTGATGTGACGAATTACCTACCAATGTATGGCATGGAAGCCAAACAGCTGGCAAGGAAGCTCATGAATGAAATTGCAAACAAGCTCCTTGTGCCCACAACCGCCGGGATCGGGACTAACCTGTATCTTGCCAAGATCGCTCTGGACATCACAGCCAAGAAGGCCCGTGATCACATGGGCTATTTGGACGAGGAGATCTTTCGAGAGACACTATGGGACCATATGCCATTGACGGATTTTTGGGGCATCGCCCAAAGGACAGCAAACCGGCTGAGTCATTACGGAATCTTCACCATGCGCGACATCGCCAATGCAGATCCTACCTTGCTGTACAAGGTTTTCGGCATAAATGCTGAGCTTATGATTGACCATGCCTGGGGTCGGGAAAGCTGCCTCATGGAGGATATAAAAAATTACCGTAGCAAGAGCCATTCTATATCCTTCTCTCAAATTCTTTCGCAGGATAATTCATTCGATGAAGCGGCTGTCGTCATGACGGAGATGGCAATCAACGGATGCTTGGAACTGCATAAGCGCCATGTGATCACCAACAGGGTAGGGATAGCAGTCGGGTACTCTTACCATGAAATGCTTCCAAGGGCAGAAGGGACTATCAAACTGCCCTGTGCAACACAGTTATCCTCCATCATCGAAAAGGCTGTGAATCGGAAATTTCAGGAGATAGTTGCTCGAGGCGTGCCGATACGCAGATTGTCTATTTGTTTCTATGACACTAGGGACGAAGGTTGCGAGGGGTACGACTTGTTTACCGATTGGGCTAAGGTTGATAAAGAGAAAACCGCCGAACGCACCGTTTTGGAGATTCAGAGCAAGTATGGAAAGAACGCTGTGCTGCGGGGGATCAATTTAAACAAAGCAGGAACCCAACGAGAACGAAACACGTTTATCGGAGGTCACAGAGCAGGATATGATGACGAGAGAAAACCGCGCTAAGCAGTTTTTGCCATTTGATGCCATGAAGGGATTGCACGAGGCTTTGAAAGAACGGGAGGAAAGACATTCCCGTGTGCAGAAACATGGCGTTTCAGAGGAGGATCAGGTTCAGATTTCTGAGACTCTTTGCAAGGTCGAAAAGGGATCAAAGGTGTTTATCAGTTTCTTTGCCGACTTCCATGACTGGGAGGCAGAAGGTATTGTAACACAGATCAACCGGGACTATCGGTTCTTCAGGATCAGCAGGACCGGATTAAACAGTGAAGAGAAGATTTGTTTTGACGATCTGTACGACATTCGTGTAATTGGATAAGGAGTATTGCACAAGAAGGAGAACGATGAAGATGGTGAGAGTAACGAAGTGTGCGATATGCGGGAATGAGATGATCATCAGTTTCCAGAGACTGCCGCAGGACGCCAAGTGCCCCTGGTGCGGGAAGCCGTTTCGGTATCGGTTGATTGGAAATAGTATTTGTGAGATTGATTTGATGAATCTCACTTTTGGAGAGGCTGAGATGTGCGATGGAACAGGCTTATGATTATGTATCGCTTGCTGCAGCTTGCGGAGAAAAACCATCGTTTTCAGCGCTCGTAACAGAGCGTTTTTCTAACGAGTTGTATGCTGAGATTGCGGATTATAACCGACGTCAAAAGACAAATATTCGACCGATTTCTATCCGAAGGGTCATTGTCACCAACTATGATGTTGATGAACAGAACCTATATTTTGATGTTACAATAAACTGTGTTCAGCAGGAAAATGATATCGAAAAGCCAATCATTATGGTCGTCGATGCCTACTTCGATCTGGATGAAGGGTTTCATACTGTTCACAGCAGGTGTGCCTGTCCAGTGTGGAAAGGGTTTCGTTCAGACGCTGTCCTGCCTGATGACCTGATTCCCATAATATCAAAGAAACAACTCGATTCCATCGCGGTTCGCATGGTAAACAGCCTGTATCCACGAGCTTCTGAGTATGCCGTATCAATCAGCGTGAACCAGGTTGTCCGTCAGCTAGGGCTGATTGTTCAGGATGTTTCTTTCGATGCGGATGGCGAAGTGCTTGGAAAAATCTTCTTTGAAGATGCCAGTACTCTGATTACCGATCCGAAGACCGGTATCGTAAGCATCATTCCCGTTTCTGCCGGTACGATCTTCATCAATGCCCCCGCCGACAGGCTCCCAGATGAGAGGATCCGCAGCAATACGATCCTTCATGAATGTGTTCACTGGATGCTTCACCGACCGGCGTTTTTGCTTGCTAAACTGTGGAACAACGAATGCGCTGCTGTAGCTTGCCGACGGCCTGGTGGAAGCACGGTTTCAAAAGAATGGTCAGCTATCGATCGAATGGAGTGGCAGGCAAACTCCCTGGCGCCCCGCATGCTCATGCCGGATTGGGCAACTCGGTTCATTGCAGATGGTTGGCTGCATCGCTATGAGCGGGTTTCATCGATTCTTCGGATGGAGAGAACGATCGATCGGCTCAGCCAGCACTTTGGAGTATCTCGGCAGCTTGCCAAAATCAGGATGGAAGAGTTGGGATATGAGAATGCTAAAACCGCTTTTTCATGCTATGAAAAGCGTAAGCATACTATCTCTTTCGAGAATGCAATACGAGAACTGTCCAGAAATCAGAGTTTTCGAGAAACGCTTGCCTCTGGTATCTATGCTTATGTTGACGACTGCTTTGTCATCCGTGATAAAAAGTATGTCTATAGAGATGAATCCGGTTCGCTTCATCTCAGGTTGTTTGCCAAAGCCCATATGGAAGAGTGTTGCCTCGCTTTTGCCGCACGGCGGGTCAATCGTTGGATGCAGCATGGAATGCTTCGCTATAAAGTCGAAGACGAAACATTCATTACTGGCACTGGGCTTGCAGTAGATGAACTTGCGAAAAGGTCGAAAACAGTCACCTCTATTTTGCAAGGACTACCGAGTTCTTTTTCTGAGACTCTTATCTCACACATGAGCCGTAAGGGTGTCACTGTCGAAAGGCTTGCGGAAAACTGTCTTATGTCTCCAAGCGCCATTACACGTATCAGGAGAGATTACTATTCAAGTACTAGCTTAAGAAACGTTGTTAGCCTCTGCATTGGGTTGAGTCTTCATCCATCCCTTGCCATGGATTTAATACGCAAGGCAGGCTATTGTTTTAACAATTCGTATGAACACATGGCATATCAAACGTTGCTGTTTTGTATGACAAACTGTTCTATATATGAATGTAATGACTATCTAAGAAAGATGAACCTTACACCATTCGGGAAAGAAGAATAACAAAAAGGAGCCTTGGAATCATCCGTGTGGTCCGTGCTCCGTAATGTTTACCCCTACTAGTAGGAAGATCTTCTACTGGCTTCAGGAGGAAGTTTGCTTATATGCCGCCAATCAAGTAATTAAATACTTACTTGAGTGGGGACAGGCCTTCTCATTCGTTGAAAAATGATAACAATATGTTATTATTATGGTAAAATGAGTATAAAACAGTACTAAAGATTCAGATAGGAGGAAAGCGATATGGCAGACATGAGAATT
>JAEEGL010603228.1_pt1 | contig 12792 bp, 10 predicted proteins | sample 9134231 | NCBI WGS metagenome assembly JAEEGL01 (sample SAMN16246548, study PRJNA631951) | gut metagenome | biome: gut microbiome; feature: rumen; material: fiber-attached | host: Bos | place: Iran: Karaj | collected 2018-10 | reverse complement strand
ATGCGTATATCATTCACAGATTAGAGGAAAAACATGAGTGAAGACATGAATAAGAAGGCTGGCAAAGTCAGCCTTTTTTCTAAGATTAATTATATATTTGACGGGAAGCAGAAAAGACAGCTCGCAGTGCTGGCAGTCCTGATCCTGATCGGTGGTGTGTTTGAGACACTGGGCGTGTCTATGATGGTTCCGGTGGTTTCTATCATTCTGGTACCTGATTCTCTTCATGAATATATTTCAAAGTATGATTGGCTTAGAGATATTGTAAATGCGCTTGGATTAAACGATGATAAGAAGTTAGCTGTTTCGCTGCTTTCTTTAATGATATTTCTGTTTATTATTAAAAATCTTTATCTCTTATTTCTTATCCACAGGCAGAATACTTTTGTGGCCAGAGCAAGAAATGACATGATCAGCCGTGTAATGAGGGAGTTTTTAAACAGACCCTATGAGGATTATCTTGGAGCTGATATCCCTACAGTTTTCAGGATCACGGACTCTGATATCCCAAGGGTGTTTACTTTGATGCTGGCGATGTTATCACTGTGTACAGAGCTGGTAGTATCGCTGTTCCTTGGAATCGTTCTTCTTAAGGTCAACTGGCAGATGACGGTCATGATGCTTGTCGTGCTTTTGATCATGACCATTATAAGCACAAAGCTTCTTAAGCCTAAGCTCAATGATATAGGAAGGCAGAACCAGGAGACCCAGTCGAGGATTGCCAAGTGGAGACTTCAGGCAATATACGGGCTTAAAGACGTTAAAGTGCTCAACAGGCAGGATTTCTTTATCAGGAACTATTATGAATCAGGAAAGGTCGGAGCTGATATAGCAAGAGACTATGCTGTGTTGAACAGCGTTCCCAGACTTATGATAGAGACTGTATTTATCGCGGTGGTTTTGGCCTTTATTCTGGTCTATATTTTAAGAGGCGGAGATGCTACTCTTCTCATTCCTCAGCTTACTGCTTTTGGTGTGGCTGCAGTTCGTATCATGCCTTCTGCCAACCGCATCAATACTTATATGACCGAGATTGCTTATAACCAGTATTCACTGGATTATGTATATGAGAATCTCACAGAATCAATGAAGGCAGACAAAGCTATGAGAGCGGAAAGAGCTGCTATTGCCGGACCTGCGCTTCATCTTGAGGACAAGATTGAACTTAGGGATATTACCTTTGCTTATCCGGATTCCGATACCAACATTTTTACCAAGGCCAATATGGTGATCCCTAAGGGAAAATCCGTGGGTATCATGGGACCTTCCGGCGCAGGCAAATCCACTGTTGTTGATATTCTACTCGGATTGTTACATGTTCAGTCGGGAGAGATACTCTGTGATGGAAGTAATATTTTCAGTAACTATGATTCCTGGCTTGCTCAGATTGGCTATATTCCTCAGTCCATCTATCTTGTAGATGAGTCCATCAGGGAAAACATAGCATTTGGTATTGATGCTGACCAGATTGATGACGAGCAGATCTGGAAGGTTATGGAGGAGGCTCAGCTGGCTGACTTCGTAAGAAGCCTGCCTGAAGGTCTTGATACAACTATTGGAGACAGAGGTGTTCGCCTTTCCGGTGGACAGAGACAGCGTATCGGAATCGCAAGAGCACTTTACCATAATCCTGAGATTCTGGTATTCGACGAGGCTACATCTGCTCTTGATAACGAGACAGAGGCTGCTGTCATGGAAGCTATAAACGGTTTCCACGGAAAGAAAACAATGGTTATCATTGCCCACAGACTTAACACAATCGCGGATTGCGATATCATATACGAGGTTAAGAATGAGAAGGTGCATGAGACGAGCCTTGAGGGCAGAACTATAATACAATAAAAAAACAGCCTGATATATGTTCCTGATGCATATGTACGGCTTTGCTGATTGGTGAAAAATATGATAGGAACCGAGTTTGAACATGGTTTTGGCCTTGGAAATCAGCTCTTTTGGTATGTCGCCTTAAGGGCAGCTGCCAAGGACCACGGATATGAATATGGAATCATAAATCCCAAGGGTCTTGCTAATAATATGCACTCTGACAGTGGAATGTATTTTATGGATATAGACCTTGGAAAAGAGATTCCTAAAGAAGATAAGCCTAAGTACAAGATATTTGAGGATCATGACAACAGACTTTACCTCGGAAATTCGGCTCATGACATGGAGCACGGAGCTTATGTGAGTGGTGTGGACCCCAGGTTTAAAGAGATAGAGGATAACACCCTTTTGTATGGCAACCTTCAGGCCGAGAGCTACTTTGAGAAGTACAAGGACGAGCTTAAGGACTGGCTTAAGGTTAAAACGGAATATGATTCTCATGAGTATACAAAGGAAAATCTCTGCGTCATTCATTTAAGATGTGGTGATTACTCCAACTCTCCTGAGCTTTGGCTTGACAGAAAGTATTGGATCCATGGCATCAGGAATATGAGGAAGATTCGCCCGGACATGGAATTTCTTGCAGTAACCGATGATGTTGAGGCTGCGCACAAGATCCTCCCTGAGGTCAGGGCGGTTCGCAACGACATAGGAAAGGACTACGTAACATTAAAAAACGCGCGTTACTTGCTCCTTTCAAATTCCTCTTTTGCAGTATTCCCCGCTTTTACCAGCGATGAGCTGCAGTATGCTATTGCTCCAAAGTACTGGGCAAGACACAATGTGTCGAACGGCTATTGGGCTTCAGAGCAGAATATTTATAGCTGTTTCCATTACATGGATAAGAAGGGCCGTATTTTCACTCCCGAAGAGTGCAGAAAAGAGCTTGAGGAGTATAAGAAAAAGTCAGCTACTTACAGGATGCTGAATAAACAACCATCTTCATTGAGACGCACTTGCCAGAAGATCAGAGTAAAATACCTGTATTTCATGTACATGGCAAAGAAAGCCTGGAGAAGCCTGGAGAGAAGGACAGGACTAATAAAAATATTTCATGTGTAATATGTAAACCATCAAAATAATCAGGAGCTTATGGACACTAAGAAAATAAAGCTACCCAATGTGACTCTGGTCGCGATGACCAGTGTTGATATATATGAGACGGTACAGGCCATGAAGTACAGTATGCGCGACATAGAGTTTGGCGATGCAGTGCTGATTACAGATAAAAAGCCCTGGTATCTGCCGAAGAATATCAGATATTCACATACGGACAAGCTTGATAATATCGATAAATTTAATTACAAGATGACCTACGAGCTGTATAAGCATGTTAATACCGACTTTGCACTTATAGTTCATGCAGACGGATTTGTGATCCATCCGGAAAACTGGAAGGATGAGTTCCTGGACTATGATTACATTGGATCTCCCTGGCCACTTCCCAAGAACGATTATGCCTACAGGGACAGCAAGGGCAATATCTGCAGAGTGGGAAATTCAGTATCTATAAGGTCAAAGAGACTTATGGAATTTCCGGATAAGTACAAGCTTAAGTGGGAGCGCGTAGATGATGGCTTCTACAATGAGGACATATTTATATGCTGTCACTCCAGGAACCGGATGGAGGAGCATGGCATAAAATGGGCGCCTTTTGAACTGGCTATCAGCTTTGGAAGAGAGCATCCTCTTCCGGAAAACAAGGGAGTGGAGCCCTTTATTTTCCACAAATGGTGGGGTGAGAACGAAGGCTATCCAAGATTTTACAGCCCAAAGAAACGCATAAAAATGTTGATCAGACCACTTCTTTTCTGGCGTAAGACCAAAAAGTGGAAGGAGGAACACGGCATTTCATGAGGTTTTCGATAATTGTACCTGTACATAACGGAGAGCAGTACATTGAAGACTGCCTTGATTCAGCACTTGCCGAGTGCTGGGCTTTTAAAGATGCACAGATAATCGTCGTAGAGAACGGTTCAACAGACAAGACCGGACTTATCTGCGAGAGACTGGCCAAAAGAACTGAAGAGATAAAGGTTGTACAAGAGGGGCCAATAGGCCTTTTTATGGCCAGACAGCGAGGAATCAGTGAGTCAGAGGGAGAGTGGGTCATTGCTCTTGATGCTGATGACAGACTTGTTCCCGGTATGCTTGGCATCCTTGATGAAAAGATTAAGGCTATTGAGGCTTCCGGAAAAGCAGTTGATATGGTGCTTTACGGAGCAGCAGACCTTGACGATCAGTCAAAGCGCCTCTGTGAACTTGATCTGGACGAAAAGAAAGTATATTCAGGTAAGCATAAGCAGGTTTTCAAGGAGCTTATCTGCAGTAATGACAGCATAAATGCCATGTGGATAAAGTGCGTCAGAAAGAGCATGGCAATAATTGATGAGAAACAGGAGGGCCTCAACTACGGCGAGGACCTTTATCAGAGCGCAGTTTATATTGACAGGGCAGAAGGCATAGCCTATATAAACAAAGCACTTTATCTGTACAGGGATAATGCCTCGAGCCTGAGTGCATCCTACAACAAGGCCTATCTGGAGAACCAGAAGTATGTCTGGAACAGACTCGACGAGCTGGTTGATGAGTGGGGAATGAGTGATTTTGCTGATATCATCAGCAGCAGGAAGTCACTTACCTGTGCGATAGCAGTGTCCAAAATCCTGTATTCCGATATCTCACTTGGCGCCAAAAAGCAGGAGCTAAAGGGGCTTATGTCGGATTCTTTTTACAAGGAATATGCAGACCTCACTTTGCCGGCCTGGGCTCCTGAAGAGGAGATTTTTGTCCACCTGCTTATGACAAGAGAAGATGCCTATGAGGCACTGCTGGCAAGCGCCAGAAAGGCTATGCTCAAAAATTCAGTTAAGAAACTGATAAGGAAGAAATAAAGGACAGATTGATGGTATTTGACTGTATTCCATTTTTTAACGAACTGGATATTCTCAGTATAAGGCTGGGGATGCTTGCTCCTTACGTCGATAAGTTCATACTCGAAGAGGCTTCAGTTACTTTTTCCGGAGAGAAAAAGGAGATGATCTTCGATAAGAACAGGAAGCTGTTTGAAAAGTATCTGGATAAGATCGTCTACGTGCCTGTTACGGATACTCCCGATGTATCAACACATGAAAGAGACTACTACCAGAAGAACAGACTCATCGAAGGCCTTAAAGAAGCCGGCGCAGGGGCTGAGGACGTGATAATCTTCGGCGATGTGGATGAGATTCCCAATCCGCTGGCGCTTAAGAGAATAATAGATAACTTTGATGCAGATAAGGTATATCATCTTGCTCAGCGCAACTTCTATGGCTTTTTTAACATGGAGGAGGTTTCAGGAAAGCTTCTTTCCATAACCGGAGATTTTCCGGAGATCGCAGATGAAAACAGGAAATGGCTTGGAACCAAGGTGACTTCCCTTAGGAACATTCCCACAGAGGGGATTGTGAGACTCCGTGATATCATAAAGCCTGAAGATCCAAGATCAGTAAGAGTTTCTGATGGTGGCTGGCACTTCAGCTATATGGGAGGCCTTAGAGAGACCGATCCTATAAAGCGTATGGGAGTTAAGATAGAAGCTGCAGCCCATCAGGAGTATAACGACAAAGAGACTATTGCTGAGACTATGGACAAGCTTATCCTTGGGCAGGATATCTTCGGCAGAGATGCCAGATTTGAGAGAGTTGAGATAGATGACAGCTTCCCTGAATATATCAGGGAACACCTTAAGGAGTATGATTATCTTGTGATGCCTCCTATTACTGCATTTTCCCGCTTTACACATAAAGTGGACATCACAGCCGGAAGATTTTTGAGAAAGGCAGTGCGTTGGCTTTCCAGAAGACTTGGAAGCAAACATTGATCCTATGGATATAAAGCAGTTACTGACAAAAGACAACAGAACAAAGGCCGCAAGGTTCCTGTTTGACCTCGCACTTTTAATTGAGCTGGTTCTTATGGTAGTTGAAAAGAGTGAGCTCAGCTTTTCTATGGAAAGCTATGTTTTCAGAGTTACCTTTGTTTTGACACTAGTTGCAGTCCTCATAATGGACCACAGCAATATGGAATGGGCTATTATCATGGCTGTGTGGGTCTTTACCTTTATCTGCTACAGACTTACCGGAAGAAACGAGCTGCTTAGATTTTCTACTTTTGTAATGGCAGCAAGGGACATCGACCTTAAGAAGACCATGAAGTTCACCTTTTATCTGTGTGTCATTGGCTTTGGAATAATAGCTCTTTTGTCCCTGTTTGGAGTGCTTGGAAGTGTTAGCCAGGTTGCGGATTACGGAAGAGAGGATGGCGGAGAACTCAGATATGTTCTTGGTTTTGGACATCCCAATACCCTTTATGGCTGTGCCTATGCGCTTATGCTGATGTGGCTTTGGATTTATGGGAAAAAAGCCGGAATCTGGGCGTATCTGATGCTGATCATAATAAATGCGGGACTTTATCTACTTACAGTTTCAAGGACGAGCCTCCTGATAGGCCTTTTTACGGTGTTTGTTGCGATAATAGCAAGAGTATTTGGCAAGCTTTCGGAGTATAAGCTCCCTTACATACTAACAGGCATTGTAACGCCGATATCTGTTGTGGCATTTACAGTATGGGCAGCATATATCAGTCCGCTGCCGAGATATTTTAACAAGACTCCCTTTGAGAAGTTTGTGACAAAAATAGATGCTACCCTGAATAACAGGATCCATAACTTATACAGAGAGTACGAAAACCACGCCGGATCCATATGGAGCTGGAAGCTGTTCTCAGCTCATGGGTGTGAGGAATACTTTGATATGGGATGGGCCAGACTTTTTTACTGGTATGGCATTATTCCCACTGCTATCATTTGTATCCTGGTTATCGTGCTTCTTTATATCTGCTATAAGAAAAAGGATATATATGCAGCAATACTGATCCTGTCCCTTTCAATCTACACGGTTATCGAGGCAACCTTCGTGTCTGTGTATATCGGAAGGAATTTCATGCTTCCCATAGTGGGAGTGTACCTTGGAAGCCTTCTTGCCGCTAAGGCAGTAAACGAGAAACAAAGAAACTGAGGAAAGAATATGTCTTTGACCCACAGAAAGAGATTATTTTACATACTGATAGTGGCAACCTTCCTGGCTGTTATGATCTACGAGTTTCTGACACCCTATATGTCAGATGACATCGCCTATGGAGACACAGTGGCTAAGGCGGGGAACTTCTTTGACCTGTTTGTTCAGGAATATGAGCATTACATGGACCACACGGGAAGAAGTGTCGCCCACATCATTCTGAGAATATTCCTGTTTACAGGAACCAAGGCAGTCTTCAACGTGGCAGCAGCCCTTGTTTTTACAGCACTGTCACTTCTTATCTATGTCAATGTCGATGGCAGGAAGACTGCAGATGTAAGACTTTATGGAGCAATCGTACTGCTTTTGTGGCTTTTCGAGCCTGCGATCAGCAATACCGTGTTTTGGGAGTCAGGAGCCTGTAACTATCTGTTTACAACAACGATCATAATGAGCTTCCTTACTCTGTTCAGAAAAAACAAGGAAGCTAAAGCAGCGGGCATTATAGGAATGCTTCTTCTGGGAATCCTGGCCGGCTGGTGCAACGAGAACACCTCAGGAGGACTTATTCTCTTTGAGCTGATCCTTCTGGGATATGAATTTATAAAAAATAACAAGAGCTTTTCTTTTGTCGCGCCCAAGCAGATTACAGGTCTTGTCGGAACTCTTATCGGTTTTGGAATGCTTCTTTTGTCTCCCGGAAACTATGGAAGACTTGAGGTTACTGAAGAGGAGCACACAGGTCTTATGGCTCTGGTAGCCAGATTTTTGAAGATAACACTTAATATCAAAAACAACTATCTTGTTTTGGTACTGATATTTGCAGCAGCGCTTATTTTCCTTTCCTATCTGTCCAAGGACGGAGGCGATTTCTGGGAGAATGCCAGAACACCGGTGCTGTTCGGCATTCTATTTGCAGCCACCTGTTATGCACTTATCATGATTCCGTCCTCAGAGCTTCGCTCCTATTACGGAGCCAGCATATTTTTGATGGTCGCTGTGCTTAATGCAGTGACAAACCTTTCACTTAAGCTGTCGGAGAATAAAGTATCACAGGCTATTTATACCTCAGCTATCGTTCTGGGACTGATCTTCCTGGGCTTTACCTATATTGAACAGGGGGCTAACCTTGCCCGTATCAAGAGAGAGTTTGACGAAAGAGATGCTTATCTTCAGCAGATGGCAGATGCAGGAGAGGTGGATGTGACAGTACCTATGCTTAGACCTGAATGGGACAACAGGTTCTCAATGGCCTATGTATCAGATATTGAAGAGGACTATCACTTCTGGATCAACACCTTTTATGCTACTCACAATAACCTGGATACTGTATCAGGTACTGACAGGGAGAACTGGACAAATTACTGATCACTGTTTTGGCAGAGGCATGAACCAATGGATGAAAAGAGGGAAATACTTTTTAGCATAATAATCCCTGTATATCAGGCAAAAGGCACACTTTCAAGGTGTGTCTTATCTTGTTTGAATCAGAAATACATTCAGGACGGAGAGCTTGAGATTATCCTTGTTGATGATGGTTCAACCGATGGAAGCAGTGAGCTTTGCGATGAACTTGCGGCTGGACATCAGGCAGTAAGCTCCATTCATTCAAAAAACTTCGGAGTATCCCACGCAAGGAATTTAGGGATTGAAGCTGCAAAAGGCCGTTTCATAGTATTTGTGGACTCTGATGATGAGGTGAAGGCAGGCTTTCTTGAAAACATGCTTAAGTACGCAGACGAGAGCACAGCACTAGTGGATGAGACTAAAAGCTATGAGAGCACTTCAAAGATAAATGGATATCAGTACATAGATAATTCAATCCTGAATGCCAATACCCACGTATGGGGCAAGCTGTTTAGCCGGGCGGCCATAAAAGAGGGCAATGTCAGATTCCCGGAAGGACTTACTATAGGAGAGGACCTGCTTTTCCTTTTGGATTTTGCCATGGCAGAGGGAACGAAGCGAACCATCCGCCTTATAGACGAGGGAGATTACATTTATGTGGACAATCCCGAGGGTGCTATGAACAAAGCCTTCAAGAAGAGCTATCTGGACCAGATAGTGTGCTGGAGACAGGCTGAGGAGAGGCTTATTACGATAAAGGATAAGCTGGCGGATTATTCGTTTGTTACTTTGGCGGTAGATCAGATAATGACAGCTCTTCTGGTGGCTGGAAAAGTCGCACTTGCAGAGGGACAGGAGGGAAGTGACAAGGACCTTCAGGACCTTGCTGTTTCCATGGTGAAGGAGCAGATATCCCATGCACTTAAGAAAAGAGGCGCTTTCTCAGCGCTTTCCATCGGATATAAGATAAAGACTGTTATTTTTAACATAAATCCCAGGCTGTATCTTGCTTTGTATGCAAGGCACAAGGCCTGATACACTACGTATAAAACCGGGGAGTGGGTATGGAAGAACTCAATTTAGGCAGACCAATGATCATGTATATGCATGCCGGAAGCGGAAATCACGGCTGTGAAGCTATCGCCAACAGCACTCTTAAGCTGATAGCAAGGCTTAGGAAGGAGAGCAGCCAGGAAGCTTACCCTGTGGTGCTTGTAACCAACAGCGCTTCCGAGGACAGACAGTATTCCCTTGGAGAACTGGAAAAAGAAGGGCTATGCCACATCGTGGAAGAAAACCATATCGACAGGAGCTTTTTTGCTCATGTTATGTACTATGCCTGGAGAAAGCTGACAGGTGATAGAGAATCCTTTCAGAGATACAGATTTAAGAGTGCCTTTAAAGAGTTTAAGAGTCTTACAAAGGATTACAGCAACGCTCCTAAGCCGCTCGCTATCTCAATTGGAGGAGATAACTACTGTTATCCTGAGATGGTTCCTGACCTGATACTGGCTGACAATGTATTCAGGAAAAAGGGCTTTGAAACCGTGCTTTGGGGCTGTTCTATAGAGCCTGATTCATTGAAAGATCAGGCGCTGTTAAAGGATCTTTTTGCCTATGAAAAGATCTATGCAAGGGAGTCCATAACCTACGATGCTCTTCTTGGAGCAGGAATATCTGCGGATAAGCTGGTTCTTAGAAAGGACCCGGCATTTGAGCTTGAGACAGGGGCTCCTGAGCTTCCTTCAGGCTTTATCCCGGGGAAAATGGTTGGAATTAACTTAAGCCCCATGGTTCAGGAAAGGGAAGCTGTTCCCGGGATCACCATGGCCAATTACAAGAACTTTATACAGTATATTCTGGATAAAACGGATAAAAACATTGCTCTTATACCTCACGTGGTATGGAAGAACAATGACGACAGAAAACCCTTAAAGGAGCTCTTTGATGCTTTTGCAGACACCGGAAGAGTTGTTCTTATCGAAGATACTTCCGCCGTAGCGCTTAAGGGTTATATCTCAAAGTGCTGCTTCTTTGTCGGTGCAAGAACTCATAGCACCATAGCAGCCTATAGCAGCGGCGTTCCGACACTTGTTATCGGATACTCGGTAAAGAGCAGGGGAATTGCCACAGATCTTTACGGAACTATTGAGAACTACGTGCTTCCTGTGCAGGAGCTCTCGAAGGAAGGAGCTCTTCTGGAGGCCTACAAAAAGCTGGTGGGGGAACACTAAGATGCTTATTGTCAGGATTGCAGGCGGTCTGGGCAACCAGATGCAGCAGTATGCTGTGTACAGAAAGCTTTTAAAATCACATCCGGATGGCGTGAGGCTCGATCTTTCCTGGTTTGATCAGAAGGTCCAGGAGAACATGCTGGCTCCGAGGAGCTTTGAGCTGCCCTATTTCGTTGGACTTCCCTATGTGGAGTGTAAAAAGGAGGAGAGGGACAAATTCCTGAACAGGACCTCTTTCCAGAAGCTTACCGGAAAGCTGGCTAAAAAGCTTAAACTTCGCGACAATGCCAACCCTTATGTTTTTGAAGAAAGCAAGATGTACCATCCTGAGATCTTTGAAATGGAGGATAAGTACATTGAAGGGTATTTTGCCTGCCAGAAGTACTACGATGATATAATGACAGATTTGTGTTTTCTCTTTGAGTTCCCTGCAAGCAGCGATCCGGAGCTTGAGAAGAAAAATCAGGAGCTGATAAAACAGATGGAGGAAAGACCCTCTGTCAGCGTTCACATAAGAAGAGGCGATTATCTGGATCCGGAGAATGCAGCGATTTTTGGAAATATCGCTACAGATGAGTACTACAAAAGTGCCATGGACTACTTTTTAAAGGAAAATCCGGACACTCATTTCTATATTTTTACCAGTGACCACGACTACGCCAGAGAGCATTTTTCAGATGCCTCAAGATACACAATAGTGGACTGGAATACAGGCAAGGACAGCCCTCAGGACATCAGGCTCATGACCCATTGCCACGGCAATATCTGTGCCAATTCAACCTTCAGCTTCTGGGGAGCAAGACTTAACCAAAGGCCTGACAAGGTCATGGTAAGGACCTTCAAGATGCGCAATAACCAGCCGGTTACTGCAGATATCATGCATGATTACTGGAAGGGCTGGATTCTCATTGACGAGAAGGGCGCTATCATCTGATTTTTGGGAATGGAAAAAAGTAATCTATGGGAAGAGTCAAGCAGGCTAAGAGAAATATAATATTCGGCTACGTGGGGCAGATGGCGACAGCGATCATGTCCTTTATTCTGCGTACCGTTTTTATCATGTATTTGAACGAGACTCTTCTTGGAATAAACAGTCTCTACACCAATATCCTCTCCATCCTTAATATGGCTGAGCTGGGTATAGGAACGGCACTTAACTTTTCACTTTATGCCCCTGTGGCTAACGGCGAGAAGGAAAAGATCAAGTCCTACATGCAGATGTACAGAAAGGCCTATCATGTGATCGCAGCTGTAGTTGCGGTTGTGGGCCTTGCTCTTACACCTTTTTTGAAATATCTTATTAAGAATCCCGGGAATAACACCCTGAGGGATATCACCATTTACTATCTGATCTTTCTGTTTAACACTGTCAGCACTTATTTCGTGGCTTACAAGTACAGCCTCATAAATGCTGAGCAGAAGAACTATATTCAGACTAATATCAATACCATAACCAAGATAATCACGGTTCTGTTCCAGATAATCATTGTTGTCACCACGAAGAACTTCTATCTGTTCCTTCTTACAGATGCAGCAGTTCAGCTGATCCAGAAGATATTCGTATCACGATTTCTGGACAATATGTATCCGTACCTTCGGGAAAAGGATATCACGCCTCTTTCCAAGGAGGAGAGCGACAATGTCTGGACCAAGACCAAGGCTCTCGTTTTCCATAAGGTTGGAGATGTGGCCAGACTACAGACCGACTCGCTTATCATTTCCTCCTTCATAGAGGTTGCAATGGCAGGCGTTGTTGATAACTACAACATGATAATCAGCACGGTTTCTAACTTCGTTAATATAATCTTCAACTCAGTAATATCAAGTTTTGGAAATCTTATTGCCACAGAGTCCAAAGAAAAGCAGTTTGCGACCTTTAAGGTCTACAGGTTCTTTGCTTCCTGGGTATACGGCTTTTCCTGTGTGGGATTTATGGTGCTTTTGACTCCTCTTATTAAGCTGTGGCTGGGAGATGCCTGGATATTGGCCCCTGCAGCTGTTTACTGTATTTTGACGGATTACTATTTCAAAGGCGACAGGATAGTCCTTAGTAACTACAAGACTGCAGCAGGAGTTTTTGAACCTGACAAGTATCTGGCCCTCATTCAGGGAATAGTCAATCTTGTTATTTCAATCTGGCTGGTTCAGACGCCTCTTGGAATAACCGGTATTTACATAGGAACCATAGTTTCGGGACTTATAGCTAATATCACAAAGCCGATCATCATCTACAGGGCATGCTTTGACAAAAGCGCAGCAGGGTATTTCCT
>JAEEGL010448986.1_pt1 | contig 12792 bp, 12 predicted proteins | sample 9134231 | NCBI WGS metagenome assembly JAEEGL01 (sample SAMN16246548, study PRJNA631951) | gut metagenome | biome: gut microbiome; feature: rumen; material: fiber-attached | host: Bos | place: Iran: Karaj | collected 2018-10 | reverse complement strand
TTCTGATTTTGCAAAGATATAACGTGAGGGGGGATTCCCGTCCCCCCTCACAGTCCCCCCATGCGGATCGAAACCCTGCATCATAGGTTTGTCTACAGTCTGAGAGCCCGATGACCGTAGGATCATCGGGCTCTTACCTCAGCATCACTGGTACATATCATACATCCTGCCGGCCATAGCCAGAGCAGCTTCAAATGTCACAGGTACAGGGCAGTAGCTGCTCAGGTGGCTGCCGCTCCCCTCCTGTGCGATCTGCAGGACTTCTTCCCGGGAGTATCCCATCTCCTTCAGGGACTTGATTTCAAGTTTGCGCATCAGGGCCCAAAGCTTGTCTGCACAGAGATGGCCGACTTCCTCGGCGCTTTCACTTCCGTTCAGCGGGATACGCATAGCCTCAGCCACCATCCGGATCTCCTTCGGTACGGCCGGGGCTGCGTATTCCAGGGCAACCGGAAGCGCCATAGCACAGTTATAGCCATGGGGTGTATGGAAGGCAATGCTCAGACCGTCGGCCAGCGCATGACCGACGTGGCACATGGTTTCGGCAAAGGCGATGCCGGCCCAGTTGGCGGCCAGGGACATCTCCGTCCGCGCTTCGACATTGTCCGGCTCGGACCATGCCGTATAGATGTTATCAATGATTTTGCGAATGGCAGCGCAGCCGAAAAGCTGGTTGTGAGGATTCGTCACATTGGAGGTGACGCACTCAGCCGCATGACTCAGTGCGTCCATACCGGTAAATGCCGTCACATGCTTGGGGAGCTTGAAGGTGAGCTCCGGGTCAACAACGGCAAGGTTGGTGTTGACAAATACGCTCCATTTGCCGTTGGTTTCCGTTTGCGTAATGATGGCGACACGGGTGGCCTCACTGCCGGTGCCGGCCGTGGTGGGTACTGCGACAACAGGCACTTTGGTGTCGACGGTGATCGGCTTGGCAAGAACGTATTTGCTGATGGGACCGGGATTGGTCATGAGGATGCTGATCGCCTTGGCTGCATCCATGCTGCTGCCGCCGCCGATACCGATGATCACATCCACCTTTTCCCGCAGGGCGATTTCACCGGCCTCATCCACAACGTTGATTGTCGGATCGGACATGATTTTGTTGAAGCATATGCACTCGATCCCCGCCTTTTTCAAGCTGGCTACCGCACGGGCAGGAACGCCTGCTGCCTCAACGCCGGGGTCAAATACGCAGAAGGCCTTTTTGCTGCCCAGCTCCGAAACATATTCTCCGAGATGATCGATTGCCCCGGCTCCGAAATAAATGGGGCAATTCTGCATGTATTGAAACATGATCTTCTTCCTTTCTTATCTCAACGGAGGATTTTTACTTCCAGTCTTTGTCCCTCGCCCTTCAGCTTCGGAAATTTCTTATCCGCATAACCAAGTGCGCAGGAGCCGACGCAGGAATAGCCCTCGGGGAATCCGAGCTTCTTCTGCAATTCTTCGCTGCTGTTGATCCCCGCCATGGCCATCCAGAGATAAACGCTGTCGATCCCGCGGTCCGCTGCCAGCACCATCATATTCTGGATGATGCAGCCTGCGTTGGAAAGTTCGATGTTCTCCAGGAACCCTTTTTTGGCGGCTACGACTACGAGGGTCGGCGCCTGATAAAGAGGATGCCCGCCGCTCCCCTTGGCGGAGGTCTCATCGATTTCCCTGAGAAGGTCGGGGTCCTGCACGGCGTAGAGCTGCAGACTGGCAAAATCCGCACAACCGATAGCGGCCTGACCGCCGGCGACCAGGATATCCTGGAGGTCCTGCTCGCTGATCTGCCGGGATGAAAACGCTCTGGTGGAATGGCGTTTTTTGATGGCGTCAAAGGTATTCATCTCAATTCCTCCTAAATCTTTTTTATGATTCTAACGCATTTCCCACCTGTCTGCAAGCGGCACTTCCGCCGCAAACCGGCGACAGTTCATATTTTCAGCTCTGCGATCGTTACGCCGTCCTCACCTTCTCCGTAACGTCCCAACCGGAAGCTTCTGACGCCGGGATCGCGCCGCAAATAATCCTGCACGGCTTTTCGCAAAGCGCCGGTGCCTTTGCCATGGATGATGCGGACACTGGGCAGCTTTGCCGTGTGAGCGGAGTCAAGATACCGCTCAAGCATCAAAATCGCTTCGTCTGTCATGCTTCCCCGCAGATCGACTTCGGGGCTTACCGCCAGCTTATGGATCTGTGCTTCGGTCTTTTTCTTGAATTTGAGTTGGACCTTTTCAGCTTCCTCCACAAGTCTTACCTCCTCCTGCTTGGCGGTGATGCGGAGGATCCCGGCCTGCAGGGTGAGCGTGCCGTCAGGACTGACGGAGATCACGCTGGCCTGTGTGCCCAGCTTCAGAAGGAGCACCGTATCCCCAGCCTTTGCCGGTCTCGTCGGTTTTGACGGCGTTTCCTCTTCCGGTGATATGCCCAGGCTGTTCTGTGCTTCGTTCAGTTTTTTCATGAGGTTTACGCGTTCTTCATTGACCTGCTGCGCGTTTTCGGCGCGGACTGCCTTCCTGCGCATCTCGTTCAACTCATCAAAAACCTCGTCGGACACTCTGCGGGCTTCCCGCAGAAGGCGGTCTGCTTCGCGTTTCGCAGAAGCACCGGCCTTTTGCTTCTCTTCCTCCGCCGATTTCCTCAGGTCTGCAGCGATGCGGGCATCCGCTTCCGCCTGAATCCGCAGTTTCTCGGTTTCCAGCATTGACTGCTCCATTTTTTGGCGCTCTGTCTGCAAAAGAGAAACCACATGTTCAAAATCCGTCTGTTCAGAAGCCATACGGCTTTTGGCATCGTCGATAATGCTTTCATCCAGGCCCAGGCGCCGGGAAATCTCAAATGCGTTGGATTTGCCGGGGATACCCATCAGCAGACGGTAAGTGGGGCGAAGCGTCTCCACATCGAACTCGCAGGAAGCGTTCATGACCCCAGCAGCAGCGGTTGCATAGACCTTCAACTCCGCATAGTGAGTGGTGGCGGCGATTTTGGCACCCTGGCTGCGTGCATATTCGATGATCGCGATCGCCAGGGCAGCGCCTTCCGCGGGATCGGTGCCGGCGCCAAGCTCGTCGAACAGGATCAGCGTATCCTCGTCTGCCTCCTTCAGCATATCAACGATGTTGCTCATATGAGAGGAGAAGGTTGAAAGCGACTGTTCGATGCTCTGTTCGTCCCCAACGTCTGCGAGAACTTTTTTGAGGACCGGCACTGCGCTGCCGCTGTCCGCAGGAATATGCAGTCCGCATGCAGCCATCAGGCAGCAAACCCCAAGCGTTTTGATGCTTACCGTTTTGCCGCCGGTATTGGGGCCGGTGATGACCAGTGTATCAAAATCTCCCCCGACGGAGATGTCGATGGGTACGGCCTTCTTGGGATCGATCAGAGGATGTCTGGCACGCTTCAAACGAATGCATCCGTCCTCGCTGAGCTGAGGCGCATCGCCGTTCATGCGATAGCTGAGCTTAGCCTTGGCAAAAATCAGATCCAGGCGTACCAGAATGTGCTGGTCGCAGAGGATATCCTCTTCAAAGGAAGCGGCGTCGCTGCTCAGCTCCATCAAAATGCGCTCGATCTCTTTCTTTTCCTTCGCCTGCAGTTCGCGGATCTCATTATTGGCCTGCACCACCTGCATTGGTTCAATGAAAACCGTCTGCCCGCTGGAGGACACATCATGCACCAGACCGCCGAGCGCGCCTTTATGCTCCGCCTTCACAGGGATCACATACCGATCGGAACGCATGGTGATGATGGGTTCCTGCAGTACCTTGGCATAGGATGGAGATGTGATGATCTTGTTCAGCACCTCCCGGATGCGGGCATTTGCGGCACGCATGTGCCGACGGATGGAAGCCAGTTCGCTGCTTGCAGCGTCAGCGATCTCCTCCTCACCGACAATGGAAAGAGATATTTTTTCCTCCAGAAATTTGTTGGCGATCAGGGCGCCGAAAAGGCCCGTCAGGCTGCCGGAATCCTCTGAACTCCAGTTTTTCAACTGGCGGGCGGCGCGCAGTACACCTGCGATATCCAGCAGCTCCCTGGTATTGAGCATACCGCCCAGACGGGCGCGGGACAGGCTTCCTGTCACCTCCCTGATATCGGACAGCGGAGGGGTCCCCTTCATGGAAATCAATTTTTTCGCATCTGTGGTTTCCTGAAGCCGCTCGCGCACCTCCGTCAGAATATCCGAAGGCCGCAGCTTCAGCGCTTCATCCCGGGCTGCTTCACAAACGGTTTCTTCCTGCAGGATCTTCAGGATCAGCGGCAGTTCCAGGGTGCGCATGGATTTCTCAAAGAATTCTTCTCTTGTTTTCATATTTCTGTACCTTTACAGGCTTTTGTAGTAGTCCAGCGTTCGGAATGAACGCTCCAATTGTTCTTTCACATAGTTTTCTGCCACGTCTGACAGCCGCCGCAAGGCGCTGTCGCTGACCCGGAAAGAAAAAACATTCTTGCGCTGCGCCGACACAATGTGCCGCACGGCAAGGAGAGAGGCCTGTTCAAGAGACACGGGGCGCTGCGCCATCGCCTTCAAAGCGCAGTCACGGCAATACAGTGCGCCGCCGCGAAGATCCAGAGTCGGTGCCTCCGGCTCGGTTTTCCCACAGGCGGCGCACTGCTCGATTTCGGGCTGATAGCCCAGCAGCGTCATGAGCCGAAGCTCGAAAGCGCTCTTCACGATCCGCGGGTCCTTTTTTCCTCCCGACAGCAGCCACAGCGCATTCAGCCCCAGCGCCAGGACTTCCGGTTCCTCCACGGTTTCCGGACAGGAAGCGTCCAGAAGCTCGAGAATATAGCAGCCAAGTGCATAGTTCTTCAAATCGGCGGTCAAACCGGCGAAAAGCTCAAGGGTGCTGGCTTCCTTAAGATAGTAGCGGTCCCTGCTTTCAGAAACGGTCATCTCGGAAAACGCCATGGGCTGAGAGGCGGCTGCTATGCGGCTTTTCAGTCTGGATGCGCCGCGGGCGGAGATGCTGATCTTCCCCAGCGTGTCCGTCAGTACCGTCAGCATTTTGCTGCTTTCTTTATACTCGGCTGCACGCAGCACCAGCCCCTTAAGGACCATTTCACTCATGATAACCGAAGTTGCGAAGCATAGCGTCCTGATCACGCCAGTTTTCCTTCACCTTGACCCAGCTTTTGAAAAAGACCTTCGTGCCCATATAACGCTCCACGTCTTTGCGGGCCATTTCACCGATGCGCTTGAGCATGCTGCCGTTTTTCCCGATGATGATGCTCTTGTGGCTGGCCTTCTCGCAGTAGATGGTTACTTCCAGGTCGATCACACCGCTGTCGCGCTCACTGAATCGCTCGACCTCAACCGCAGTCCCGTGCGGGATCTCGTGCTCCAGACAGTAGAGAAGCTTTTCCCGAACGATCTCAGCGACGATCTGCCGGTCCGGCTGATCCGTGACCATATCCTCCGGGAATAATTGTGGTCCTTCCACAGTATATCCGCAAAGGATGGACAGCAGCTCCTCCACGCCTTCACCCGTTTTCGCGGAAATGGGAATGATCTCCGCAAAGTCGCCGGCTTCTGAATAAGCTTGCATGACCGCCAGAAGTTCCGGCTTATTTACAGTATCGCATTTATTGATGGCAAGGATCGCGGGCGAGCCGGAGCTTCGGATCATTCTGATCAGCGCCTGCTCCTGCTTTCCCACATTGGCGATAGGCTCCACCATCAGCACCACAGCATCCATATTGTCTGCCACGCTGCTTTCCACGATCCGGTCCAGGTAACTGTCCAGGGCGTTTTTCGGCTTGTGATATCCGGGCGTATCCAGGAATACCAGCTGGGCGTTCTCTCTTTGACATATGGCGCTGATGCGGCTGCGTGTGGTTTGCGGTTTATGGGATACGATTGCGATTTTCTCGCCTGCGATATAGTTTGCCAGGGTGCTTTTTCCGACATTTGGCCGCCCTGCAATGGTAAAAACACCGGTTTTCGTGATCGTCATAATCTCATCATCCTCATGATCGTCCGTTCCCGGGCTCGCATCTGCCGCTTGTTTTCGCCCTCGTCGACGTGGTCGTAGCCCAGAAGGTGCAGCATGCTGTGCACCGTCAGATAGGCGGTTTCATGTTTTTCTCCCGTGCCGTACTCAATGCCCTGCAGCCGGATGCGGTCAAGATTCAGCGCCATGTCCCCGATCGGCAGCAGTCCGCTCTCCGGGTCGACTTCCCCATCGGCGGGATCGAAGGCCTCCGGGTGAAAATTGAAGGCCGGAAACGAAAGGACGTCTGTAGCCTTGTCCACGCCCCGCAGCTCACGATTCAAGGCGCGGATACCTTCGTCATCCGTGAACAGGACATTGATCTCACAGGGGACTTGTACGCCCTCCAAATGCAAAACCGTGCGGATACAGCGGCGTGTCAGACGTGCGGCCCATTTGGGGAAGGGCACTTCTCCGTTCATCAGTATGGAATGCCTTGCCATCAGCTTTGCCTTCTTCTGCGGGCCTGTGTGACCGCGGAATCCCGCGGGTGGCCCTTCTCGTATTTATCATATGCTTCGATGATCTTTTGTACCAGGGCATGACGTACCACGTCCTCCCCGGTGAGGCGGCAGATTTCGATATCGTCGATATCCCGCAGTACGTTGACCACTTCCTTCAGCCCGCTGACCTTGTCCTTCGGCAGGTCGATTTGGGTTATGTCACCGGTGATCACCGCCTTGCTGCCGAATCCAATGCGGGTGAGGAACATTTTCATCTGTTCCCGTGAGGTATTCTGGGCCTCATCCAGAATGATGAAGGAATCGTCCAGCGTCCGTCCGCGCATATAAGCCAGGGGCGCTACCTCAATATTGCCTTTTTCCAGATAATTCTGATAGGTTTCCGGTCCCAGCATATCGAACAGCGCGTCGTAAAGCGGACGCAGATAAGGATCGACCTTGTTCTGCAGGTCTCCGGGAAGGAAGCCAAGCTTTTCTCCGGCTTCCACTGCGGGGCGGGTCAGGATGATACGGTTGACTTCCTTTGCGCGAAACGCCGTCACCGCGCAGGCAACCGCGAGATAAGTCTTGCCGGTTCCGGCCGGCCCGATGGCCAGGGTCACGGTATTGTTTCGGATCGCTTCAATATAGCTCCGCTGTCCCAGGGTTTTTGCCTTGATGGGTTTTCCTTTTGCAGTGATACAGACGACGTCGTCCGCAAGCTGTGCAATCCGATCCGCCCTGCCGTCCATGGTCAGCTTCAATGCATAGCGAACATTCTGGGTCGTGATGGGCTCTCCCCGTGAGGCCAGGGAAAGCAGGCCGGTGAGGGCCTGTTCCGCATAGCCGACGGGTTCTTCTTCACCAACAATGTGAAGTTCAGAATCCCGGTCCGTGATATGCACGCCCAGTTCACTCTCCAATATATGAAGGTTTTCATCAAACGAACCGAAAACACTTACCAGATTCTCGATCCGATCGATACTGATTGTTTTTTCCGCCATATAACACACTCTCTTTTGTTTTTCTCAAGGATTTGTGATGATCTCCCGTTCCGTTCCGATATCCTCGCGGCATTGGGCCAGCAGGCTCGCACAAATGCTGCCATTCTCCGTATCCCAGCGAAACCAGGTTTCCAGGATCTCCGCTTCAGGCGCTGCCTTCTCAAGCAATGCCAGCAGACGTTCTTCAAGAAAAGCTGCGCACTGTTCAGGGGATTGCTCGCCGGACGCCAGATGATAAGCACGGTATTCTGTTTTCAGAAAGCTGACGGGAAGGAACAGTCCGAACAGGGATGCCCTTTTTTCCGTATATATTTTATCATAGTCCCCCTGGGGAATGCTACTGTCATTGTAAAAATTCAGCCTCAAATCTCCGATTTTCAGACTGCAGAGCTTCTTTTCAGCACCGGTGATCACTTTTTCCTGGATATGCAGAGGAAATACAAGAGCCGTTTCATACCAGGTCCATGCCATGACCCTGCCCATGGCATGGACCTGCCGTACCTGCTGCTGCTGATCTGACAAAATCCCGGTGATCAGCGTCTGCCCTTTCAGGACCGTATCTCCCTTCTTGACAAGGGCTTTCCCCTCAAACACATTCAGCTCCTGGATCGTGCCGATCTTTGCAGCCGCCACTTCACGGGCGAGATGTTCATCAACGACATTCGGCGGTTGTCTGCGCTCCCGCACTACGACGAGTGCACGGCTTCCGTGAACCTGTACCGTGCACCAGCTGAGCTTCTTCAGCGCTTCCTGCATCCTGCTGCGGATCTGAGCATTGTCAAGATGCATGCCGCTGACGCCGGGATAGACGCCGACGTTTTCCAGCGACGACAGGATCTCTCCTCTGCTCAAGGTCACATTGCCGACGACGTCGATCTGCCATAGAAAGGTGGAAAGGACGAGAAATCCCAAGAGAAACGGAAGCGGGATCAGGAGCAGATAAGCTCTTATGCGAAAGCGCTTCAGGAAATGGAGGAAGCCTCGGCGGCGGAGCAGGTTGATCTCAGCGCCGCAGCGATTGCCAAGCTGCCTGACCTGTTCCTCCGACATGGAGGGGATTGTAAACGAATATCTGCTTTCACCCAACTCCCGAAAATCAAAAGCTTCGATGCCGCTGCTGCATAAAGCGGTGATCAGCTCGGCCGGATCATGGCAAAGCGCCTGCACCTGCGTGCCCTCTGTCAGCCAGAGCCTACTTCGCATGGTCGTTTACCATCTCCAATGCGAAGATCTTTCCGTGAAGATTCAATTCCCGCAAGGTCATGCTTTTCACCACCAGCGACTTCCCGCGGATATGCAGCAAGCCTTCCCCCGTTTCTACCAGTACGCTGTCCTCTGCAAATGCTCGCACGCCGCGATGCGATTCGAGTACAAGATTGCGCATGCCGGTGATGCGGATTTCCGGGAGCGCATTGACAAAGCCAGCTGGGATGCCTTTATCGATCATCAGCTCGGCAGCAGTTTTCTTCAGGCTTTTCACGCAAGATCGCCTCCTGACAGACATAGGTTTATACCACCCATTTTATCTGCCGGGAGGACGGTATATGCAAAGAGGAAAGCAGAAAGCCGCACTTCTGTTTCTGCCGGCCGCCGCTTCGTTTGTTCTTATGCTCGCACGGAATGAACTGACGTCCGCGGCAGCCAGCGAAGGCCTGGAGCTTTGTATTCGCCGCGTGATCCCCGCGATGCTGCCTGCTCTGATCCTGACACATCTGTTGATCGGTGTTTTCCCGTCCGGAATGAACGGGTTCGTCGGAAGAACGTTCGAGCGTTTGTTTCATATCCGAAGAGACGCTCTGCCGGCGCTGCTGATGGGCATGGTCGCCGGCTATCCTCTTGGAGCCGAAGCAGCGATCCAATGCTGCAGGCTGGGAAAATGCTCCAGAGAAGAAGCCGGACGCCTCCTGGTATTTGCCAACAACTGCAGTCCCGGTTTTCTTTTCGGCATTGTAGGCGCCGTGTTTCCGGGCGAAAAGGGAATCGCTTTGATGCTGTTGTTCCTTCAGTGGACGATTTCCCTGTTTCTGGGCGTTATGCTCGGGAAAGGACACGCTCCATCCGTAAACGTCGGAAGCCAGGGCAGTGAAGTCAGAGCCTCGCTTTCGTCAATGCTCACTGCTGCAGTCAAAGGCGGCGGACATTCGGTTTTGATGCTCTGCGCTTTTGTGATCTTCTTCCATGTTTTATCCGCTTTTTTGCCTCCTTCCGTGCTGCTTCGCGGGTCGATCGAACTGACCGGAGGTATACTCGCGCTGCATCGGGGGCCTTATGCTTCGGTCTGTGCTGCATTTCTTGTGGGCTGGGGCGGCTTATCCGTCGCCTTTCAGGTTTTTTCACTTCTGGAAAGCAGCGGGGTTTCCGGCAGAGCGTATGTCCCCTGCCGATTGCTGCACGGTGGGTTGATGGCCTTCTGTGTGTTTCTTTATCAGCTCGGCGAGGGATATCTGCTGCTCCTTCTTTGTGCGCTGCTTATGCTTGTGTTTTTTGTGAATAAAGGTGGAAAAACAGCGGATTCTGGGATATAATGCTTTGAGAGGTGATCCGCTGTGTTGTTCCGCAGGAAAATCGAACCTTCCTGTACCTATTGCAGGCATGGCCGTCCCGGTCAGGAAGAAGAGGTACTTTGCATTTACCATGGAGTGATGAACCCCTGGGATAAGTGCCGGAGATTTGAATATGATCCGCTTCGGCGCATACCGGAAGCAGCCCCCGTTCCTTTGACGGATATTGATCCGGATTCATTCTCCCTTTGATGCACGGATGGTGTGCCTCTTGCAGCAGCTTGACAGCTATGGTATAGTTATATTTAATGATTATGTCCAAAGGCGGGATTGCCGTCAACCGCCCGTGGGGACTGGAGTTGATTTTCCTTTATGGACGACATACCCCGAAGTATCCTGATCCTGTTTTTGATCCTCCTGGGAGGAAGCTTTGCAGGCAGCGAGACCGCACTTAGCTACTGCAATAAGCTGCGAATGAAAAAGCATGCCGATGAAGGCGACAAACGTTCAGCCAGAGTGGTTTATGTGCTTGACCGATTCGATAAAGCGCTGTCGACCATTCTGATCGGCACGAACGTATGTTATGTGTTTGCATCGACCTTTGCCGCCGTCATTTTCATCCGGCGAATGGGACCTGCAGGTGCTGTATTGTCGACCGCGCTGATGACGCTGCTCACCTTCTTTTTCGCAGAAACGATCCCCAAGAACATTGCAAGAGCCAATGCAGACAGCTACGCTTTGATCTGCTGTGTTCCAATCAAGCTTCTGATGATCCTGCTTACTCCACTGACTTCTTTTCTGGCTGGGATCGGATGGGTTGTGAAGCGTCTTCTTCCCAAGGAAAAAGAGCAGCCGACCATCACGGAGGATGAATTCACCACGATCATCGACAGCATACAAGAAGAAGGCCTGATGGAGCCGGAGGAAACCAGACTGATCAAGTCTGCTGTGGAATTCAGCGATAAAACCGCCGGCGAGATCATGACGCCGCTGAAGGACATGGTCGCGGTTTCCATCACGGAGGAACCCGAAAAGCTGAGAGAACTGATCCTGCGGGAAAAGTATTCCCGGTTGCCGGTTTACGCCGGTTCACCGGATCGAATCGTAGGCATCCTTCAGACAAAGGATTATCTGCAGCTCATCCTCAAGAAGAAAAGCCCTGACATCAGCGCTTTGATGAAGCTCACATACGATGTGCCCCCGGAAATCAAGCTGGACGAGCTGTTTGAAGGACTGGGCCGCAGGCGCACCCACATGGCCATCGTGATCGATATCAACGGCAACGCGCTGGGTTTTGTGACCATGGAAGAGATCCTGGAGGAGCTGGTCGGGGAGATTTACGACGAGGACGACACCTCCGAGCAAAAGGGGGTGAGCGCATGATCTGGCTGCTTCTCCTGATGATCCTTCTGGTCCTCTGTTCTGCGTTCTTCTCCAGTTCTGAAATCTCCTATGCCACCGCCAATAAGCTGCACATTCGAAGTGCGGCGGAGGCGGGTGACCGCAGAGCGAAAGGAGTCCAGTGGATCTCCGATCATTTTCCGAAATTCCTATCAACGATTCTGGTGGGAAACAACCTGGTGAATATCGCTTTTTCTTCCGTGATGACCCTGATGCTCACTGAGCGTCTCGGCAGTGCCGGAGAAAGCGCCGCTCCCTTTGTGAGCACAGCCGTTTTGCTCATTTGCGGTGAGATCATCCCCAAGATCGTCGGAACAAGTCAGGCAGACCGTTTGGTCTATTTCTATGTTTTTCCCCTTCGCTTTTTCATGCTCCTGTTTACGCCCATCGTTGCCGTTGTCAATGCCGTCGTCGGAAAGCTCAGCAGATTCTGGACACCAGAAGAAACGGAACCGGAGGTCACCGACGATGAGCTCGTGACAATCCTTGAAACCATTGAAGAAGAGGGCGTTTTCACAGAACAGGAGAGCGAACTGATAAAATCCGCAATCGAATTCAGTGACGTTACTGCGGTGGATATTCTGGTCCCCAGAGTGGACATGGAAGCCTTCAACCTGGATGATGGATTGGAAAAGCTGCTGGAGGATGACGATCTGCTCAGTTATTCCCGCATTCCGGTTTACCGAGAAACCATTGACAATATCCTCGGTATCCTCTCCACAAAGAAACTGCTGAAAGCTGCTGCAACGCAGTCCCTGGATGAAATCAATGTCGACGAGCTTCTCTCCCCTGCTGTCTATGTTCATAAGACGCGGACCATTTCCTCCATCCTGAAGGAATTTCGCAAGAAGCATCTGATGATGGCAGTCGTGGTCGATGAATTCGGCGGAACCATGGGCATCCTGACTCTTGAAGATATACTGGAGGAGATTGTCGGAGATATTTTCGATGAAAGCGACGATGTGGAATTGGATGTCGTTCCTGAGGGAGAGGATATCTACACCGTGGATGGCGGCACCAATATCGAAGACTTCTTTGAATTCATTGGCTACACTCCCGCGGACTTTGAGAGTGAATACAGCACGATGGGCGGCTGGGCCGTGGAAAAGCTTGACCGTTTTCCGACAGCAGGCGATCATTTTACCTGGGACCGTTTCGACGTGACTGTGACTGCGGCGGAAGCGATGCGGGTCGAGACATTGCAGATTCGACTGCTGCCTCCACCCGCGGATGAAGAATAATAACTGCGGCGGAAACCTCATGGTTTCCGCCGCTCAAGCTGTCGACAAAGTGTCGACAGCTTGAGAAGCAAAATCAGAAATGTATTCTGATTTTGCAAAGATGTAACGTGAGGGGGGGATTCCCGTCCCCCCTCACAGTCCCCCCATGCGGATCGAAACCCTGCATCATAGGTTTGTCTACAGTCGGAGTCTGCCGGATCCGCTTTTGCGGATCCGGCAGACTT
>JAEEGL010147671.1_pt1 | contig 12792 bp, 8 predicted proteins | sample 9134231 | NCBI WGS metagenome assembly JAEEGL01 (sample SAMN16246548, study PRJNA631951) | gut metagenome | biome: gut microbiome; feature: rumen; material: fiber-attached | host: Bos | place: Iran: Karaj | collected 2018-10 | reverse complement strand
TCAAGAAAATTGAACACTACGGCCTTAAAAACTGTGGTATACATTCCATCGCCATTCCGGAACAACTGGAGCAAATAGGCAGCTATGTCTTTGAAGGCTGTACCAATCTAAGAACCGTATATTGGAATGCTATCAATTGCCACAAGAAAAACTCCGAGTATATGTTTGCGCGCATTTTAGAGCAGATTGATACCATCTATCTGGGCGACCAAGTGGAGAACATTCCCGAATCCATGTATGCCGGCTTGACGCACTTCTCTACCTTTACGCTGCCTGCGCAGATCAAAGGTATCAGAGACAATGCATTCCAGGCTTGTACTTTTACGAAAGTATATATTTCTGATTTGTCCGCATGGTGCCAATTGGAATTGGGACACAATCCTTTGGACATAGCCGATGAATTGTATGTGAACGGCCAACTGTTGGAAGGAGAATTAACCCTTCCGAGCAATATCACCACGGTGGCTTCGCGTGTCTTTGATGGTTATCAGCATATAACATCGCTCATTATTCCGGATAATATTACGACTATCAATTACTACGCCTTCCGCGGAACACCGCTTCGCTCTGTAACCGTTGGAAGTGGTGTAGTTGATATGAATTATGCATGTTATCAATGTGATTCAATAACCACCGTTTATCTGAATGCACCATCGTTTAAAACCTCGTGCAGCTACGCCTTCGGACCGCAAGTGACCGATTATATTTTGAGCGAAAATATTACTGTCATAGGAGCGGGATGGTTCAGGGACTGTACCAATATGCGCGCCATTACTATTCCGGAGAATGTAACCGCAATAGAGACAAGTGCCTTTAGTGGATGTACGGGATTGAAAGAAATAGTCGTTCCTGACAGAGTAACCTCAATTGGCTCCTACGCTTTTAGCGATTGCCATTTGAACAAAATTACCTTGGGAGAAAGTATTGATAGCATCGCTGATGGTGCTTTCTGTTATTGTGGTATCGACACAGTAGTCTGGAACGTAAAAAACTACCATGATTGTGTACAGGACGACACGCCATTCAAGCAAAATGTGATGAGGCCTATAATCGGTCCGATTAAGTGGGATATCACAGGCGGTATAACCTCATTCATATTTGGGGATAAGGTGGAATATGTTCCGGCATACTTATGCCAAAATATGTATCAATTAACTTCCCTCATATTCCCTAAAGGTGTGACTAGCATTGGGGAAAAAGCCTTCTATGGTTGTTATGCTGTTACATTCATTGATTTGCCATCCACCCTGACATCTATCGGAGCAGGAGCATTCGAAAGTTGCGGCCAGTTGGATACATTGTATTGCCATGCCAAAACACCTCCGACTATTACTGATAACACGTTTAACAATTATAACAATTGCAAAGTATTTGTTCAGCAATCTTCATTGGCGCAATATAAGAGTGCCGAGGGTTGGAAGAATTTCACCAATTACGTAACTATTCCGGACGAGAATCAAGCTATAGAAGAAATCTTCGGTAACCAATCGTCTGATGGCAAGTTCATCAAGGACGGCAAGCTCTATATCCGCAGAGGTGAAAATGTATATGATGCACAAGGTGTGCGTGCAAAGTAGAGTTTGCATATATCAAAAATAGTACGAAAAATGACATGCCGGTTTGTGCATGTCGTTTTTTTGTAGTACCTTTGCACTCGCAAAGGTTTAGACCACTATTTTTAATTCACTAATAATCTACTAACAAATTACAAAAACAAGCAATCAAACTATGCATTTTTTTGAATTAGTTAAGCGGTCTATTTTCGCGGGTGTACTCATCGGCATTGCCGGTTGGGGATTCTTGGCCAACCCGGTATTAGGTATGTTCTTGTTCTGCGTGGGTCTGATCGGAGTGATCAAGTACCAAAGCAAGTTGTACACCGGTACTGCAGGTTTTTTGGACAGTTGGCGTGACATTCCTATGTTGCTGTTGGTGTTGCTGGGCAACATTATCGGCTGCGCGCTGGTAGCCTCCATTTCGTTGGCAACACCTCTGGCTTTGCCTGCTGCTGCAACAGGAGTTATAACCGGTCGTTTGGCTTTGGGTTGGTTCAAGTGCGGTGTGTTGGCTATGGGCTGCGGACTGCTGATGTCATTCTCGGTGGATTTTGCGCGCAAGAACCGCGATTTCTCGGATTGGCTGCCGCTGCTGTTTGCCGTTCCGGCCTTCATCATGTGCGGTTTTCCACACTGCGTTGCGGACGCTTTCTACAGTCTGGTGTATCTGTTCAATACACCTGCTTCAGAGGTTGCATGGGGTTCATTCTTTGCTTATTACGTCAGCATTGTTATTGGCAATTTCTTCGGCTGCAACGCCTACAAAGTGTTCAGATAAAGAGAGGATTACAATAGCGGAATACTCCCAATAAGGAGGAAACCACTCAATACAAAAGCGAAAAGTCGGCATATGTTTGCATATGTCGATTTTTTGTTGTATAACATTGGACGAAAAGGTGACAAAAAGTATATATACATAGTATATATAGGTTATAAAGGCGAAAGGACGAAGGGTTATAGGCGAATGGAGGGCTGATCCTATGGTGATCCTATGGGAATCATATGGTGATCCTATGGTAAGGACTCGAAGATGACTCGAGGACACCCCCCAATCCTCTCGATAAGGGGGAGAAGGGGAGACGCCGGATGGTATCCAGCGTCATAGACGAAACAAACGAGATTGGTATCAAGCACAACGGACATAGAAAAGAACCCGCATACAATGCGGGGGAAACAGACGGAGAAAAAAACACAATCTTGATACGAAAATGAGGGAAAATGGCACAATATTTGTAAAATATTTGTGTATGTCAAAAAAAAGCAGTACCTTTGCACGCTAAAAATGGCGTGCGCACTCGCATATGCGCATTACATACATATGCGAGGCGGAGTATTTGGGAATCTAACAAACAAAATAATAATGCATTATGAAATTTAACGTATCAAGTTCGAAATTGTTTTCTCAGTTGCAGGCAGTGAGCCGTGTGATCAACAGCAAGAACGCGCTGCCTATTCTGGATGACGTACTGTTTGATCTGAAGGGCAATCTGCTGACTTTGACCGCTTCGGATGGCGAGACAACCATCCGTACGAGCATTGAGGTGGAAGGCGCAGAGGGTAGCGGCAAGGTGGCATCGGCAGCCAAGTTGTTGCTGGAGACCCTGCGTGAGTTCAGCGAGCAACCGCTGGCATTCACCATCGATGAGCAGAACTTTGCAGTGAGCATGGTTAGCCAGAACGGTACCTATTCGTTTGTCGGAGTGAACGGCAATGAGTATCCGGAGATGCAAGGCGCAGACGCAGATGCCCGCGTGATCAACCTGCCGTCGCATGTATTGCAGAACGCCATCGAGAAGACAATCTTCTGCACCGCTGACGATGATTTGCGTCCGGTGATGAACGGTATATACTTTGACTTGGCAACCGATCATGTGACAATGGTGGCTACCGATGCTCACCGTCTGGTACGCTATATCAACAACAGCGTCAAGGCTGACGAGGCTGCAAGTTTCATCCTTCCTAAGAAACCGGCTGCGTTGCTGAAGAACGTGCTGGGCAAAGATGAGTGCGATGTGCAAATCGCTTTCGGTCAGAAGAACGCACGCTTCGAGTTTGACCAAACGGTTATCGTTTGCCGTCAGATCGAGGGCCGCTTCCCGAACTACAATGCCGTTATTCCGCAAGGAAATCAGAATATTGTGACCGTTGACCGCCAGACCATCATCAACGCCTGCAAGCGTGTGGCTGTGTTTGCTAACAATGGTACCGCTCTGTTGCGCCTGGCTCTGAGCGAGAACCAGATAAAGATCTCGGCGCAGGATATCGACTTCTCGACCAGCGCAGAAGAGACCATCACTTGCAACTACGAAGGAACGCCGATGGCTATCGGTTTCAAGGCTCCGTTCCTGATCGATATTCTCTCGTCGGTTGCTTCGGATGAAGTGCTGCTCAAGTTGGCTGATCCTGCACGCGCAGGTCTGATTCTGCCGTCGGAGAATGAGGCAGACGAAGACATCGTGATGCTGCTGATGCCGATGCTGCTGAACGACTAAGTAAGACCGTTTCACTGCAAGACCGGCCTACAGCCTGAAAGAACAAAGACCGTTCACTACGTTCACTGAAAGAATAAAGACCATGTATAGAAAACTGACAGAGGCAGAGATAGCGCAGCTGCAGCAACAAGGTTGCACGGCGAGGGACTGGGACACCATCGAGGTGGCTCAGGATTTTGACGCTAAGTATGTGCGCGAGGCACATTTCTCGGGAAAAATCCGTTTGGGTGCTTTTCGTCGGGAGATAGAACTGCCGGGCGGTTTCAGCGTACATACGGGTATATGCAATGCCACGTTGCATAATGTGGAGTTGGGCGACGATTGTCATCTGTACAACATTCACAACTACATTGCTAACTATCGCATAGGCGACAATACTTGCATCGAGAATGTCAATGCCATACTGGTGGACGGCCGTACCACTTTCGGCAACGGAGTGCGTGTGGCTGTGATGAACGAAGGCGGCGGACGCGAGATTCCTATCTTCGATGAGTTGAGTGCCAGTCTGGCCTATATACTGACACTCTACCGCCATCGTCCGAAGATGATTGCGGAGATAGAACGCCAGATAGATGCGTACGCCGAATCGCAAGCTGCCGAAACAGGCGAGATAGGCAAGAATGTGCATATACTCAACTGCGGCAGCATCAAGAATGTCAAGATAGGCGACTGCGCCGAACTGAGCGGCGTCAGCCGACTGAAGAACGGAACGGTCAATAGCAACGAGTGTGCGCCTGTGCGTTTGGGCAGTGGCGTCAAGTGCGCCGATTTCATCATCGCTTCGGGCGTTGAGATTGGCGATTCGACACTGGTGGACAAGTGCTTTGTGGGACAAGGATGTATCTTCGACAAGCACTATTCGGCATGTGAGAGTTTGTTCTTCTCGAACTGTCAAGGTATGCACGGCGAGGCCTGCGCAATCTTCGCCGGTCCGTACACTGTGACTCACCATAAGTCAACGCTCTTGATTGCCGGTATGTTCTCGTTCCTGAACGCCGGATCTGGCAGCAACCAGAGTAACCATATGTACAAACTCGGTCCGATCCATCAGGGTGTGGCTGAGCGTGGATCCAAGACCACCAGCGACAGCTACCTGTTGTGGCCGAGCAAGATAGGCGCGTTCTCGCTCGTTATGGGACGACATACCAATCATAGCGACACGAGCGATCTGCCGTTCTCCTACCTGATTGAGAATCAGTCGGAATCATTCCTGGTGCCGGGAGCCAACCTGCGAACGGTGGGAACGATACGTGATGCACAGAAATGGCCGAAACGTGATAACCGCAAAGATCCGAACCGTTTGGACCAAATCAACTTCAACCTGCTCAGTCCGTACACGGTGCAGAAAATGTGGCGCGGACGCGAGATACTGGACGAGCTGCAGATGCTGAGCGGAGAGAATACGGCCGTTTACGGTTACCGCAACTGCAAGATACGTAACAGTTCGTTGCGCCACGGCCGCGAACTGTACACAATAGGGATACAGAAGTTCCTCGGCAACAGTTTAATCAGCCGTCTGGAGAACAAGGATCTAAAGAGCATGGCGGATGTACGTGCGGCGCTCAAGCCGGATGGTCATGCCGGTCATGGCGACTGGGTGGATTTGGCCGGACTGATTGCGCCGAAGAGCGAAGTGAAGCATCTGCTCGATGACATAGAGAGCGGCAGCATGTCGCTCAGACAGATACAGGAGCGCCTTGAGGAAATGCACGCCAACTACTACTCGTATGAGTGGACCTGGGCGCTCGACAAGTTGGAGCAGGTATGGGGATGTTCTGCAGACCAGGTGAGTCTGGATCAAGTGCGTCAGACCATCGACCAGTGGCAGGAAGCCGTAGTGCGTCTCGACCGAATGGTTTATGACGATGCACGCAAGGAGTTTGACCTGAATAGTCAGACGGGCTTCGGTGCCGACGGCGACCGCCAGCAGGCTGAGGCTGATTTTGAAGAAGTGCGCGGTTCGTTCGAGTCCAACTCGTTCGTCAAGGCCGTGCTCGAACATATAGAACGTAAAAGCGAGTTGGGCAACAAGATGCGCAACAAGCTCGCAAAGATACAATGAGTAACGGAAAACTGACCATATTAGGATGCGGAAGCGCTAAGCCGACCAAGACCACTTCCCCTTCGGGGCAGTTGGTTGAGTTGCGTGATAAGTCCTTCCTGGTCGATTGCGGCGAAGGAGTGCTGCTGACGATGCAACGGCTGGGTGTGCACACCGGGCGGTTGTACAACATCTTCATCTCCCACCTGCACGGCGACCACTGCTTCGGTCTAATCGGACTGCTGACCACATTGGGCATGCTCAAGCGTACGCAGCCGATGCATATCTATGCGCATCCCGATCTGGAGAAACTGCTGCAACCGTTGCTCGATTACCATTGCAACGATCGCCTGTACGATATTATTTTCCATCCGATTAACCCGCGTAAGCATGAGGTGATTTATGAGGATCGTACGGTCAGCGTGGAGACTATTCCGCTGAAACACGGTGTGCCGACATGCGGATTCCTGTTCAGCGAGACCCGTCGTATCAAGAAAGAAGACGGCAGTTTCGATCATGTGACCACCAAGCGTTATGCTTACTGTTCGGATACACAATACAGCGAGAAGGTGATACCTATCATCGAAGGGGTGAAAACACTTTACCACGAGTCCACCTTCCTGCAATCGCTGGCCGAACGAAGCAAAGAGGTGATGCACTCGACGGCTGCCGACGCAGCAACGGTGGCGAAGAAAGCCGGTGCGGAAAAACTGATTCTCGGTCATTACTCGGCCCGTATAGAAGATCATAGTCTGTTTCTCAACGAGGCGAAGCCGATCTTCGACAACACTGTCCTTGCAGAAGAGAATCTGGTATTTGAGATTTAAGTATTATTGATGGCTAAAAAAACGGTACAATATGTCTGTTCATCCTGCGGCGCCAAGGCTCCGCAGATGTTAGGCCGTTGCCCGGTTTGCGGCGAATGGGGAACTTACGTAGAGGAAGTTGCCGATTCTCAGACCTCAACCGTTGGCCATCAGCGGATAGGTATATCCGGCGGAGTGGGACATGCCCAGCGTCTGCAGGAGATTGTGGCTACCGAGGAATGCCGCATCGATATGCAGAACGGCGAGCTGAACCGAGTGTTGGGTGGCGGACTGGTGCCGGGTAGTCTGGTGCTGCTGGGCGGCGAACCGGGTATAGGCAAATCGACTCTGGCGCTGCAAGTGCTGATGCAGATGGGCGAACGCAAGACCTTCTACGCCTCGGGCGAAGAGAGTGTGCGCCAACTCAAACTGCGTGCGGAACGTTTGGCCGGCAATGCGGAGAACCTGTATATTTCATCCGAGACATCGTTGGAACGTATACTCGACCAAGTCAAAGAACTGGAACCCGAGGTGGTTGTGGTTGATTCGATTCAGACGATAGGTACGGAGACCATCGATGCCACGATAGGCAGCCTCAGCCAAGTACGCGAGTGCGCCGCACGCATCATGGAGTTTGCCAAGACCCGCAATATACCGTTCATCATCATCGGTCATATCAACAAAGAGGGATCGCTGGCCGGCCCGAAAGTGCTGGAGCATATCGTCGACACGGTGCTGCAGTTCGAGGGCGACCAACAATATATGTACCGCATATTGCGTGCGCAGAAGAACCGTTTCGGTTCGACCTCCGAATTGGGCATCTACGAGATGCGTCAGGACGGATTGCGCGAGGTGAGCAACCCGTCGGAGTTGTTGCTGTCCACGGCACGCGAAGGATTGTCGGGCGTGGCTATCGCCGCTGCGGTAGAAGGCGTACGACCGTTCTTGATCGAAGTGCAAGCGTTGGTTTCATCGGCTGCTTACGGAACGCCGCAACGCTCGTCAACAGGCTTCGACGGCCGACGACTGAATATGCTGCTGGCGGTGCTGGAGAAACGCGTGGGATTCAAACTGCTGCAGAAGGATGTGTTCATCAACATTGCCGGCGGACTGCGCGTGCAAGATCCCGCAATCGACTTGGCTGTGCTGGCGGCAGTATTGAGTAGCAACATGGATATAGCGTTGGATGCCTCCACTTGCCTCTGCGGCGAAGTGGGACTGGCCGGAGAAATCAGAGCGGTCAACCGCATAGAGCAACGCATCGGTGAAGCGCAGAAACTGGGATTCAAACGAATACTGGTGCCAGCCGAACAAAAGATAGATACCTCGCGCTACAAGATTGAGGTTATTGGAGTTAAACGCGTGACGGACGCTTTCCGTCTATTGATTAAGAATGCTTAAACGAATACAGTTATATAGCGTAGTATTGCTGCTATTATGCGCAAGCGCTATGGCCAAGGCGGACGAACGTCCATACTTGTGCGAGTTAGGTTTGCAGGCCGGCTGCGGTTATTATGCCGGCGATGCCACTCCGCATATCTTCATGGATGTGCGCGAGGCTTACGGTTTGCATTTCCGATACAAGTTTACCCAACGCTGGGCAGTACAGGTCAAGGGGTTGACCCAACGTATCACGGGCTACGACTACACGATGCAGAATGTCAAGCAAGACACCAAGTGGGAGAACCAACTCGTCAACATTGATGTGATGGCTGAGTTCAATTTCTTCCGTTTCGGAACCAGCAATGAGTTCAACCGTAACATCCGTCCGTACACGCCGTATATCTTCCTCGGCGTAGGTACAGCCATCTACGGAGCGGACGCACATAACAAGCCTAATTTCAATCATGTGGCGTGCTATATCCCGCTGGGCGTAGGCTTCAAGTGGAAGTTCAGCAAGGTCTGCGGACTCAATCTGGCTTGGCAACACAATATCTACATGGCAGACAACTTGGAGAGCCGCAATTCTCTGGACAACCGTCACAACCTGAACGGTAGCAACATCATGAACTGCGACATAACGGGCCAACTCACGCTAGGCCTCGTCTTCGAGTTCGGCAGAGCCGCAACACCATGCCGCATCTGCAATGCCGATGATGGGTATTAAGAATAGCAAACTGAAAGGCTGAAAGCTGAAAAAGACAATAAATACGAATATGGATTATAAGGAACAAATAAACCCCGAGCGATTGCCGCGCCATATAGCCATCATCATGGATGGTAATGGTCGATGGGCCAAGAAGCAAGGTCTGGCACGTATGTTCGGCCACCGACAGGGAGTGGAGACGGTACACAATATCACCGTGGCTGCAACCAAGTTGGGCATCGAGTATCTGACGCTCTACACCTTCTCGACCGAAAACTGGAATCGTCCGAAGGAGGAAGTGGATGCGCTGATGAACCTGTTGGTGGATACTATTGCCAAAGAGACACCGACACTGATGAACAACAATGTGCGCCTGCAGACTATCGGCGACCTGAACCGCCTGCTCGAAGGAGCACGTCAGAAGTTCCTCGGTTGCATCGAGCAGACGAGCAAGAACACCGGCCTTACTATGGTGCTGGCACTCAGTTATTCGGCGCGATGGGAGATCACCGAGGCCATGCGTGCTGCTGTTCAGCAGGCACAGGCAGGGCAACTGCGCGCCGAGGAAGTGAACGAGCAACTGGTCAGTTCGCTGATGGCTACGGCCGATATGCCCGACCCGGACTTGCTCATTCGCACCAGCGGAGAGTATCGTATTAGTAATTTCCTTTTGTGGCAACTGGCCTACAGCGAGCTGTACTTCACCGACCGACTCTGGCCGGAGTTTGATGAGGAAGAGTTTTACAAGGCCATTGTGGATTATCAGAAACGCGAACGTAGATTTGGAAAAACAAGTGAACAGATTAAGTAATAGTATACTTTTGCTACTGCTGTTGTGCCTGCCTCTCCATGCGCAGACCGACAGTTCCGCCGTCGCAGCCAACGAGCCTGCGCCGGAGATTGAATATGGTATGTCACGCAAGACATACGAGATTGCGTCTATCGAAGTAGAGGGTGCCGACAGTTACGAAGATTTCGTGCTGATCGGTTTCTCAGGTTTGGCTGTGGGAGATAAGATTGAGGTGCCGGGTGACCAAATCACCAAGGCTATCAAACGCTTCTGGAAACAAGGCTTGTTCTCCAGCGTCAAGATACGTGCGAAAAAGATCGAAGGTAACAAGATCTGGCTCGTCATCGCGCTCAAACAGCGTCCGCGCGTGAGCGAGGTGCGCTACGAGGGATTGCGCAAGAGTGAGAAAGAGGATGTTGAGGTTAAGGTAGGTATCCGTCAGGGAAGCCAGATGACGCCTAACCTGGAGGACCATGCCCAGACAGTCATCAAGAAATATCTGGCAGAAAAGGGATTCCACAACGCCGAAGTCAACGTGCTCCAGCATAACGATCCGGACCATCCGGGATATGTGCGTGTATTGGTTGCGGTGGACAAAAAGGCCAAGACCAAGGTCGGCAAGATATACATCACCGGCAACGAGGCACTCACCGACCTGCAGATCAACAAGGCGATGAAGAAGACCAACGATAACAACATCGTCAACCTCTTCCGTACCAAGAAGTTCGTCGCTGAGGAGTTCGAGAAGGACAAACAGGCTGTCATTGACAAGTATAACGAACACGGTTATCGCGATGCGTATATCGTGTCCGACTCTGTCGCTCCCAATCCCGAAGACCCGACGCGTGTGGATGTATATCTGACCGTCAGCGAGGGAGATAAGTACTATGTGCGCTCCATCAAGTGGGTCGGCAATACCGTCTATCCCTATGAGTATCTGGATGCTACGTTGGGTGTCAAGCCGGGCGATGTCTACAATCTCAAGACACTCAACGACCGTCTGACGGGTGATGACGACGCGGTCAGCAAACTATACACCGATCGCGGTTACCTCTTCTTCAACGTAGATCCGGTGGAGGTGAACGTAGAGAACGACTCCATCGATTTTGAGATGCGAATGTACGAAGGCAAACCGGCCACTATCAATGATATCAAGATCGTCGGCAACACGCGTGTTTACGAGCACGTTGTTCGTCGCGAACTCTATACCAAGCCGGGCCAACTCTACTCGCAGTCGGACATCATGCGTTCGCTCCGTGAGTTGGCGCAGATGGGCCACTTCGACCAGGAGAAACTGGTGCCGGATATCCAGCCTAATCCCGAGGAGGGAACGGTGGACATCACCTATATGTTGGAAACCAAATCGTCTGACCAGATTGAGTTCTCGCTCGGTTGGGGTGCTACGGGTCTGGTCGGTTCGTTGGGATTGAAGTTCACCAACTTTGCTATCCAGAACCTGTTTAACAAGAAATCTTATCGTATTGTGCCGCAAGGAGAGGGACAGACCTTCTCTATTAACGCGCGCACGAACGGTATATATTATACGTCCGCCAGCATCTCGTTCCTCGAGCCTTGGTTGGGCGGCAAGCGACCTAACAGTCTGAGCACCAGTATATACTTTGCTAACCAGACCGGATATTCAAGCCGCTATCAGAAGGCTTATCAGAACCTCTATAACACCTATTCGAACTATTATTACTATTCGGGTAATAGCAATTACTATCAGCAATTGGCTGAGTCTGAGGCTGATAAGGATAAGTACCTGCGTACTCTCGGTGTATCCATCGGTTATGGTAAGCGTCTGCGTTGGCCGGATGATTACTTCACCTTCTACGGTGAGCTCAGCTACCAGATGTATATGATGAAGGACTGGCCGTACTTGCTGATATCAGACGGTACTTCTCACAACTTTTCGCTCAATCTGCAACTGTCGCGTTCGTCCATCGACAACCCGATCTACACACGCCGCGGTTCGCAGTTCACGCTGGGTCTGAAGATCACGCCGCCATGGTCAGTCTTCAATGGCAAGGATTACTCGCAGATGACCAACGCCGAGAAATACCACCTGATCGAGTACCACAAGTGGAAGTTCTCCGGCAAGGTGTTCACGCCGCTGACGCGTGACAGCAAACTGGTGCTGATGACGCGTGTCGAGTTCGGCTATCTGGGCCATTACAACAAGGATGCCAAGTCGCCGTTCGAGTCTTTCTATATGGGTGGCGACGGTATGTCCAGCTACACCAGTTATGCAACCGAATACGTAGCTATGCGTGGTTACACATCCGGTTCGCTCACGCCGTATGACAATGCTACGGGACGCAATATGGGTTATCTCTACAACAAGTTTACGATGGAGCTCCGCTACCCTATCTCGCTTGAGCAGTCGGCCACTATCTGGGCGCTGGCTTTCGTCGAGGCGGGTAACTGTTTCTCCGATATCAAGGACTACAACCCGTTCAACCTCAAGCGTTCGGCCGGTGTCGGCGTACGTATCTTCCTGCCGATGTTCGGTCTGCTGGGTGTTGACTGGGGATACGGATTTGACGAAATCAACGGTAGCAAGCAGTATGGCGGAAGTCAGTTCCACTTCGTGCTTGGACAAGAGTTATAAACAAACAAAGAATGAAAATAAGCAATATGAAAAGATTCTATGCGCATAAATTGTACATTGTACTTTGTACCTTTGTACTTATTTCTGGCACGGCTTTTGCAAAAGACCAACAGGTGGCCTATGTGGATATGACCTATATTCTCAAGAATCTGCCGCAGTACGAACAGGCCAACGAGCAGTTGACTTTGCTCTCCAAACGCTGGCAAAAAGAGGTGGACGCTATGCAGCAGGAGGCTCGCGTTTTGTCCACCAACTACCAGACCGAGCAGATCTTCCTCTCAGAAACGATGCGTCGCCAACGCGAGGAGGAGATAGTCAAGAAGGAGCAGGAGGTGCTCGAACTCAAGCGCAAGTACTTCGGTCAGGAAGGCGAGTTGTACAAGAAGCGCGAAGCGCTCATCAAGCCTATC
>JAEEGL013388699.1_pt1 | contig 12793 bp, 11 predicted proteins | sample 9134231 | NCBI WGS metagenome assembly JAEEGL01 (sample SAMN16246548, study PRJNA631951) | gut metagenome | biome: gut microbiome; feature: rumen; material: fiber-attached | host: Bos | place: Iran: Karaj | collected 2018-10 | reverse complement strand
TTCCATTGGTTGCTTCTTTCTTCAACTATTTGAGTGATTATTGGTGTGAGTATGACTACAAGCAGGCAACTGACACTCATCACAGTGCCATATATGGTTGCCCCCATATCCCCATGATACTTGGCAAAATCAATTGGCATTAAATATGTAAACTGACTGTAGCCTCCTTCGTAAAGGGCAAAGGCCAGCATAAACAGTATTACCGTCTTTTTGGTTTTTAGAACCATTCTGATGAAGCCTGACTGTGTTGAATTGATTGCGGCAGACTTTTGGGGATTGCCCTCTTGGTTTTGCTGCTCCTCGGTTATTTCCTGGCTTTTTGTTTGTTTTTGGATCATATAGCTTTTTTCATCTACAAAAAAGATAATCATCACTGTAGACATGGCAATTGTTACGGCATCGATTATAAAACAAAGCCAAAGGTAGTTGTTAAACAGAAATCCACCAATAATTGGAGCCAGTATGAATCCCACATTTCCACCCAAATACTGGATTGAAAATGCTTTGTCCTCCTTACCGGCTGGTGTAACAAGGGCCACAAGCGCACTATAGGCCGGCCCTTCAATGGTCTGAAAGAAACTTGCAGCTACAATCATTAAGAAAGAAACAAAATTGAAGTCCTTTACTCCACAAATTAAATAGATTGTTATGGACATCAGGTCACATACTATTATTATAGATTTTTTGCTGATTCTATCTGCCAAATGTCCGCCGATAAGATTTGCCGGCAAAGTAAACAGGCCTGCAAACATTATCCATAATGCTGTTTTGGTTGCCAAAAAACCAAATTTCTGATTCAAAATCAGGGTAAGCATTGGCATTATCATGGCACCCATGTTTGTGACCATTCTTCCAATCGCTAATGCATAATTCGCCCTCGTCAATCCCTTATACTGTGTAAAAATATTCATGTCTCTACCTCTGTTGTTTGTGCTGTATACAGTTCTGCTTTTATTTTAATCTGGTTTTAATTTTGTTACTTTTCCCTTACAGGATAGGCCAAAAGTGTAGTACTCCACGGCTTGGTGTTTGGTTCCTTCTTTGCATGTACTTTTAGGAAATCTACAATATATTTTTTCAGTGTAGCTGCATCTTCATCTGTCAGGAAAGCCACTCCATTTATCACATCTCCTTGAACTTTATCTACCGACTCATGGTTTTCTTCTTCGCTTGCAGACAATTCCTTTTGGTATTCTAAAAATCCCTTCCAGTTTTCATTCATCATGTAATTCAGGAAAACTTCCTGCTCATTTGACACGCTGGCATCCTTCTGCTGATTGAATTTCAAGGAAATGCTTACATCCTCCAAAGCATAATACTTTGCGGTAATTCCATTTATCTTTTTTGTGTGATCAAGTTTTATCAATCCCAGGCTTTCCAGCTTTTTTATGTGAGCTGTCACCGCCGATGGAGATATCCCCAACTCATTTGACAGCTGCTTCGGTGTCATCGCCTCACCGTTGACTTGCATCAAACGAATTAGGCGCTGACGTTGTGGATTCATATAAATTTTGTTTTTCTCTGGTGTATCAAGGATTATTTCTTTCATGTGCTTCCTCTATGTATGTTTTTGTTTAAAAGGAAATGCGCAGTTACATGCTATTTTCTCTTAGTTAATTACGGTTTTGCATCATTATACGTTACATTTTATGTAACGTCAATTCTTTTTTTGGTGGGTTTAGACATAATTTTTTCAAACAGTTTTTTAGATGTTACTAAAGAAGATAGCTATTTATTTTCTGCCCGATTTGCTTTATATCTAGCGCTGTGAATTCTGTCTCCATTGAAATCAGCAAATTCTCGCCCACTATTATCCCATTTTTTTCGTATGTATTTATCTTTTCCAGATTTCTGGTGGCATAATCAACATCCGAAACTAATCCCAAGTGCTCCCAATAATATGTTTTTCTTTCCTTTACGTTCAGAAGCACGAAATCAGGATACACGGTTCTTCCTGACTTAAGCTTCAGCGCCGGCTCATACTGGTATGGAACGTTGTACTTATAGAACATATCCGCCAATATCTTTTCTGACTTGGATCTTACATACTCGCCTCTTTCCGTTATATATTTTCCTTTTTCTGGAAAAGTATTTTGACTCCCTGGATTTTGATGGAGCCACTGTTGAATATACATGTCATCCGTTTGAATTAGCGGCTCAATCAGCACCTTCTTAGCATGGCTTCTGTTCAGGTAGACTCCATCTATTGCCTTCAAATTATAGTTTCCCAAAAACATTTCTAGCATTTTTATTTGCTTGGTTACAGCTGCCTTTAGATCCTGGTAATACTCCTGCTGCGCCATATCCTTGATTATATTCAAATCCTTTTTCTTTACGTATGTTCTCCTGCCATCCGCTTGATAAATATAATATTGGTATCCGTGTTTCCTCTTAGAATAACTGATACTCTTGCCATAAACGCGCAATGACATATTTTCCAATTTATCTATCTTTTCTAACAGGCCTTTTAATTGCACTAACTCTTCATGTAACTTTTTCATATCCTCATGCTCCTTTATTTACATGTAATTTCTGTAATTCTTTTATTTTCGTGTCTCTCTCCCCTTACCTTGGCACGTAAGTCCTCGCTTTCCATATTTCTACATGCCTTCTAAAGTCCTGTTAGACACGACGATTTGTTTTATTTCATTTTCTACGTGCCTTTTAGATTTCTGTACGACACGTAATATACTGTTTATCCACTCTCTACGTGCTTTCAAGCTTCCTGCTCAACACGTAAATCCCATTTTTCCTTCTATTCTCGTGCCTACCGGCTTCCAGCCATACATGTAGAACACATTTCTCACTCCATCCTCGTGCCTCCCAGCTCCCAATCCACACGAAAAACCAGAATTCCCCCATTGTGCCAATGCGCCAACTCAAGTTTCCATCCAAAATGATTCAATTAAACTAAAAATATAATGTGAATTACGGATTCGAAATGTGAATCCAAAGATAATTTAATTATATGAGGTAAATTTATAAAAAAGACAGCAAATAATATAACCTTTCAAATACAGCATGTCAACCACAATTTTTCTTATGTCTCCAACAAACGCAAGAAAACAAAAAACCTCCGCAGCGCCAATACACCGCGAAGGTTTTTCTCTTTAACTAACTATTATGCATTCTGAATCTTTCCAGTATAAAGCTGGTAATACTTACCGCCTTCCTTAATCAACTCATCGTGACTGCCACGCTCAATGATGCGACCCTGGTCAAGAACCATGATGCAATCTGAGTTGCGGATTGTTGAAAGTCTGTGGGCGATTACAAATGTGGTACGTCCGTGCATCAGCTTATCCATACCATCCTGTACGATTTTCTCAGTACGTGTATCGATAGATGATGTAGCCTCATCAAGGATGAGAACTGGTGGATCTGCAATAGCAGCTCTAGCAATGGCAAGAAGCTGTCGCTGTCCCTGTGAAAGGTTTCCACCATCTCCACTGATTACTGTGTCGTAACCCTGTGGTAAACGGCGGATGAAGCTGTCTGCATTGGCAAGCTTAGCTGCTGCAATAACCTCTTCCTCTGTAGCATCAAGCTTTCCGTAGCGGATGTTGTCAGCGATTGTACCTGTGAAAAGGTGTGTATCCTGAAGTACGATACCAAGTGACTTTCTCAAGTCAGCCTTCTTAATCTTGTTGATGTTGATGCCGTCGTAACGAATCTTTCCATCAGCAATATCATAAAATCTGTTAATAAGATTTGTGATTGTGGTCTTTCCAGCACCAGTTGCACCTACAAAGGCAATCTTCTGACCTGGTGTGGCGAAAAGCTTGATGTTGTGAAGTACAGTCTTGTCTGGGTTATAAGCGAAGTCCACATCATCAAATACGATGTCACCTGTGAGCCACTGATATGTAGTGGTGCCCTCAGCCTTGTGATAGTGCTTCCAAGCCCATTTTCCAGTATGCTCTTCGCACTCAACTGGCTGACCATCCACATCCTTAGCGTTTACAAGCATTACGTAACCGTCGTCAGCCTCAGGCTGTTGGTCGATAAGGTCAAATACACGCTCTGCACCAGCCATTGCCAGTACGATTGACTGGAACTGCTGTGATACCTGCATGATTGGCATTGTAAATGCACGGGTAAACTGAAGGAATGAAACAAGTGCTCCAAGTGTAAGTCCTGTCCATCCATTGATAGCAAGTGTTCCGCCTACTACTGCACAAAGCACGTAGTTTACATTTCCAAGCTGTGCTGTGATAGGTCCAAGTGAGTTTGCAATACGATTAGCTCTGTAAGCATTCTCGTAGAGGCCTTCGTTAAGCTCGTTGAACTTCTCGATTACCTCATCCTCGTGACAGAATACCTTTACGACCTTCTGTCCCTTCATAATCTCCTCGATGTTACCGTTTACTGCACCGAGGGCCTGCTGTTGCTTGCGGAAGTATCTTCCAGAAGTGCCAGCCAGCACCTTTGTAGAGAAAACAATGAGGACAATCATAAGTATTGTAACACCTGTAAGTGGTGCAGAAAGCATGCACATATAGGTAAATACTGTCACAATTGTAATCGCAGAGTTAAACATCTGTGGAAAACTCTGTGAAATCATCTGACGGAGTGTGTCGATATCATTTGTGTACACCGACATAATATCGCCGTGTGCGTGGCTGTCGAAATAGCGTATTGGAAGATCCTCCATCTCCTCAAACATCTCATTTCTCAAGTCTCTAAGTGAGCCCTGTGCCACGAAAATCATAATCCAGTTGTAGGCAAAGGTTGCCAGAATACCGATGGCATAGAAGCCGATAAGCTGACCAAGTGCTCTGGCAAGTGGTTCGAAATCCTTGCTTCCTGTCTGTACCATTGGAACAATGTAAGCATCAATCAGCTCCTGCATAAATGCAGTTCCCTTTGCGTTACATATTACTGAAACGAAAATACATACAAGTACAACAAACAACTGTACGGCATATCTCTTGCCTACGTATTTGATAAGGCGGCCAAGAACTCCACGTCTTTTGGCCTTCTGCTCTGGTGTGAGCTTTGGAATCTGTCCTGGTTGTGGTCTAGGCATTAGTCCTCGCCTCCTTCCTCAATCTTATCGAAGTCACCGCTTCCAGCGCCTGTCTGCTGCTCGTAAATCTCCTGGTAAATCTGGTTGCGACCCATCAGCTCTTCGTAAGTGCCGAAGTCGTTCACCTTACCATCATCCATAACGATGATTCTGTCTGCATCCATTACAGATGAGATACGCTGAGCGATAATAAGCTTTGTTGTGTTAGGAATTTCCTCTCGGAAAGCCTTGCGGATGTTAGCATCTGTAGCTGTATCAACTGCTGATGTAGAGTCATCCAATATAAGAATCTTAGGCTTCTTCAAAAGAGCTCTGGCAATACAGAGTCTCTGGCGCTGTCCACCTGAAACGTTGGTACCACCCTGCTCGATGTATGTGTTGTAGCCATCTGGGAACTTCTCGATAAACTCGTCTGCGCAGGCAAGCTTTGCAGCACGCTTCACCTCTTCATCGGTAGCATTCTTATCACCCCAACGAAGGTTCTCAGAGATTGTTCCTGAGAAAAGTACGTTGTTCTGAAGTACTACAGATACCTGATTTCTAATGGTTTCAACGTCATAATCCTTTACGTTGATTCCTCCTACAACTACCTCACCCTCATCCACATCATATAGACGTGAAATCATAGAAACAAGGGTAGTTTTAGCTGAACCTGTACCACCGAGCACACCGATTGTCTCGCCAGACTTAATCTCAAGATTGATGTGATCCAGAACTGGGCGCTCAGCAGTCTTATTGTATCCAAATACTACATCCTTGAACTGGATAGAGCCGTCTGGAACCTCGTAAACTGGGTTAGGACCATTTGTGATTGTGGTCTCCTCCTCAAGTACCTCATAGATACGATTTGCACTGGCCACTGAAAGTGTAACCATAATGAAAATCATAGCAAAGAACATCAATGACATAAGGATGTTCATACAGTATGAGAAGAATGATACCAGTTCACCAGTGGTAAGTGTGCCGTCCAATACGATGAAGCGGGCACCAAACCAGCTGATTAACACAATGCTGGCGTAAATTACAAATGTATTAACAGGCATTGTGAAAGCAATCATCTTCTCAGCTGTAGTTGAAGCCTTGTAGATACCATCACTGCCGTTTCTGAACTTAGTCTTTTCATAAGCCTCACGGACGTAAGCCTTTACTACACGGATACCAGTAACGTTCTCCTGAACTGATGCGTTAAGCTCATCATACTTTTTCATCAATCTCTCAAAGAGAGGTCTGGTCTTTGTAAGTACGAATGCCATAAATCCAAGGATAACTACCATTGCTCCAAGGAAAACGCAAGCCAGTCTCGCATTGATTCTAAATGAAAGTACCATAGCCACCGCTACTGTAACCGGTGCTCTGAAGCCCATTCGAAGAATCATAACGAAAGCGTTCTGAACATTCGTAACATCAGTGGTAAGGCGTGTTACCAGGCCGGCTGTGGAAAACTTATCGATATTCTCAAATGAGAATGTCTGAACGTTTTCAAACATCTTCTTACGTAAGTTCTTTGCGAGACCGGCAGATGCCTTACTACCATAAACAGCCCCCATGACACCGCCAAACAAGCCAACCACTGCGCAAATGAGCATCTGTCCACCGATGCGGTAGATTTCGCCCATATTGCCCACCTGAACTCCTTTATCCACCAGGTCAGCAATGAGAAGTGGAATAATCATTTCCATTGCAACCTCGAGAATCATAAATACAGGAGTGAGTATCGCGGCAAGCTTGTATTCTTTGATTTCCTGCAAAATTCTCTTAACCAAATTCCTATTCCTCCTTTTTTAACTCTATGTAAGACTTGTAATCTTCGGCATTTTTGCGTAACTTCTCCAACACCTCCGCCAACATGGCAATCTGCTCAGGAGGTATATCTTGTGAAATATACTCATCTACCGCTGTAATCTGCGCCTCTGCCAGATTTGTGAAATCCTTCCCTGCCTCAGTGACCACAATCTGCTTCTTCCTGCCATCTCCATCAACTGGAACCTTGGCAATGAAGCCGCTCTTTTCCAAATATTGAATCATATCCGCAAGTGTGGACTTTGGAAAATGGAATGTCTTTTCCAAATCCTTCTGGAACACAGGCTCTTCCTGACGCTCAAGGTAGCCCAACATCCAGCCATACTTCATATTGCACTGCTGACCTTCATTTGTGGCTATGACGCCTCGACTTACAGCATTTCTAATCTCTCTTGAAGCACATTCTAAGAGAAATCCCAGATGTAATTTGTCATCAAAATCCTTCTTTTTCAACAAAAACTCTCCTTTCTTCAGTATTGTTTTTGCCGGATTGTCCGACTTCGGAATGTCCGAAACCGAATAGTCCGCTTCCGAACTAATTGTCATTATACTACCGAAATTGTGTCCAAGCAACAAAAAAAATGTGTATCTTCGGTTAAAATTTCCACGAGTGTTTTTTTCCGTGGTATAGTAGACAGTGAACAGGATACTACTCAATTCGCGAGTTATTTCAATTATTCAATAGGGGTAAAAAGGGTATATAAATAATTAATAAGGAGTCCATTTATGAGAGAACGAAGCAAAGATTTAAGAGTTAGACGAACTATTAATTCTATCCGTAGAGCTTTCTTCGAGCTTGTATTGGAAAAGAATTACAATGAGATTTCAATTACCGAGCTTACAGAACGGGCTGGTATTAATAGAAAGACCTTCTATCTCCACTTTTCATCACTGGATGATTTTGTAGCTGAGATTGAAGAAGAAATCGTAGCTGACATTTTGGAGCACATCGGCAAGAGCGCCGAGGAATTCGATTTGGCTGGATGTATCACAAACTTCTACCTTTACCTTGAGTCTTGTAACGAGGTACAGCAGAAGCTCCTTTGTGATGACCATTATTCATTCTTCTATGAGTCAGTTACAGAGGGCGTTCTTCGTAGCGCACCATTTGCCCGCTTCTTTGAGCGCACAGATTATCCTTCTATCGTTCGTTCTTACACAATCTCTATCACATTTATCTACAGAGATTGGCTTAAGGGTGGCAAACAGATTCCATTTGATGTGCTGACAGCCCAGACCAGCAAGATTATCGAGAATGGATACGCTGGCATCGTAAATAGAAAAAATCTAACCAAAGGCTAGATTTTGAGAAATGCAAATATAAAAATAATCGGAGTGACGTGATTCGAACACGCGGCCTCGCCGTCCCGAACGGCACGCTCTACCAACTGAGCCACACCCCGATAGCATTTTAAGAGTCAAGCCATTTGGCTTGGCTCTTAATTTGCCACGCCCCACCCTCTTTGCCGAAGGCAATCCTGGATGGGTGTGGGTTCTCCTTGTTAAAAGGTGACCCTTTTATAGTTGATTATTTGTAATTAAAGTATTAGCTTCATTGCTCCGTAGATACCAGCATCATTGCCAAGAGAAGCAAGTGTAATCTTTGTGTTCTTGCAACCGTGGAATGCAATCTCGTTGAATCTATACTCAGTCTCATCGATAAGGTACTGTCCAGCCTTAGACACACCACCACCGATAACGAATGCCTCTGGGTTTACTACAGCAGAAATAACCTGAAGCCCCTGTGCAAGATACTCACAGGCTCTCTTAACTACTTCCTTAGCTACTACATCACCCTTCTTTGCCTCGTCAAATACAGCCTTAGCATCAAGTGTCTCTACGTTTCTAAGTGCGCTCTCATCGTCGTTCTGAGCAAGACGAATCTTTGCAAGACGAGCGATACCTGTAGCTCAGCAATACTGCTCAAGGCATCCCTTGTTGCCACAACCACACTCGATCTCCTCTGTATAGTTAACTCTGATATGTCCAATCTCACCTGCTGCACCTGCTGCACCGCTGATGATATCGTCGTTGATGATAACACCACCGCCTACACCTGTTCCAAGTGTAACCATAACTGAGCTTGAGTACTCCTTAGCAGCACCCATCCAAGCCTCACCAAGGGCTGCAACGTTTGCATCGTTACCAGCCTTAACCTTAAGACCACCAAGGCACTCAGAGAACTCCTTCTCTACGTTAAATACGCCCCAGCCTAAATTTACGCAGCGATTTACCACGCCATCATTTGATACGGGGCCAGGAATTCCAATTCCAACACCTGAAACTTCGTCAGTTGAAATACCTTTCTCTTCCATTTTCTTGATTACAGTCTGAGCTAAGTTCTTGAGAATGTTTACTCCACCGTTTGAAGTATCTGTAGGAACCTCCCACTTCTCAACAAGCTCTCCTTCTGTAGTAAAAAGACCACATTTACATGTTGTACCGCCCAAATCAAGGCCAAATCCATACTTTGCCATTTCTTTCAAATACCTTTCAATAAAAATGTTACTCTGTTACTGTTGTGATTTCTATGTCTGTTGCATTATCTGGTATTGCTCCCTCAGGAACCTCTGTCCCATCAAAGGTCTGAGTAATAACACGATAAGATGGCTGCTCCTCCACTGGCTCCTCTCCAGGAAACTCCTCGTCAAAGATACCATAAGGCTCCTCGTCGCTTTCCTCCATATCCTCTGGAAACTCCGGTTCCTCCTGCTGCTCCTCAGTACCAATATATTCTACAGCTGTTTTAAAAGGAATAGGTGTCAAGCCCTCATGAACCTGTGCCATAAAGTCCTGCCATATCTTTGCAGGGTAGGACGAGCCCGTAAGCCCCGGCACTTTCTTTGGAATATCATAGCCAACCCACACGCTTGTGGTGTAGTAATTGGTGTACCCTACAAACCATCCATCTCTGTTACTATTTGTCGTACCAGTTTTGCCAGCCGTCGGCATTTCTCCCATATCTATGCCCTTGGCTGTGCCTTCAACCACTACAGATTGTAGCATATCTGTCATCGTTCGTGCAGCATTTTCTTTATAAACTTCTATTTCTTCCTCTTGTTTTTCGTATACCAGCTCTCCCTTTGAATCAGTAATTTTTGTTATGCAGGTAGGATTTCTCATATACCCGTCATTGTAGATAGTCTCATAACCCTTTGCCATCTCCAGCGGGCTCACTCCAACAGTAAGTCCACCCAGACAGGCTGCCATTCCGTAGTCTTCCTTTTCTATATGTGAAAAGCCTAGCTTTTTCAAATAGCCGATTCCAGTGGCAGGCGAAAGCTCATCATAAAGCTTCCAGGCAATGGTATTCTTTGATTTTGCCACTGCCTCTCTAAGGGTAATTTCTCCTGCGTAGCTACCTCCTGCATTCTCCGGGCCGTCTTCAATTTCCTCATCCACCACAATTGTGTCCGGGGTGTAGCCCCTCTCAATGGCTGGTGTGTACACTATCAAAGGCTTTATCGAGCTTCCCGGCTGTCTAAAGCTCTGGAACGCCCTGTTCAAGGTATATCCGGTGACCTCCTGGCTTCTTCCCCCCACAATTGCCACCGTCATTCCTGTCTTGTTATCTATGCAAACTGCCGCAGACTGAAGGGCATAAATACCCTCCTCATTCAAATCCGTAAACTCCTCCAAATTGCTATCAATTGCATTTTGAAGAAGATTTTGCTTTCCTAAATCAATGCTTGTATAAATACGGTAACCTGATGTAAAAAGGCTCTGGTTCCACTGGTTATAGGCCTCGTCATATGCACTCTCGTAAGCCAGCCTTCCCTCCTCAGAAGAAAAATCACTCTGGAATTCAAAGCCATTGACCTCCATTAAAGCCCTTGTGGCACAGTAATATATGTAGGTCTCCACGTAATTGTTCTTCTGGCTGTCGCTTCTGGTAAGGGATATGGTTTCCTGTCTAGACTCTGCGTAGGCCTTCTCATCTATCATCCCATCCTCGTACATAGCCTTTAAAATAAGGTTTCGTCTAGTGATAGTGTTGTCTGGATTTACCACCGGATCATAGAAGGTCGGACTGTTAGGGATAGCCAGCAGAAAGCATATTTCCGATAGCGAAAGCTCGCTTATATCCTTGCTGAAATAGCCCTTTGCCGCCGCCTCTATGCCGTAATATCCATTGGCAAAATACACGTTGTTCAGGTAGAATTCCAAAATCTGATCCTTGGAATACTTCCTCTCCATTTCCGAGGCAATATAGATTTCCTCCACCTTTCTTTGCCAGGTCTTCTCACTGCTCAGGAATATGGTTCTTGCCAGCTGCTGGGTAATAGTACTGCCACCCTGGGTTATCTCCTTTTTTCTCATCACCGAATAAAGGGCCCTGGCAATAGCCTTATAATCCACTCCATTATGCTGGTAAAACTTTTTATCTTCAATTGAAATAATCGCTTGAGTTACATAGGTAGGAATCTGATTGATAGTGACATAATAGACGTCCTTTTCCCCTTTAAGCACGGAAATACGGTCACCGCTTGCCGCATAGACCTCGCTGGTCTCAATCTGCCTAAAGGTGTCAGGATTAGAATGCCGCACAATACTAACAGCCTCCGCTTTTAGCCTGGAGACCTCTGCAGCATATCCACTCACATAATAGAATGTGACCCCCGCCACAAGAATGAGTAGTAGCACTATTTGTATTTTGATTAGCCTCAGAACTTTTCTGTCCACGGCCTTGGTTTTTTGCGCAGTTCCACTCATAATCCCATTGTAAACATTTGCCATTTCCACTACAATACACGCCACTTTTTCTCCACAAATTTTTCAAAAAGTGGATGTCATTTCTTTTACTTTTTTAAATTTAATAATTGCTAATTTGCCCTGTCACCTTGTTTTTAGCCACTTAGACAATTATCATATAATAAGTTGGATTAAATTAAATTATTAGGGAGGTTTAACAGTGGAAAAGGAAAAAATAGGCGTTACTAAAAACGGCGAAGACATTGTTGCTTACACATTAGTCAATAAAAATGGTATGCAGGCAAAGATTATGAATTTTGGCTGCAACTTACTTGAGCTTTGGGTTCCAGATAAGGACGGAATCCTTTCAGATGTAGTTTTAGGCTACGAGAAAATCGAAGATTACTTTGTAAATGGCCCTGGCTTCGGCTGTTGCATCTGCCCAAACGGCAACCGCATCGGCGATTCAAAGTTTACTCTCAATGGAGTTGAGTACAAGCTTGATGCCAACGATGGCAAGAACAACCTTCACTCAGGCTTCAATCCAATGCACAAGCGCATCTGGGATGTAGAGTCTGTTGATGATAGCCACATCACTTTCACTTGCCACAAGGCTGATATGGAATGTGGTTTCCCAGGAGAGATGGACATCACCATCACCTACACTCTTTCTGATGACAACGCCTTAAAGCTTGAATATTCAGGGGTTTCAGATGTTGATACAATATTCAACCCAACTAACCACAGCTACTTCAATCTCAACGGTCACGACTCTGGTTCAGTTATGAACCACATCGTATGGATTGATGCTGACAGATATACTCACACAGATTCTGAGTCAATCCCACACGGTGAATGCCGCGAGGTTAAAGGCACTCCAATGGATTTCACTACTCCAAAGGCTCTTATCCAGGACACAGAGGCCGATTACGATCAGCTCAATTGGGCAGGCGGTTTCGACCACAATTACTGCTTAAATAACCACACATTAGACAAGCCATCTTGCACACTCGAAGATCCTGAGAGCGGCAGAAAGATGGAAGTTTACACTGATTTACCTGGTGTTCAGCTCTACGCTGGCAACTATCTGGATTCATCACACATCGGCAAGGGTGACTTCCCTTACGACAAGCGTTTCGGTGTATGCTTCGAGTCTCAGTTCTTCCCAAATGCAGTCAATGTACCAGAATTTGAGCAGCCAATCGCAAAAGCAGGTCAAAAGGTTCACTCAACTACAATCTATAAATTCTTATAAAAAGAAAAGGCTTCCGC
>JAEEGL012541994.1_pt1 | contig 12793 bp, 9 predicted proteins | sample 9134231 | NCBI WGS metagenome assembly JAEEGL01 (sample SAMN16246548, study PRJNA631951) | gut metagenome | biome: gut microbiome; feature: rumen; material: fiber-attached | host: Bos | place: Iran: Karaj | collected 2018-10 | reverse complement strand
TGAAATATCCTGGGATAACAAAGATAATAAGAAGATGGCGATGTTTGTTGGTTCTCCGAACACAACCATGGTCACAATAGGTCAGATGAATTGCACGCATGTTGATGCCAGAAGCAAAGAAACAGAAATAGTTTTACGCCGTTTAACAGACGATCTAACTACTAAAATAAATTCGGATCTTGTTATAGTGGTGGGACCTGCGGTTGATCTTCCGCCCAAGGAAGAACCCAAAGATCCGGTACCAAAGCCTGCTCCAAAGCCTGCTCCGAAGGATGATGAGAAAAAGGGCCCTGATAAGCCGCAGAATCCAAGCGCTACAAGCACGGGCGCGGACTCATCTCCAGCTACAACGCAAAAAGCAGAAAATGTCGACAGTAAGCTTAAAGGTCCTGCAATTAAGAAAATCTCTGCAGGCAAAAAGCAGATGAAGATTACCTGGAAAAAGGCTGCCAAAGGCTTGAACGGATATGAGGTTCAGTACAGCACAGATAAGAGCTTTGGCAAAAATGTAAAAACTATCACAATTAAGAAAACAACAACTACTTCAAAGGTAGTCAAAAAGCTAAAGAAGGGTAAGTATTATGTTCGCATAAGAGGCTATAAAAACAGTGGAAGCAGCAGGCTTTATACTGATTGGAGTAAGCCAAAAAGCGTCAAGGTTAAAAGTTAATTTATTAATTAAGTATAAATAGAAAGGGGCTTTATTTAGTAAAAATTTAGAACTTAATATCGTTAATTTTGTTAAAATATCTGTAGGTGTATTTTTGCATATCGAGTATCCTGATCAGGAGGAAAAAAGATGAATAAGGAACAATTCCAAAGAGCTAATCAAAGAGCACTTACAGTATGTATGATCATAGTCGTTGTTTGTGCCATAGCCTTCATCTATGAAGGAACAAGAACTGGTTTTACAGTAGGAAGAATTCTGGAGCTTATAGCTTTTGCAGTCAGCATTGTTGTCATGAATGTGGCAGCTATAAAATTCAGGGATAACAAGACAGGAGCAGCAATGATCATGCTCGGTGCGACCGTTTCCTACATAATAGTTATGGTAGTTGAAGTGCAGATCGGTTGTGGAGTATTTGGTCTTGCCATACTGTTTTCATCTATGATCTATATGAATAAGCGAATCGTAATTGGCGGAAGTACAGCCATTGGAATTATGTCCGTCATTACGGCTTTTCGTGTAATTATTGCAAAGGGTGCAGTCAGCGCCGAGGTTGCAATCTTCGGAATTGCAACTCTCCTTTGCGTAATGGCAGCTTATTTCTCAATTTCACTTATTCTCGCATTTAATGAAGAAAATAACGCTACAATTCAGGAGCATACAGAAACTCAGGAAGCTACATCCAAGGAGATGAGCAAGATTGCAAGCAGAATCTCAAAGCTGTTTGATCAGGCTCAGGGTAATGTAGAAGAGCTTGAGCAGATCATTGAGAATACAAGCTCCGGAATGCGTGATATAGCTACATCTACAGAGAGTACAGCTCAGGCTGTTACCGATGAGGCTCAGAAAGTATCCGAGATCAAGGAACAGACAGCGGTTGCTGATACTCAGCGTGACAGAATGATAGAATCCTCCAAGAATACTCAGGAAATCGTTTCTCAGGTGGCTGAGACAATCGAAGTTCTCAGAGATAAGGCAAGAGGCGTTAGAGATGCAAGTAATGTTACTGCTGATTCCACAAAGGCAGTTATTGATAAGGTAGAAGAGGTTCAGAAGATTCTCGGATCCATCATGGCTATTTCCAAGCAGACCAACCTACTTGCGCTGAATGCTTCCATCGAGGCAGCAAGAGCAGGCGAAGCAGGAAAAGGCTTTGCTGTAGTTGCAGAAGATATCAGACAGCTTTCAGAGCAGACTAATAATGCATCAAGTGAGATCACCAAGATCATCGGAGAACTTACAGAAGATGCCAATAAGGCTATGGAGAGTATTGATAACACTGTTGAATCCGTTGAACTTCAGAATGAAGTTATTCGAGATACAGCAGAGGCATTCGAGACAATTGATCGCAATGTTGCAGAACTTCTTTCAAATATTAACGATATCGGTGGCAGCATGGAGCTGATCAATGAATCCACCAATGAGATAAATGACAGTATCTCCAATCTGTCAGCTACCAGTGAAGAGGTTGCTGCACTTTCCAACGATGGACTTACAAATGCTCAGGAAGCTGTTAATAAGTTTGAAGCATTCAGAAAGGCTCTGGATGGTATTTATAAACAGGCAAACAAGCTTAATGAACTGAGTGACCCCGTAGATGATGCGGAGTAATACTTAGACCAAGGAGGACATCAAATGAGAGTATTATTTGCAGCCGGAAGAGTAAGAGAAGTAACTGATGTCGAAGTAGTTGGAATGGATGTGGGTGATGGACAGATCATCGGAACCCAGATAAATTTCATTATGGCAAACGGAAACAAGGTTGAGTTCATCTACAGTCAGGATGTTCCGATTGAAGAATCCGGTCAGGATGCCATTGAATTCGTTCAGGAGCTGTATAAGAACGGCTATGCCGATTTCTCACAGCAGAGAGTAGAGATGCTCTAATTTCATAGAAAAACTCAGCCCCGGTAAGTTGTAAAGACCTACCGGGGCATCTTTATGTCTTATTATTCTTCTAAAGATAATACAGTAAAGAATTTCTACATCAGGGAGTCCAGAATCGAAGAAGAAAAGCCTATAAATACAGTCAGAGCCAGGCACACGATGATAAAGCTGATCATTCCGAAGTTAAGGAATGAATCCTTACTGCAAAATCCGGGTACCGGGGACCCTTCAGTTGTCTTTAAAAGATTTCCTTTTTTAATAAACAGGATCAGGAATACAAGGCCTACAGCAGCAACGAAATATTGCAATCCGGAGTAAATGGCAAGTGCCGGTGTCAGGCTGGTATCCGGTGAAATCAAAAGCGGAACAAAGGCTCCAAAAAAGTTGAACAGTATGTGGAGACCGATGGTGTACTTTAACTGCCTTGTATATACATAGATGTAGCCAAACAATACTCCAAGTAAAAATGCATAGAAAAACTGGAAAACATTGGTGTGTATAAGACCAAATATCACGGCTGATACTATGATGGCGTTCCATTCGCCGTAGCGTCTTGCATAGCCGATAACACCATAGCGGAAGAGTATTTCTTCAAATATCGGCGCAAGGATTACTGTTGAAATAAGTACCGCTACCGGGTTCATACCAACGAGAACGGAATCAAGGATGTTTGACATATCAAAGCCTGTCAAACGGGTAAATATCGCTGCCAGACCTGCACCAATGGAAGATCCGATTATTCCCATAGGGAATGTAAATAAGAAAAACATGAGGAATTCTTTAACAGACAGATTTCTCTTCATGGTTTTTTCGTAGGGAGTATAAAGATTAAGTCCCTTAAGGGGAACATCCCTGTACTTTTTGGCGTTGATTATCAATAGGGTAAGCGGCACTCCAATAAAGTAGCCGGGTACCATTGAGATAATTACGAGCATCAGCGGGTCAGAAGCAAGACCGGCGGACATAGATGTTATATAGCCAAGATCCGTGTATTTGGACAAGTCACCGCCTGCCGATGCTGTGCTTATCATTTCAGCGAGTATTTTTATAAATGTATAAATCCCGGAAGATATTGAGCCAAGAACATTTGCGATTGCGAGATATGCAATCAATGCAAAACCAAGATGTGAAAATTTCTGTTTAACTGTGTTCATAATCCCCTCCTAAAACAGTCGTCATGCCGATTATAATAGATAAAAACCCTTGTGTAAAGCGAGGGAAAGTATGATATCATATGGACTATGAAAGAAAGAGACGAGAGCAGGGTAGGCATTCGCACGAAAAAGCGACATGAGTACCGCACCGAATTAAAAAAGTTCATAAGCGAGGGAATCGGACATTACAGATGCAGATTTGCCGAAGCTGCCTATGAAATGGGTGATATGTACAGGAAGGGAGAAGGAGGCCCCGTGGATATCGCGCAGGCTTATTCCTATTATCTTCAGGCTGAGTATGCAGTCACGCTTAGGCTACAGGTCAGAAGAGCCTCGGAGGATGAAGCTTTTCTTGCAAAGGTAAGGCTGGCTCTTACACAGCTTCGAAGAAAGCTTGGCTATGGCAGTGAGAGGCTTTATTGCAGCACCCATCCATTTGTGCTATATCAGGCACTTTCTGAGGGACATGAGCTGATGATCTCCTTCAGACGTATGAAAAGCGGCAGGATTAAAGTCGTTGCAGCCAGAATACCCAAAGCAGGACGTCGGGAGTCACCTCATGGCAGGATGCTGATCACCTATGACAGATTCCATTACTGTGAACTGAAGGATTTTGTAATAACCTATGCACAGAATGTTTCGGATATCTGGTATGTTGAATCCTCTGAGTGTATCAGAATAGATTCCATTAATCTCGTGATGAACGGACACGGAGGTAACAGAACTGAGTTTTACTACAAAGGTAAGCTGGTTGCGTTTATCTGTGCAGAAGATTATGTGGTAAGCTCCGGAAGACCAAGATACATGAGATTCTGAGAGCTGTTTTGGAGCAGAGTGATAAGGAAATTCAGCAGTGATAAACATTAAAAGTTAAAGGAAACGATAATTTTTCTAAAGTTTCCTGCAAAAAGCTTGTAATTTGCGGATTATCTGATAAACTAATAATTAGTTTCTGAGATATAAAAAGAAAGCAATTTTTGATAAAAAGACTGCAAATTTTGAAATGCTTATTGATTTATCACAGTGATATGATAAAATCTTTTTATAACAATTGAATTTTAAATCGTTCTGCGGTTTTAATAGTATGAGGGAAAAGGACCGGTGCCCATGTGGCACCGGTCCTTTTGTGAGTGCGCCTTGCAGCGCGTAATATTCTGTTATTAAAATCAATCAGATTCTTCTGCTTTGTCGAAGGTAGATTCTATCTTGTTGCTAAGCCATACAAGGTCCTGATCAAAGGCCTTAAGCAGAGCCTTGGAATACTTGTCTTTTCTTATGCTGTCAGTTTTCCTGATGGCAATAAGTGATTCGCGAACTTCATTTATGAGCTCCATAGTAGTCGCCATTTCCTCTGAAAGAGAGGAGGCACCTCTGATACAGCCATCCATTACACTCTTTAAGCCTTCATTTTTACTGTTTATCTGCTTGTAGTTCTTGGATATTTTCTTGCAGAAGGAGTTGAAAGCCTTAAGGTAATCCTTTGTGGCAGAATCCTTCTTTTTCAGGGCCTCGCGAAACTCCTGGTTAAGGGTAGATAGGCTGCTGATAAGGATATTGGTGTAATTGGTGCTCTGCCTATAGTATTCATTACAATTTGATGAATACATGGCCATGTATTTGGTGCAATCCCTATGTGCTGACTCGATTGTGTGCATGGAAGAATGAACGGAGTTAAAGCCGTTCTCCAATACACCAAGCTCTGCATCAAGAGACGCGGACAGCTCGTGAATTTTCCTGGAGAGATCACTTATTTCTCCTGCAATCTTAGTGGAAAACTCGCGGCTCTCTTCAGACATGTGAGTAGCATCAATTGTGGCATGAAGCGCGAGAAGATCTGCAGCTGCCGCCAGATCGCTCAGTTCCTTTTGCTTATCTGAGAGATTTTTAACCTGCTCATGGTACTGATTTATGGCAGAAACGGCATATTCTGTGGATTTTTTCAGAATGTGTGAAAAAGAGGAATAGCTTCTTATCTGCTCTACTATATCCTGATCGGGCATGTATTCTTCAGCCAGATTCTTCAAATTAATAGTGGGAATATCGATTTCAGCCATGAAGCTTCGCTGCTCGGGAGATTCAGGCTCTTCTTCAATGGCAGCGCTCACTGCTTCTGCGGCGCCTCTCACCTGTTCCATGGTCTTAAGGAGAGTGCCTACATCCTCTATGTGTCCCTTTTGCTTCTCTATCATATCAAGGAAATCATTGGTGAGCTGCTCAAAATCCTCATCCTGATCTATGCAAAAAGCATTAAGGTCCTTCTCTATTTGATTGCGCCTGCCACGGAGAGCCAGGGGAATATCCCTGATGGGAGTAATAAGGTCAGAAAGCTTGCGACGCTTAACAACCTCCTGCTTGCTTAAGGTAGGAGCGAATTCTTCAAGCGGAATGTAGTCATTATCCAGTTCATCGAATGTATTTCGCCCAAAAAGTGCCAAAGCTTTTCTCCCCAAAGATTTTATTCATAGATATTTTTAGTATAGCGTATATTTTGACATTTGAAAATCATAAAATTTTCTCCAAAAACACAATTTATTGTAATAAAAACATTCCCCAAATACAAAATATGGTATAATTGGTTAAAAGGATAATACCCTGTGAGAGCAGGAAATGTTATCTATCATAAGCAGAGGGGAGAAGGTGCATGAAAAAGATCTATGTACTCGATACTAACGTCCTCATTCAGGCTCCACATGCATTGAGGTGCTTCGACGATAATGATGTCGTACTGCCTCTTGTGGTACTTGAAGAACTGGATACGCACAAACGCGACGAGGGTGAGCGCGGTGCCAATGTCCGTGAAGTTATCCGCCTGCTTGAAGCACTGCGGGAGAAAGGAGATCTGACAAAAGGGGTAGAGCTGCAGGATGGCGCCATGCTTAGAGTTGAGAAGAACTATAAAGACGTGGAGCTTCCAAAGGATATGGTGGAATACAAATCAGATAACCGTATCCTCAGAGTATGTAAGGGACTTTCAGATACGCAGAAAAAGAAAGTTATCCTTGTAACAAAAGACATTCTCATGCGAATCAAGGCACAGCTACTTGGAATTCAGGCTCAGGATTTTACCACTGAGCAGGTTGTGTCCCATGGAGAACAGTACTCCGGCCGTATCAGAGTATTTGCACCGGAGGAAATCTTTAAGGAGTTCAGGAGAAAAGGCGTTCCGGTTGAGGCAGTATATATCTGCGATGAAAAGGGGGAAAAGGTCAAGCCGGAGCTATATGAAAATGAATTTGTAATACTTCAGAGCGATCAGTCCACTAATAAGACACAGATGGGCAGAGTCGATCATGGAGTAATTAAGAAACTTGAGTTTGAAAAGGCGCAGCCTTATGGGGTTACACCCAGGAATGCAGGACAGTACTTCCTTCAGGAAGCGCTTATGCAGCCTGCTGACAAGGCACCGCTTGTAATTGTAAAGGGAATGGCAGGTACTGCCAAGACATTCTATTCTTTGGCTGTTGGTCTTGAGAAGATGATCAATCGTCCGACCGATGAGTACAGACGAATTCTTGTGTGCAGACCTAATTCACAGTTTGATGATGATATAGGATTTCTTCCCGGCGATGAGCAGGACAAGATAGGTCCTCTGATGAGACCTATAATCGATAACCTTGAACAGCTCATCGATTCAAGTGAAGAAGAGCGCTATAAGAATGAGAAAGAACTTCAGGATAAAACTGATGAGGTCTTCGAGAGAGGCATCGTTCAGTGCGAGGCTCTCAACTTCATAAGGGGTCGTTCCATTCTTAAGACTTATCTGATCATCGATGAAGCCCAGAACATGACCCCGGCTCAGGCCAAGGGTATCATCACAAGGGCAGGTAAGGATACCAAGATAATCCTTCTTGGAGATCCCAATCAGATAGACCGCCCATTCCTTGATGAGAGGACAAATGGTCTGTCCTATGCATCAGAGCACATGAAGGGTTCTGAGCTATGCTGGCAGATATCTCTTACCACAGAAGAGTGTGAGAGATCAAGGCTTGCAATGGATGCAATAGGCAGAATGCGAGACAAGGTGATCATGTAAAAGTGCAGTAGTTGTAACAGACTGATTATTATGTAGAACCTAATGTTAAGAGGATGATGGGAATTACTTCCCGTTATCCTCTTTTTACTATATATGAAACGAGCCGCAATTTGCTAAAAATGGTATAATATAAGAAGTGGTTATGGTTTTTGTTGTATAGGGGGATTCATATGCGAAACGACAATTATATAAGAATGAAAAGAATAAATAAGGTTATTGGCGCTGATAATTCAAGTGACCATAGTTCTAAGTTTTCCAACAAGTCAGGTAAAGGCAAGAAGCTTGGCATCTTTGCTGCGGCAGCCATGCTTGTTATGACTTCCATCACTGTTCTTGCTACCACCTATCAGATTGATACCACCAATATTTTTAGTTATAACAACGAAACCATAAATGCTCTGCCTGACCAGTTCCCGGCAGGGGAGTTTTTGTTTAAAGGAGGAGATGAGGTATCTGCATCATATAGCAATGTAGGTGAGTCTTCCTTCATCGATATCTATGTCTATAAGCAATTGAATAAAAGTGTCACGAATATAAATGCCAGCTCAAATCAGATATCACAGATTTCCTTTGCAACTCATGGTGCAGGCAGTGGTGACTTGAGCGCAACCGCGAAGATTCCGACCAGTAATCCCTATTATCTTGTCACAGGTGTACGTAATAATGAATCAAGGGCAGGTGACAAGAATGGCAGGTTTACTCAGATAAAACTTCAGTTCTACGTGATGCCACTTGATATTAAGCTGTCTTATTTCCCTGATGAAAAAGAAGAGTCATGGCATAAAATGACGATTCATGACGATATTACGATTGAAGAGTGTACTTTTGAAAAGGATGGCTATGAATGCATAGGCTGGAGCAGAACTCCCGGGGCTACGACGCCTGAATATGTTAAAGGCGATGTTATAAGAGCTACAGATCCCATACTTAAATCTCAGTTCTCTGCAACCGGTTCTTCCATACCAGCAGGAGGGCTTGGCCATATTACAGCTGATAACGAAGCTGAGCTTACGCTCTATGCTGTATGGAAAAAGTCTGACAGTAATGGATCAGACTCCGGTAATGGCGATTCTGCAGCAGGTAAAAAGGAAACCACTCAAAAGCTTGAAGCTGAGGGGGAGAACCTTCAGGTAAAGGGTGCAAACTATACGGTTACATCCGCAAGTGATATGACCGTTGCTTATGCAGGTCCTGTTAATAAGAAACAGACAAAATACACTGTGCCTTATAAGATTATTAAGGGTGATGCATCCTACACAGTTACATCCATTGCTCCAAAAGCTTTTAAGAACTGCAAAAATGCCAAGAAGATAACTATATCCAGTTCTATCGAAAAGATCGGAAACAGCGCATTTGAGGGATGCGGTAAGCTGACAAGCATTATCTTGCCTGATACTGTGAAGGAGATAGGCACAAAGGCATTCTATAATTGTAAGAAGCTTTCAAAATTCACAGTAAATTCAAAGAAGCTTAAGAAGGTAGGAAAGAACGCTCTTGGAAAAACAAAGAATGGGATAAAGATTAAATTCCCTGGTAAGTACAAGGCAAAATATAAAAAGCTCTTTAAAAAGTGCGGCGCAAAAGGTGCTAAATATTAAGTATTAAAATATCAGGGGAGGCCGTATGAACAGAACAATTTTTCATATTGATGTTAATTCGGCCTTTCTGTCCTGGTCTGCAGTTAAGCAGTTAAAGGATGATCCTGCAGCAGTGGACCTTAGAACGATTCCTTCAGTGGTTGGAGGAGATATAAAAACAAGACACGGTATAGTTACAGCCAAATCCATACCGGCCAAGAAGTATGGAATTCAGACGGCTGAGCCCATAACCAGTGCCCTTCAAAAATGCCCCAAGCTTGTTTTGGTTAAATCTGATTTTAATACCTATAGGACATACTCAAGGGCATTTATAGCAGTTCTGCAGAGCTATTCTGAGATTTTGCAGCAGGTGTCCATAGATGAGGCATACCTTGATGTTACGGAATTAAAGAGCCTTGATGTAAGGAAAGCTTTGACGGAGCACTTTGAAGATTTTTTTGAAAATGATGAAGAGGGTTCAGCTTTAAGCCCTGATGAAAAGGGTAGGATACTTAATGAAATAAAGGATTCCCCGGAATTTGGAGAAGTATACCCTCTTAACGTGGCAGCAGCCATAAGATATGAGACCAGAACAAAGCTTGGTTTTACCGTTAATGTGGGAATTTCAAGTAATAAGCTTCTGGCAAAGATGGCAAGTGATTTTACAAAGCCGGACAAAACACACACTCTTTTTCCCTGGGAGATTCAGGAGAAGATGTGGCCGTTGGATATAGGCGAACTCTACGGCTGTGGTAAGAAAAGCGCTGAAAAGCTCAGATCCATAGGGATAAAAACTATAGGAGATGCAGCAAAGCAGAGCATTGATTTTTTGAAGTCCCAGCTTGGTGATAAATTCGGAGACTACCTCTATGCAAGTGCCAATGGCATGGGCTCTGATACTGTTCATACGGAGCAGGAGGATGCCAAGAGCTACTCCAATGAAACCACACTTCCGGGGGATATTACCTCGGTGAATTTTGACAGCGATCTGCCGCCTGTAGTAAGGCATCTGTCGGAGAAGGTATCTGACAGACTTAAGAAGGATGGAGTATTTGGCGGAACTGTCACAGCGCAGGTTAAGACCTCGGATTTTAAGCGCTTTACAAGGCAGATAAGATTGTCTGAATCTACTGACAGCGCTGATACCATATATGAAAATGCCATGTATCTTTTGGGTAATCTTCTCAGTGGCGAAAATGGGCTTTTCGAAGAGGGCATGGGTATAAGGCTTGTAGGTGTGGGCGTAGATAATCTCGACAATGGAGAGTACAGACAGGTGAATCTCTTTGACTGGATGGCCACCGGCAAGGAGGAAGTTCGCAAGGAGAAGATCCGCAAGGAGAAGCTTGAAAAGCTTAGCGAAATGGAACGCCTAATAAAGGGCAAATTTGGCGATAATGCCATAAAAAAAGGAACAGGAAATGAGTCAGAATAAAGAGAGTAAAGCTGATAAAATTGCAGGAAACAGTGCGTTCAGGGTTATAAGAATTTTTCTTGTGATAATTCTCCTTGGGATAGTTGTGTATGAAGGCATAATGTTCTACAGGGATCAGAAGGAATATGCCGTTGCAGTAAATGAGTATGACGATCTGAGGGATAATTACATCACAGAAAAAGAGGATACTATAGAGGACGTAGTTGTAACAGATGATAACGGCGAAATCATAGGAACCTATCCAAACCTTGATATCAATTTTGATGCGCTGGAGGAGATCAATTCTGATTTTATCGGATGGCTGTATTTCCCTGCTGTTTCCAAGATCAATTATCCTGTTGTTAAGGAACAGAGTATAGATCAGTATCTTTACAAAACTTTTGACGGCAAATACAACAAAGCGGGTTGTATTTTCATGGATGTACTTAGTGATGAGAATTTCTGCGGCTACAGCGATATGGTGTTTGGACATAATATGAAAAACAATTCCATGTTTGGCTCCCTTAAGAGTATTTATAAGTCCGGCGGCGAGGATGTGATAAAGGATAATCCTTATGTCTATATCTACACCAAGGATCAGGTGCTTAAGTACCGGATTTTTGCTTATTACAGAACGACCCAGGGGTCATACAGCTACACGGAAGTGACAAATGAAGAAGAATATGATGACTATTTAAAATACATCAGCAGAAACACCATGTATGAGATTCCATCAGAGCTTAGCTTTGAGAATTATCCATCGCTTCTTACGCTTTCAACGTGCTCAGGGCAGTCGGGAAGCGGACAGAGATTTGTACTTCATACTGTGAAGGTACAGACCTTTGATAAATAGTCATTAGATTGACCATGCTGTTTTTATAAAAATTTCATACCAGATAAGACTAAAAAATGACAGTAAAGTGGTAAAATATTTGATGTAGGTATTCTGAAGTTGTTGTTTCAATTATCAGGTGCGCCTATGAGGGGAAAGAAGTCATTCGCAAAGCTTATAGCGGCTGTTTTGACCACAGTCTTTATAACCTGTGGCTTTAGTAAGTTCGCCCCCGAGATTGCGCATGCTGCAACACCTGATTTTTCTGAGCAGATAAGCTCATTGCCGGTCGGCGATCATCCGGGTGTCCCTGCAAAAGATGCAGAGGAAGCTTTTGATTCTGATTATTCCGAAAAAAGATTATTAAAAAGAGCAAGTGTAGTTACTGTAGATCATGGATATTACTATGAAAGACTTGATAGTGATATCAAGAAGGATCTATATGACGGAATGTATATAGCTGCTGACAGTAGCAGACGTCTTGCTTACGGAAGCTCGCTTCCAAGCCGTAATTCAGAGACAGCTGTTGCAGCTGTTGCTTATAAATTCTACACGGGAACAAGCAGCAGGATTGCATATTACACAGGAAGTACGCCTCTGTGTACTGAAATCGTCAATGAAGCTATAGAAGCCCTTTGCTATGATCACATGGGAAATGTTGAGTATTACATGTGCGAGGCGGAGGTTTATGAGTTTAAGAGTGGCGGCACTTACAAGGATTATATCCTTATGAGGCCTTATACCAAGGACAATTACGAGCAAATGAATAGCCAGATAAAGACTAAAGCAAAAAACTATGCGGATCAGATGCGCTCATCTGGCCTTGTTAATTCATCGAATCCTGCACAGACAGTTTTAAATGCCCATGATTTTTTCATAAGCAGGGTGAGCTTTAATTATCCGGTATCCTATAACTCCGGAAATTCAGGATATTACAATAATGCCCACACAGCCTACGGCGCATTGTGTGAGGGCAGCGCAGTTTGTGATGGTTATGCCACAGGATATGCTCTTTTACTTAAGGAGCTGGGCATTGAAGCAAAGGTGGTTACAGGTGCAGTCTATGCATCCGGAAGTGTTGGCGGCCATGCATGGTCTATGGTTAAGCTGGACGGCGAATGGTACGAAGAGGACACTACCTGGGATGATACTAATGATGTCATCACCCATATTTTTTATAATAAAACCACTGATCAGTACAGCAGCGGAATAAACGGCTATAAGCATAT
>JAEEGL011981929.1_pt1 | contig 12793 bp, 8 predicted proteins | sample 9134231 | NCBI WGS metagenome assembly JAEEGL01 (sample SAMN16246548, study PRJNA631951) | gut metagenome | biome: gut microbiome; feature: rumen; material: fiber-attached | host: Bos | place: Iran: Karaj | collected 2018-10 | reverse complement strand
TAACCTCTTTCGAAGTCATGATCTGACGCTCATCGTTGCCGGTATTCTTTTGCAAAAGAAAATGGACTCGGCGGCTCGGGTTTTTGTTTTCCCGTTCGCTTTGTCCATTGTAAATATATCACAGTGATTTCAAGAAAAAAATACTCAAACGGTACTATTTCGGTACTATTTTCGTACTATTTTGGTACTATTTCAACTTAAATAACATTATTGACCATTCTTGCAATAATAGCCACAACAAATGATACGATAAATGCGATTCCTAATGCTATCATTTCATTTACAGATATTGTACCTCGACTGCATATGATAGATGTAAGAAGCATTGCCGCCATCACAAACTCGTTAGCTATTGCTCTACCTCTTCCCCAAAAAGTATACAGGTAAGATCCTCGCGGCTTCAGAATACTATTAGATGCATACCATAATACACCAACAATTACAATTCCAAAAAAACCTTTTACTGTATCTGCAGCGCACAGAACACACATAAGCAATGCTAATAACAAGGCTAATCCTCCTCTTGTAAGCATAGTCACCTTGTTCCCATTATCTTTAGACCCATATGACATGTTTACTGAAAAGCCATTCTTCCATTTTTCCTGTTCCAACCCATAATGTGAAAGAATTACGGTTAAAACTATACCGATTATTTGCAAAAGTGGGATTGCCCAAAACGACTTATTAATTACGCTCATAAAACCGGTTGTCTGTATTTCAAAAGCCGGAAAAATCATTACATCTCTTATGGTCAACATTAATACCAATCCATATATTATAGCCATTATTGCTCCAACAATCTTTGAAAACCTCCCCATATACTCACCTGCACATAATTGGGTCAGATTGACTATTGCAGCTGCAAGAATATAAAGCATCATCAAAGATAACCCGTTATTCGGTTCAATAGCAATATTAGGTTTAACTTTAATAAGCAGATAAAGAAGAAGCGACAGAAAAGCCACCACTGATGCGCCTATACTAATAAACTTTTTTACTGTATGTGCTTTTTGATTAGTATTCATGAATCCGTCACGAATACTTGCTATCTCCCTACCAAGATCATTATTTGATGCAATCTTATACTCCTCATTGCGTGCTGCGGATCCAATAATATCTTGCCTTAACTGGGCGCTCCTAATTGTTGTTATTCTTGAATCAACCTCTCTGGAGACTTTATCTATTCTCTTGCTATATCGTTCAAGTTTCTTACAATATACTTTAATTGCAGTAGCATAGACCGAATACAAAAAGGCAATTAATAGAATAATAGAAATAATTGATCCTAATACATTGTCCTTTCCGTAAAGATAAGTCTGGAATCCACTTGGCATTGCATAGTTGTAACTATATCCTGTTTGAATCGTTGCTCTAACTGCACCCAAATATAACGCTGCTATAAAAAGTATAATGTCTAAAAATATTGAAAGAAATATGCTCCCTCCACTTACTTTTCTATAATATACATTTCCCTCCGTGAATTTCTCATAATCTGCTTTTAAACCATCAACGATTCCATTCAACCTTTTTTCAACGGAATCATAGGCCATGTTAATCCTTTTAACATTTGAAATACCTGTTTTATCCATGTCTATGCCTCCCTTATATACCTAAATAGAATTTGAATCCAATTGGTGCCTGCTGTCCGAGAAATTCATAATCCCAGGAGCAACTAAGTTTTTCTGAGAATATATAATCAGCAGTCAGTCCCTGAATACCAATACTTGCCATAAACAAATCCGATTCCATTCGCTGAATAAACTGATTTGAAAGTGAAGATAACGTTGCCATAACCTCTCTTTGCTCAGCTATGGCAGCATCTGGATTAATTGAAACCGACTCCAAGCTATCTTTTAATGTCTTACTAGCCTTACCGTTATAAGTATATTCATTTGAATGATTCTTCCACCAAGTCAAATATCCCTTAGGACCATAATTGCAATAGAAATTATCTACAAGTTTCTTGTCCTCACTGCTTTCCATTTCTCTCTCAATAAAATCAAAGAATAATTCATATCTGTCGGCATAACCATTTTCAATGGATTCATGGAATAGTTTTACAACTTCATCATATCCCCATGCACAAAGAAGTCCCATAAACTTCGTATCATCCACCACCGGAACATCATCTTTCCCGCCATATATTCTTCCTGGTTCATCAAGCAGGTATCTTATATATTCTTGAATATCATCACATTCCGATATTTGTAATTTGGTTCTGTCTTCTGAAAGCAAAAAGCGCAACCAATTTAAGGCGATACCAGTCCCCAGATCATCTAATTTCAGCATATCTGTCAAATTGTTTATTGCTTCAGATACATCTTCTTGGGCATTCGGCATTTTTGAATACCACTCACCGATCAGTTCAGAATAAACCAACCCATAGTAATCTTTATCACTCTGGTTGTTATCTAAATACCCTTCTAATGCAACACTGATATCATTTAATGATTTATAAACATCTCCTCTCCAACACAATAGTTTATTCTTTGAAAAGTACATAATAGTTTTAGCTAACCCAATATTGTTCATAAAAGGAATAGCATCTCTATTATCGCATCTGGTGTATTTCTTCATGATTCCATCAAGGAATCTTGCATGTTCATATGTTTGGGAAGCATAAAAATCCTTGAGCATCCCGTCATACAACGCCTCCAACCCATCTTCCCAATGGGTGCTCAATTCACGACATACATCCTCATCATCCCAACATTCTACGCCAAATAACCGAAATGATCTCGTGAATGTCTTTGTCGCATCAAAATCCGCTATTTCATGCGCTATGGACTTGTCTCCGTCAATCCATCTCTTAACCTTATCATAATCAAATCTATGAGACGGATCATATTGCAACAGGCCTCTAATCAATACTTCAAAGAAGGAATCATCTTTGCTAATTTCATCAAGCCCATAATAGGTATTGCTAAGCATAGCAAAGTTAACCTGATTTCTTTGCTCCTCAATACCATATTCTTTATATCTGCGAAGAACATTACGATACATCATTTCTCCGCTATATAATGTCCATATTGTCTGTCCAAACGAGTAATAATCTGACGCTTTAATTGCGGCTTGAGACATCAACTCAGGTGCATAATAACCAAGGGTACCTGTTTTGTATTTATCTGTTGCAAAACCATCTTCTCTAAGATCACAAGTGATTCCAAAATCGCCAATAACTACTTTTCCATTATATTTGTACAGATTATCCGGTTTTACATCTCTATGGACCAATCCTGCGTTATGAAAGAAATGTAATGCCTGATTCAACGCAGGGATCACTTCATCGTGCAATTCCTGATAAGTAATTTGTCCTTTTTTTCTTCCCAGGTCTCCACCCTCGCAAAAAGGATAGATTTCAACATAATGTTCTTTTCCATTTACGTTTATAGTTCCATGATCAAAAAGCGGGAGAATATGTGCATCCTCGTTTCCGCTCATACCATCAAGAAATCTAATAACCTTATCTCTAGTCTGTCTCTTTTCAATTTCGGATTCTGGCGTTATAGAAATCAGTACCCTTGCCACCAGTTTTTCATCGCCTACCAGCCGATGACATCCATAAATCTGAGACTCTCCGCTATCTGCACTTATAACATTTGAAGCTTCTATAATAAAACTGTTTCCCCTATCTCCAGTGAAGTTCATATCTGAAGATAGCAGAAGCCTTCCTCCCACAACACCGGTTTGAACAGCACCCTGTTGAGGCATAGTTGCTACTCGACCATCTGTTCCAACTGCAGACTGTGGCATAGTAGGAATATGTCCATTTGCATTATTCACACCCTGCGGCATTGTAGGGATGCGGCCTTCAGCAGGCTGCACGCCTTGAGGCATTGTGGGTATTCTCTCTCCATCAATTTGCATTCCCTGCGGCATTGTAGGGATTCTTTCAGCATCTGACTGTGGCATCGTCGGGATACGAGTATCATCCATTTGAGGCATAGTAGGGATACGTTCCTCAGTATATTGAGGCATAGTCGGTATTCTTTCCTCGCTGGCTTGAGGCATCGTTGGAATACGTCCCTCATTGGTCTGCGGCATCGTCGGAACCCGCTCCTCATCTACCTGTGGCATTGTTGGAATCCTTTCTTCACTCACTAATCTAGTCCTCCTTCCTAAGAAGAATAACACTCATGTTATCCTTTGAGCCCTTATCTATTGCTCTTTTATATATTTTCTCGCAGCAAGGCAACAAATCATCATCCTGCACATGTTCCAAAATTATTTCTTTAATATCAGGTTCAGGAACTTCATCTGATATTCCATCCGAACAAATCATAATAATATCGTCCTTAATGAAATCATCAGACATATCAATCACGCGCGGATTAACAATCTCATCATTTCCTAAACACTTATTTATTATATTCTTTTTAGGATGTGTTTTCGCAGCTTCAGGCGATATCTCACCCATATCAACTAAATCCTGAACAAGAGAATGATCCTTAGATAATTGAGAAAAGAATCTGTATCTAAACCTATATACTCTGCTATCTCCCGCATTAAAAACAACAAAACAGCCCGAATCTGCATACACGCCGGCAATCGTTGTTCTCAATCCGTTATACATATTCTCAACACTTTGACTATTCCTTATTCTTTTGTTTGAGGTTTCTATCGAGTTTTTTATTATTTCCGGAGATACCCCCGCTTTATCCAAATGACTGAACACTTCTAATGTAGTCATGGCCGCGCGATAGCCCTGTGCCAATCCTCCTACGCCATCGCAAACTGCAGCAATTATATATGGATTTTCAGTTTTTCCGGATAAAACTCCATTTGTCAGCAAATGAGATCCTATGAGTATTCTGTCATCATTGCTTTTTTCGTATACCCCAATATCAACCTTTCCAGCGTATGAAAACATTCTAAACTCCCTTTACAAAAGCCACCTTATCATTCTCAAGCTTTACGCTTATGCTATCGCCTTCTTTACATCCCGATTCGAACATAAACTCGGCAAGTGGATTAATATATTTGTCTTCCATAAGATTACCTATGCCTCGTCCACCCATTTCAAGAACTTCATTGTGGTTAGCCAATCCATAGTAATATTCAAGCACGTCATCCGGAACTGTAATTGTAATCTTATTCTGCTTCGCTATTCGAGCGTTAATCTTTGCAATCTGTCCCTTTACAATAGCCCTAGAGGCTTCCGGTCTAATAAAATCATATACTATAATGTTGTTACCTATTCTGTTCAAAACCTCCGGTTTGAAATGATCTTTAATTGCGCTCAATACCTTCGGCTCAATCTCTTCATATGATTCACTAGGAAATACGAGCTGTTCTCTCCGCTCCCTTCCATTGGCATCAATATACTGTTGCGTTATTCCAAGATTACTTGTAAATATAATCAACGTTTCAGAAAAATAAACCGTATTTCCCTGTCCATCCGTCATTCGTCCATCTTCGAGTATCTGAAGGAACTTATCCATAATAGAAGGATGCGCTTTTTCTATTTCATCAAACAGGAGAATCGAAAAAGGTCTTTCTTTAATAGCGTTTGTCAACTGACCACCCGCTTCGTATCCCACATATCCAGGAGGTGCTCCAAATAACTTTTGATCAGCATGTGATTCAGAAAACTCACTCATGTCAAATCTTATACAGTTGTTCTCATCACCAAACAGCTGCTCAGCAAGAGCCTTCGTAAGTTCCGTCTTACCTGTACCTGTTGGGCCTGCGAAGAAAAGTACACCTCTTGGCTTATTCTGTCCGGACGAATGTTGCAATCCCGAAAGACCCGATACTGCTCTCTTCACTATATTCACCGTTTTAATAATCGCTTGATCTTGACCCATAACACGTTTTTTCAACAGTTCTTCCAGATGAGCGATTTTATCAGTATCTATCGAATGCCACATATTCTCAATAATTCCATATTTATATATTGAAACAGCATCCAATAAATCCGTATCCGGTTTTCTTATCAATAATCTTTGATATAAACTTCTAAGTTCCTTTAATTCTCTATGTTTCAAGCCATCTGTGACATCGATAAACTTTTCCTTTACTTTAGAAAGTTCCGGATTGGTTTCAAATTCTGTATATTCCTTGTCCACAAATATCGTTCTGATATCTTTGTCCGGATTTGGAATAGAAATTGTTCTTACATTGGGATTATTGTAGAAAAACCACGCTGGGAGGTCATTGAATTTCTCCACAACCATAATTAGAGTATTAAATTGATCATTTATCTTTGCTGCATTTAATGATGCAAACAGAAGATTCAAAAACATTTTGTTTTCAGATGCTTCAAGAGTGGTTGGCGATGAAATGTATCTGGATGCAAAACTCATAACTACACAAACCGGTTTTTCTCTATCAGCATCAACAACTGCATTTCTAATTGTAGACGATAGCTTTTCTATATCATCTACTTTACATGATTTTTTAAAAATCCTATCCATTGCAAATGAAAACGGGCTCTCCTCTTCAGATGAAGCATCTGAATACTTTTGCATCATTTCCTCGATATTGCCAAACTTATCGCCGAATTTATTGTATATTCCGGTAGCCGGATCACAAAACATAAAGTCATAGCTACTCTCCACCATATTCTCATTGAATAACTTAAACAATGTCATGTTTAAATCAACAAATGCTTTGGGTGCTTCATCATCTGTTGTCAAATCATACATCGGATAAAAATCATTTATATTACCTTCAATAATAAAAGTACTCTTAATGCCTTTAAAGCTTGATATTTCTTGCTGCCATTTAGGTATCGTATGTTTTTTCAAGTCTATTCTCCCTTCTGATTATGTATTCCAACAGAAATCAACTGATTTCCCATATATACATTTTGTATTTTTCTGCCCTGCTGTAGATACTCTTCGTAAAGACTCCTGTATTTATTCTTAAAAAATATAATTCTTTGATTTGAAGATCCTCTAAGCACAACCTTCTTTTTGTTAAGCTCTTCGACGTACGGTCCATCTATCAACACTGCGACACTTTTTTTTAGCCTTTCAAGATCCTCAGAGCACCATATATCTAGCAACTCATTCCATATGTATCCGGTATATACTGCAATATCTTCAGTTATGCGTTGTAACGATTCGGTTAACTGCAATAATTCTTCTTTTTGTTCTAAAGGATCCCCACCACTTATTGTTATTCCATCAATACTTAGTTCAAGATCAATATTAGTTACTATCTTTACGATTTCTTTTATATCATAGCAGTGAGCATTTGAAGTATCCCACAACTCCGGATTAGCACAACCTTTGCAGTGTTTTGAACACCCTTTCGTCCAAATAACCAATCGTCTTCCCGGACCCAGGCTTTCAATTGGCGCTAATATTCTGTCTATAAACATTTATCCTATCCTGACAACAAAAGTAACAGCATTTGCCAAAGTCAAAATTTTTCCATCCTCAAGTACCGTAGGTTCATTAGCACTCAAAATCATATTATTGTACATGGTCTGGTTAGTCCTACTAATATGGGTGAGCACCCAGGTACCATACTGATAAGCAAACATACAGTGTTCTCCGGACACCATGAGAAAACCTCTGCTCTGGAAAAAGTCTGCTCCGTATTTTCCATATCGTCCCAGAGTTCCTCCGGCTTTATCGATATCAATCCTTATGTGAGAGTTTATTTCCTCCAACCACAAATTATCACCTTTAGGAACCGCCTGTGTCTGAGATGCTGTTGAGTTTGAAGTTGCAGTAGTTTTAGCTTTCTTTTCAATGCTCCAAAGGAACCCATCTATTTCATGCTGTTTTTTGCAACCCTCACAATAAAAAGCAGTTACATTTCCACTCGGGAGAATTGTCTTTGCCTGTGATTCCGGACAAAGAACAAAATACTCATTTCCATCATCTACAATAGGCGAATTTTGAGGTATCGTGCTGACCTGTGCAACGGTAGCCTCTATACTAGCAGATGACGGTTGAACATAAGATGTTTGCTGTTGAACAGGCTGAGCAACCGTTTGTTGTGCGAATTGCTGATCAGACTGTACTATAGGTTGTGCCGGTTGAGAAATAGGTTGAGCAGGTGTTGATGATTCAGCACCGCCTAACGGCTCAGCGCAAATTTCACATACTGTTGCTCCATCGGGATTCTCATAACCACATTGTTTACAAATAATAGACATACCATTTACTCCTTATGCATTGTTTTTAGTTCAGTCCGCTTAAGATCCTTCTTCGCTCTACTGGTTGTCTGCGAATCTGATTTTGTTTTTGTTTGTATTTTCTTGTTAAATTTCCTATCGGGCGGCATATGCTTCTTTGTATGAAGTATTACGCCACGCAACGCAAGTTCAGCCGTAATTTGCGGGTGCATACTACAGAATGCACACTGTTGCTGAAACAATTTTTCATTCTCCGTTTCAGAAACTGTAGAATCAAACCCAATGCCCACAACGCGCATTGTTACTTGACTTTCGTCTGATACAAATACATCGATTGCTGTTTCCTGATTTACACCATATAAAATCTGTCCATTTTGATTTGCTTCAGTCAGCATATCGGATCTAATTACATCATAACCATGTTTTGCCATAACTTCATCTATCTGGCGCTTAATAAACTCCTTAGACATATTAGTCTCGGCATATTCTTTTACATCTATTATTTCTTCTTCAATGTCTTTCTTACTCTCAAACTCACTCATATCCTTTACCGGCATTGAGAGATCAAAGCATTCTTTTAAATACTCAGAATATAGGGCATCCATTTCAGCCATATTATCTTTAATTGTCGCCGACATCTTCTGATATTCGCCAAAGAGGCGTTTTATACGTTTTTCTTTACGATCAATCGGTATTCCACTCTCAATTATTTCCTTCAAATCCTGGTTAATCAAAAGCATCGAATTCTTATGCTTTCTTGTCATATGCGTTTCTGTCATAAATTGATCAAATTCACTTCTAAATGTTTCAATTAATTCATCAACATCGCTCTGTGTTACTTCAACATCAGAATCCTTGCTTGAAGTCGTAAGCATCACAATCTTCTTCTTTCGAGCCTGTTCAAGCTGTTGTCTGTTAGCTTCCAATTCCTGAAATTTTGCGCTTGATTTAGCCATCTGACCTATTGCTGCAACTTCACCCTGAATGCTTTCATTAAACCTTGCCACTATCTGCTGAGATTTTGAACTCAATTCTTCAATATTCAGCATCTCGTTTCCGGATTTTGCAAGATTTAGCATTCGACGCAATTCTTTACAGCAGTCATCCTGCATTTTTAAAATGCGTTCACAACTAGGTCGCAATGACTCATCCTGCATCATAAGATCAAGATTATCTCCCAAGCAGTTTGTCACTTGATTTAATAATCGTTGTATTTTATCCGAAAGGTTTTTCCTTCCCTGTCTTGCCGCAGCAAGTTTCATCATTTCCTGATTGCGAATCTCCGCAATATCAACCTTTGGTCCACTCATATCAATCCCCCCTTAATATCGTTTAGTGGTGTCAGAATAATCAACAGGGGGTCTTTTTTCGACAAATTCAGCTATTTCTTTTCCTGTTTCGATTGCCGTTTTTAACGCATTTAAATACTCTTCCTGACTGCACAAATAGTCCGCCGGACACGGGACGTGCCCAAACAGCTCCCTATATTTTATGTTATATGGTCTGCATATTTTTCCAAATTCAATCGACGTCATCGCTTATCCCTCCTTTAATTCCATTCACAAAACTATTCCACGTCTCTGGGAAAAATGTTTTCATAAACTCACAAGATGCCGTCTCGTTAGATGCATACATGCTAAAGCAGTTAGCAAACACCTCTGCTTCTCGATTACCATAATTATACCAATAACTATTTCCGTGCATGAAATAAGATACGCCTTCATTCTCAAATCTATCCACAACCGATGAGTCATTCATAAAAAAGGATGATAAATTATCTGAAACCATCCTGTCATAGCAGGCGTCAGTCGAGAACAATTGATCCATCATGCCATCAAATTTTGCCTTTCCATCTACTGTTGACAAATCATACTGCTCAAGATCATGTTTATAGGCTTGTCTAAAATCATACGAATCAGAATAGTTGCCAAGTACATCGTCTATCATATGACCATATTCATGACTAAATACTTCGGCATAAACATCATTTTCAGCATATGGTTCCATTCGTATAACCTTGTCTTGTAAGTCATAATGGCAACATTCGCCTCTACCTCTTGTCGATTCGACTTTAAGCCCAATATCTCCATTCATATTAATTAAATCCTTCACCTCTTGTGGAGCGTTTTCCATTCTTTCAAAAACCGCTTCTCGTCTATCTCTCGGCAATGCATCAAAGCACCCCTTCTCTAATCCATGTGCTTCAGCTCGAGAAACATCATATGAAGAATCTTTTCCCATAAAGAAATCAGAAACAGCGTTTAGAATCTTTTTATCGCCATTTCGCAATCTTTCAGGATCTAAATCTTCTGAGCGACTGGATTCAACCCTCTCTGACGTATCTAATGTTTTTGCATTTCCAATGGCTACTGGTTTTTCTGAAATATCTTCACCAAGTTTTCCTTTGACAGCATCTTTTAAAGCATCGATGTCTTTTCTTACATCCATACCCGAAGATGCATCTGGATCTTTGCTAAGTGCATGTTCAAAAGACACCCCGCCATCCTTTAATTTTGCTGTAGCTAGTGTTAAATTATTTCCTACAGAAGCGCTAGCACTGATATCAGTTACTTTTGCAGAAGCTTCTTTAATCGTCGACCAGCTTGCGCTTGCTTCGCCAAGATGACCACTTGCTTTTCCGATAGTCATTTTGCCTACACTTACACTAGCATCTCCACCTAATGTATACGCTGAAGCCTTTGCAGATACCACTCCATAAGAGTCCAGCTTGGTTGATGCGCTTCCCTTCATACATGCAACCTCGGCTGAAAAGGCTTTATATTCTTTGTCTTTTACAACCACCGAAGCAGTATCTTTTAACTGTGCAAGGCTTGCAGATGCCTCAACAGATCCTGTAGACGTCTTTCCCTCAGTTCCACGCTTGTAACCAGCCGAAAAATTAAAATTACCAAATCCTCCTTCAACAACATTTTTCAGTTTTACACTGCCCTCGCCAAAGGTATCTTCCCTTTTAAAAGCAAGACCTCTGAATTGAAACGAAAACTGATGAGCGTAAACAGACCCACTATTTTCCCCAAACGTAATCGAATCTTTTCTCTCAGTCGCATTCTTATATTGCGTAGTCTCTGAATCATGTATTCTTCCATCATGTGAACTCTTTTTGGTTCCGCCATTGTCCCAGGAGCGTTCTATAGTAACCGTTCCATCATTATTATTTACAACCTTAAGAGTGCAATCCTCTCCCATCAATGGCACATGATCCTGAAGTGCAGTTGATAACTCAACCGCCTGAGACATCTTTTCAGCAATTGTGTCACGTTCTGACTCAATAGATTGTTTATACTGTTCATTTCTCGCATATTGCCCATCCGGATGTTGCATTGCTTCCTCGTGCGTACATCCATGCTCTCTTAAGTAACTCTCCTGTGACAGATTTGCCATATTAAGCCGAGAGTCTACCTCCTTAAAAGATGCATCCAAAGACGGGAGAACATCATACTTCAACTTTTCTCCCAATCTATAAGCATCCATTATAGATTCATTATCTGAGACACCCTCGCTAAGTACTTTTTCAGCTTGATCAAAAGCACCTGATATCTCATGTTCATCTAATCTCTTGGAGCCATCATCATGATATTCCGTTCCTGTCACTTGAGAAATATCATAATTATCCATATCAAGTTTAATAATGGAATAATCTAATCTATCTCCAAGAGACTCCAATTCGTAATATCGATCACACAGTTCCTGATATCTACTAGGATTACTCTCTTTGGTTCCATCATAATTCATGGACTGAATATCATGCCAAACCGAATCCTTCTCGGACTTCACTTCCTGTCTAGCATCTTTTAAGTCCTTAATCATATGGCTATTCTGATCCGAAATATCTTTTAGAGTCTGATGATTTGCACCAGTCATATATGCATGACTGGATTTTGCATCTTGATCATCAAACTTTTTAAGTAAGCTCTCTGCTCGCTCCTGCGCCTTAGACACTTCATGAGGAATAAACCTTTCAACGCTTGTTTGCGCTTTAGACGTATCATTCGGAGCAAATTCTTCTGGTCTTCTTTCCTTATCCTTCTCCTTTTCTTCCTGTGCTTTTTTATAGCGTTCACAAGCAGCCTTATAATCCTGATACTCCTCCTGCGTCATCCCCCACATATCAGCTTCATATCGCTCTTGGAAGTCGGCAACCATAGACATTACTCTTTCTTTTCCACCTGGTTGATCCAACATTCCATATAGTTCATCAAATGAATAATCTTCAAGTTTATCTTTTTCAGAACCATCTGAGTTAGATTCCGGATTATCAGAAGCATCCCCTTCATCAGAAGATTCTGTCACATCAGAATTGTCATTCTCATCACTTTCTACGCCTGTATCCTCTGTCCCAGCATCTTCTTCAGACGCTTCATCTGTCTCTTCCGATTCTGCGTTATCTTCCTCTGTATCCTCCGCCTCGGAATCTACAGCATCCTCTGCAGCATCTTCTTCTGATGCCTCATCTGTCTCTTCCGATTCTGCGTTATCTTCCTCTGTATCCTCCGCCTCGGAATCTACAGCATCCTCTGCAGTATCTTCTTCTGATGCCTCATCTGTCTCTTCTGTTTCATCCGATTCGGCATTATCTTCTTCTGTATCCTCCGCCTCGGAATCTACAGCATCCTCTGCAGCATCTTCTTCTGATGCCTCATCTGTCTCTTCCGATTCTGCGTTATCTTCCTCTGTATCCTC
>JAEEGL010442700.1_pt1 | contig 12793 bp, 13 predicted proteins | sample 9134231 | NCBI WGS metagenome assembly JAEEGL01 (sample SAMN16246548, study PRJNA631951) | gut metagenome | biome: gut microbiome; feature: rumen; material: fiber-attached | host: Bos | place: Iran: Karaj | collected 2018-10 | reverse complement strand
TTTACCAAATCTAAATTTGATACCTCTTTCATATTCTGAAATTTGTTTAATTGAGATTAGTAAAATAAATAATACAAATATTATTACACCTACTACAAATATCATAAACTCCTCCTTTAATAAAATATTATATATTATTTTGATTTTGGGGTCAATATTATAAAAAAACAGACTATTAGTCTGTTTTTAATTCACTCCCATAGGTGGTGGAGTTTCTTCTTGTATTATACATTTTTTAGCCCAATCTAGGACTGTGTTTCTTAAATCTTCAGGTATTTGTTTATGAGATAATTTTTTTTCAAATATTTTGTATTCAAAATAATCAAGACCATTAGTTTGGGTATAATTTACTAATTCTTTTAATTGTTCTTTAGTTCCTTTTTGGCCACCAACAACTACATTTTGGTCTACACATAAAGCTTCATATAATTCATCTAATTCATCTAATTCATCTCTTTTTTCATAATCATTTAATTTTGATTTTCTGTCTAATAATAATTGTGTGATAGATTTTTTTGTGCAATCTTTATTAAATGATAGATTTAAAGCTGGTAATTCTTCTAAGACTGATGGATGATTTTCAACATAAATACATATTGCAGGATCCATTATTGCTAAATGAGATCCTTCAGTACCAAATACATTTAAAGAAGATTTCATTTTTTCTTTGTATTTATCCATTAATTCATTTAAATAGTTTATATCATACATATCATACAATTTAGAATTATAATTTTTAATATAAATTAAAGCAGTTTTTAAACCGATAAGTTCCGCATGGTTTTCTTTATATATTTTTGAATAATTTGTATCATAGAATTTTGAATCAATTCTTCTAATTACTGTTTCTACAGTTTGTGTATATATAGATAGTTTTGGTGGTACTTCATTATTTAACACGCCATTACTATATATTACATTGTTTTGTAAAGCGTGAACAACTTCATGAAATGTTTTTTGCATCCCTATTAAAAATTGATCCAAATCATTAGACATAATTTTTTCTGCTATAGAAGGGGAGTATACTAAAGTATGACTGATTTCATCTCTTACACATGTGGCTAGTGATGTTTTACCATATTTTTCAACAAAATCTTCCTCATTAAGTATTTCTACACTTGTAATATCAGCTAGATTTAATGAAGCAGCATAATTCATGCTAAAGTATTTAATTAATAGTTTTGCTTCCTCTTTATCAATGTGACCTATTTTACACACCATTAAATATTTAGCTGCTGTATGGAATAACTGTTCATCAGTTTTATCCCCTGGATTATAATCATTTAAACAACAATATTCAACACACTTTTTGCAGTTTTCTTCAGTAGGATTATCTAAATATGTTTTTAAAAGTGTTTCCTTTTCCATACTATCACCTAAGTTAATAATAGCATTCTTTTCTAATAATAAAAAGCAGACTATACATCTGCTTTATCTTTTTTACTTGATAAGAATGTTATTTTTTCAGCAATTACTTCGGTAATATATTTCTTTTCTTCTTCTTTTTCAAAGACTCTAGTTTCAACTCTTCCTTTAACTCCTAGAAGATCTCCTTTATGACAGTATTCAGAAGCATTTTCAGCAATTCCATTCCATAATTTACAATCTATAAAATCAGATTCATATTCACCATTACTATTCTTATAGTTTCTTGGAACAGCAAGTGTAATATTAGTATATTTATGACCTCCTTCTGATTCTTTGATTTCTGGATTTCTAACAAGTCTTCCAATAATAACAATTTGATTTAACATCTTTTTTTCTCCTTTCGTACATATATATTATTGATATTAATAAAAACATCAAATAGGGGAAATACCATTATTGTTAATATATTAAAACAATTAATGAATTATTATATATATAAGAAATTATTTTTTGCTTTAAATAAATATATAAAATAAAATAATAGTTATTTTTAATAAAAATAAAATAAATATGTTATAATACTTTTAAGGAGGTAAAAATATGAAGAAGTTTTTTGTAGGTGCTTTATTCTTATTAATGCTATTAACATTTACTGGATGTGGTTCTAAAAAGGAAGTTACTCCAAAGAAAGAAAAGGAAACTATTAAAGGTAACTGTACTGTATTTGAATGTATTAAAAATATAGAAGTTACTGATACTGTAGAACAAGTAAATGAAAAAATTGGATTTGATGGTTCTTTAGATAAAGAAGCTGAAAGTTATAAGATCTATAAATGGGAAGTAACTAAAGATTCATATGTTGAAATTCAATTCAATAATGGTGGTAAATCAAATATTAAAATTGAATTCAACAAAGAAAAGATAGCAGATAGTAAATTAGATTTATCTAGTTTTGATGAAATGAGAACTATAGTTCAAAAGGGTGAAATGACATATTCTAAATTCTGCGAAATGGTTGGAAATGTTGAAGGAACTCTAGTTGAAAAGAGCTCATTCAGTAATAAATATTTATGGTATAGTGCATCTAATAACTATTTATACGGAACATTTAGTGCATCTTCTAATAAATGTACATTTGTATCTGGACTTAGAAATCAACAATAAAAAAAGAAGCTTATGCTTCTTTTTTATTTACATATTTAATCCAATATTCTTCAAAAGATATATTTTCTTTATGCATTTTAGTAGCTACATCTATTCCTACATATCTAATATGCCATGGTTCTTTAGCAAATCCTGTTAAGTCAGCCCAATCTTCAGTATATCTAAATATAAAGCCATATTTATAACCATTTTTTACTATCCATTTATATTCTTCATCAGTTTCTTCAATTGTATATATATTAGCTAAATCTATTGCTGTTCCTAATTGATGCTCTGAAAAACCTGCTCTAGCAGCATATAAATTTGCTTTAGTATATCCATTTTCATATACATAGTTATTATATAAAGTTCTTTGAAATTTAAATGTTCTATATCCAGATTCCGCATAGAAGTTTAATCTTTCTTCTCTGGCAGCATCTACCATTTTCTTAAACATTTCATATGCTTCGCTTCTTAATTGCATTTGCCTATAATAATTATTAGCATAATCATCACTCATATCTACTAAATCGCTTGGTTCATAATCCTCATTAATATATCTATGTTTATTAACTAGGGCAGTTAATGAATCAGGATTAGTTTCTTCTACTGTATCTGAATAATTATCTTTATCTAAATCAAGATTAACTTTTAATATAGATCTTTTTATATCTTCTTTATCACTTTTATAATTTATATATCTATCATAATTATCATAATTAAAATACGATACTTTTAACATTTCATCTATATCTTTATCATATTTATCATTTATTAAAGATTTAATATCACCAGGTTTAAAATTAATAAGAACATAACTTATAGTATGTTTATCATATCCTTTCTCATATAAACTGAATATATAATCATCTGTATAACTATTAATTTTCTTTTTATTTATTAGTTTTTTTATTATTCTGTCTGCTTCTTTATTAGAATACTTAGCATTAAATAAAGCGCTAATAACTTCTTTGTTTTTATGATATTTTATATATAATGGTGCATGAATAATCTTAACTCTATTAAAATAAATAATAGGAATTAATATAAGAAAAACAATAATTATTTTAGCTATAGTACGCCTAAGTTTATAATTAGGTTTTTTCTTTCTTTTCATATCATTACCTCTAATACAATTATATCATTTAAAAATGTTAATGATATATTTTTGTAAATAAAAAACCAGTTTTTTACTGGTTTTTTGTTATTTCTAATATAACATCATAATTATCATCAGTGGCCATAATGTTTTTATGTTCTTTATGACATTTTTCACACTTATATATTATTTTATATGTGTCTTTATATTTTTCTATATTAATAGGTTTAAGCATTCCCTTACATGGATTCATTCTATCACCAGGATTAATATCTACATGTTTAGAATATAAACAATAAGGGCAATGATCTCTAGCAGTATAATTAAGTTTATCTACTTTTTTATGACAATTTTCACATATAAATTCTTCATCAATCATATTAAATCTTTTCATAATAACCTCTATAAAAATTATATCATAAATGCTTTAAATATAATAAAAAAAATGGTATAATTATACAAGATATGTGGGTGAAAAAATGGAAGCTAATTTTATTATAAATGACTTTGAAGGACCATTAGATCTTTTACTTCATTTAATTAAAACATCTAAGATGGATATTTATGATATAAAAATTGAAGAAATAACATCTCAATATCTAGATTTTATTAATAGAATGAATGAACTTAACTTAGATGTTGCATCTGAATATTTAGTTATGGCTTCTGAACTTACATTAATTAAATCAAAGATGCTTCTTCCAAGACATGAAGATGAAGAAGAGGAAGAAGATCCAAGAGAAAACTTAGTTAATAGACTTATAGAATATCAAAGATATAAAGAAATGATAGATGAATTTAAATCACTAGAAAGAGATAGAAAAGATATATTTACTAAAGATCCTATGAACTTATATGAATATAGTGATCCAATTAAAAATGATGGAGATATAACTTTAGATAATTTAGTTGAGGCTTTAAATAAATTCTTACAAAGAAAAGAAGATGAAAAGCCATTAGAAACTAAAATAGCTAGAAAAGAATTATTAGTTACAGATAGAACTAATGAAATAAGATCTTTATTAAAGAAAAAGAAAAAGATTTCATTCTTTGATTTATTTGAAATAAAAACAAGGGAATATGTGGTAGTTACTTTTTTATCAATACTTGAAATGGCTAAAAAAGGAGAAATAACTATTACTCAAGAAAATAATTTTAATAATATTACAGTTAATGCTAAAGAAGGTGAAGAAGTTGATTAGTGCTTTAGAAAGTATATTATTTGCGGTAGGTGAAGAAGGTTTAAAACTAGAAGAAATAGAAGGTATACTAGAACTTAATGAAGAAGATACTTTAAAACTAATAGATGAACTTAAAAATGAATATAGTAAAAAAGAAAGAGGACTGGATATTAAAGTTCTTGGTAATTCTTATAAGTTAGTTACTAAAGAAGATAATCTTAAATATTTAAAGAAAATATCTTTAGAAGTTAGTAATAATTTATCTGAAGCAGCTTTAGAAACACTTGCTATTATTGCATATAATGAACCAATTACTAGAGTAGCTATAGATGAATTAAGAGGAGTTAATTCTTCTCAAATGGTTAGAAATTTAATAGCAAAAGGGTTAATTATGAATGCTGGTAAATCAGATTTACCTGGAAGACCTAATTTATATAAAACAACAGATTACTTTTTAGATTATTTTAATTTACCTGATATTTCTAAACTTCCTGAAATAAATAGAGATGATATAGAAATATTAGACGAAAAAGATTTATATGAATCTAAATATACTGAAAACGAATAGTGGAGGAATAAAATGGGAAAAATGAAAAGGAGCTCTTTTAAACAGGGTGCTTTTATAGCTACATTTGCAATTATATTAACTAAGATAATTGGTATAGTATATGTTATTCCGTTTTATAAAGTAATAGGAGAACAAGGAGGAGCATTATATGGTTATGCTTATACTATATATGCTACATTCTTATCAGTATCTACAGTAGGTATTCCTCTTGCTATATCTAAACTTATTAGTGAATATAATGCAAAAGGATATTATCACACTAGAGAAAGAGTATATAAACAAGGAAGAAGAGTACTTGCATTATTTGCAATAGTAGTATTTGCATTATTATTTATATTTGCTAAACCTATAGCCAAAATGATTATTGGTGATATAGAAGGCGGTAATACTATTAAAGATATAGTATATGTAATTAGAGTTATAGCTACAGCTATACTTATTATTCCTTCTTTATCAGTATCTAGAGGTTATTTACAAGGTAATAAATATATAAAAGAATCATCATATAGCCAAGTAATAGAACAATTATTTAGAGTACTTATAGTAGTTTTTGGTAGTTACCTTGCAATGAAATTATCTCATGATGTAAGAACATCTGTAGCAGTTGCATGTTTTGGAGCTACTATTGGTGGACTTATGGCATTCCTTTATTTAAAACTTAGAATTAAAACTAATAAAGATATTTTTTTAGTAGATATAACTCCAAAGGAAGAAGAAAGATATATATCTACTAAAGAAATATGGTTAAAGATTATTAAATATGCAGTACCATTTATAGTAATAGATGCTGTAGGAAATGCATGTACTTTAATAAACATGTTTAGTGTTGTTAAAATATTAGTTCATCATACAGGTTATACAATTACTAAAGCAGAAACTGTTATGAGTACACTTACTACTTGGGGTATTAAACTAAATCAAATAATAATAGCTATAGCTACTGGACTAGTAACTTCATTACTTCCACACGTAACATCAAGCTTTGTAAAAGATGATATGGAAACAGTAGAAAAGAGAATTAATGAATCTTATGTTATGCTTCTTTATTTTGGTATACCAATGTCAATTGGATTATCATTCTTAGCTAAACCAGTATGGCAAATATTCTATTCTAATCATGGGCTTGCATCAGATGTATTCTCAGTATTTGTATTTGCAGCAATAGCATCTTCATTATATACAGTTACTTTATATATAATGCAATCTATTAATAAATATAAAGTAGTATTTATTGCTTTAGCAGTAGAACTTGTTTTAAAGGGTGGATTACAATTTCCACTTATGGTTTTAGCATATAAAATAGGTCTTCCTCCATATGTAGGAACTATAGCAGCTACACTTATTTCACTTTCTTCAACATATATTATTTCTATTATTTATATGATTAAGAGAATGAAAATAAGTATGAAAGAAACATTTAAATCATTATTCTTTATAATAGCTGGATCTATAGCTATGTTAGCATCTTTATTTATATTAAAGATATTTATTAATCCTGTTACTGACTCTAAAGCAAGAGCTATTATAATAGTATCTATTTATACAGTAGTAGGAATAATAGTATACTTTATATTTACTTATAAACATGTATTTAAAAATGTTATAGGTAAAGAATTAATATGTAAGTTTAAAAGAATCTTTAGACGTAGGAGTAATAATGAGATTAAGGAACAATAAGAATGCTAAAGATATAATAAGTAATTCTAATTATGTAGTATTAAATCCAAAAGATAATATTTCTAAATGGAATAAGGTATTTGGTAATAATAATCCTATACATATAGAAATAGGTATGGGTAAAGGAGATTTTATAATAGGCATGGCACTTAAATATCCAAATATTAATTTTATTGGAATAGAAATGTATGATTCTGTTTTAATGCATGCCGTTAAAAAATTAGAAGATAAATCTATTCCTAATTTAAAACTTATTAGAATGGATGCTAATGAAATAGATGAAGTATTTAAAAAAGAAATAAATTTAATATATTTAAATTTTTCAGATCCATGGCCTAAAAACAGAAACGCAAAAAGAAGATTAACACATGAAAGATTGCTTAGTAAATATGACAATATTTTTAAAGATAAAAATATTATTTATATGAAAACAGATAATATAAAATTATTTGCATTCTCAATAGAATCTTTATCAGAATATGGTTATACATTAAAAAATATATCTTTAGATCTTCATAGTGAAGATATAGATAATGTAGAAACTGAATATGAGAAAAAGTTTAACTCTATGGGAATTAAAATAAATAGGTTAGAAGCTTATAAATAAAAATACTTTAATTATTTTAGTATTTTTGGTATAATAGAATAGCAAAGTAGGTAGTAAAATGAAATTAAAAAAGATTATTTTACTTATATTATGTATTACACTATTATGTGGTTGTTCTATAGTTAGAATTAATGGTAATAGTTATGATACAAATATATATAATGTATTAAAAAGAAAAAATTATAAAGTAAATACTAATTCTGTTGGATATCAATACTATTTACTTAATGGTATATCTAAAAAAGAAGGTAATGAATTTAACCAAGTATTAAAGAGTTCAAATGGAACATATTATATGTATGTAGACCTTATTAGTTATTATCATGAAGTAAGTAAAGATTATAATCCAAAAAAGGATTTATATATTTCTAAAAAAATCAATTATAAAGATAATAATGGATATTTAGAAGTAGAAGATAAAGATAGTTATTATTATGTAAAAGCAATGTATAATTATTCTAAAATAGAAGCTAATATCAGAAAGAATAAACTAGATGATGCTTTAGTAGAAATATTTTATACTTTGTCTTCTATAAAATATAATGATACAATAATAGAAGATTTACTTGGTAATGATAAATATGATCTTAGTGAAAACAAAGAATATAATTTATTTAATATAGATAATGAAGATGGTGGAAGTAATTATCTAGAAGAAGTTAAAAAATATGACGTTTATGATGCTGAAGAAGATGCTCATAATTTAATAGAGCATGAAGAAGTTAATACATCTATAGACGAATAAGGAGGACATATGGGATTTTTTGATAAAGTAAAAGATTTCTTTTATGAAGATGAAGATGATGAAACAGTAGATTTTAAACCTGAAAAAAGAATCAAACCAGATAAAATAAAAGAAGAAAAACCTAAAAAAGAAAAAAGAGAATTCTTTAAAAGAGAAGTAAGTGATAAAACTCAAAACCTTTCGGTAGATTATGATGATGAAAATCCTAATAATAATTTATCTGAAAGAGAATTATTTAGATCTGAAAGAACATTTAATTTTCCTGTGGATATAGATGATGAAGAAGAAGTAACTAGTTCATTTACAGAAGCCGAAAAAGATGAATTCTTTGGTCCAACTTCTAGACTTCAATTAAATGAAGTAAAAGAAACTGTAACAACTACAACAACTACTGTTACTAAAGAAGTAAAAACTAGATTTATTCCAAGTCCTGTTATTTCTCCAGTATATGGTATTCTAGATAAAGACTATAATGTAGATGATGTTGAAGAAATAAACAAAGGTGATGATCATAGTTTAAACAAAAAAATAACAGACTATGATACAGTAAGAAATAAAGCTTATAAAGCAATGGATGAAGAAATAGAAAAAACTTTTAATAAAAGCAAATCTATATTCTATAATCTAGATGACAAAGAAGAAGATATTCCTATTTCTTATGGGGAAGAAAATGCTGAAGCAAAAGAAATAGAAATAACTGAAACAAGATCTAAAAAGAATAAAAAAGTTGAAGGCGAAGAAGAAGTAAAAGCAGATACTAATGAATTATTTAATTTACTAGATAATGTTACTACTGAAGAATACGATGACGATGATGAATAATCATTGACATAGTATACTTAATATATTAAAATACAGTTAATTAATGGTGATTAACAAAAAAGTAGTATTTGATCTGAAACATAGAGATATAAGTACGGTGGAAACTTATACAGGTAAAATATGAAGATACATTGTTATGAATTAAATCGTAATTCGCGTTAAGAATTAAAGAGCATAGTAATATCTATGAAGTAGGGTGGTACCGCTATTGTTAGTCCCTACATCATAGGTATTTTTTGTTTATAGGAGGTAAAAAATGAAATTATATGAAGATTTAATGTACAGAGGTCTTATTAAAGATGTTGCATCAGAAGACCTAGAAAAAGTATTAGATGGAGCACCAATATCATTTTATTGGGGTACTGATCCAACAGCAGATAGTTTACATTTAGGACATTATTCTAGTTTAGTAACTGCTAAAAGATTATCTAATGCAGGACATCATCCAATATTATTAGTAGGTGGTGCAACTGGTTTAATTGGAGACCCAAGACCAACTGCAGAAAGAGAAATAATATCTAAAGAAATTATTGATAAGAATGTAGAAGGTATTAAAAAACAAGTATCTGATATATTTGATGGTAAAGCTGAAATAGTTAATAACTATGACTGGTTTAAAGATATTTCTTGGATAGACTTTTTAAGAGATATAGGTAAATATATAAATGTTAATTATATGCTTGCAAAAGATATAATTAGTAGAAGACTAGAAACAGGTATTACATTTACTGAGTTTGCATATACTTTAATGCAAGGGTATGACTTCTTATATTTATATGAAACTAAGAATGTAACTTTAGAGTGCGCAGGATCAGACCAATGGGGTAATATAACTACTGGTGTTGATTTAATTGGTAAGAAGTTAGGTAAATCAGTTAATGCATTTACTATGCCATTGATACTTGATTCAACTGGCAAAAAGTTTGGTAAGAGTGAAGGTAATGCTTTATGGCTTGATGAATCAAAAACATCTAGTTATGAATTATATCAATATTTAATAAATACAGATGATGCTAAAGTAGAAGAATACTTAAAAGTATTTACATTCCTTACTAAGGAAGAAATAGAAGATGTTATGTCTAAACATAATGAAGCTCCTGAACAAAGAATTGCTCAAAAGGAACTTGCTAGACAAATAATAACTGACTTACATGGTGAAGAAAGTTTTAATAAAGCATTAAAGATTACTGAAGCTTTATTTAGTGGAGACATTAAATCACTTGATGAAGATGAATTAAAAGCAGCTTTATCAGGAGTTGAAACTTCTACTATTAATGAAGATGTAAATATTGTAGATATGCTTGTTAATACTGGAATCCTTTCTAGTAAAAGAGAAGCAAGAGAATTCTTAACTAATGGTTCTATTAGTTTAAATGGCGATAGAATTACAGACCTTGAATTAACAATTACTAAAGATACTTGCTTATATAACAAATACTTAGTTGTTAGAAGAGGTAAAAAGAAATATCATTTAGTTATATTTGAATAAAATAATTGGAGAAGGTACCATGGGTTTTCTTCTCTATTTTTAGTGTAGGAGGTGATAATATGTCAATGATTAAAGTATCTAATTTAACTTTTAGTTATGATAATTTTGAAGATATTATTTTTGATAATGTTTCTTTTACTATAGATACTAATTGGAAATTAGGATTTATTGGGAGAAATGGAACAGGGAAAACCACATTTCTAAATCTACTACTTGGTAAATATGAGTATAAAGGAAGTATTATATGTAATGAATCATTTGATTATTTTCCATTTGATGTTCCTGATATGAATCAAAACGCTTATGAAGTTGCAAATTATCATACTCCTGGATATGAAGAATGGAAGCTAGTATATGAAACCTCCTTATTAGATATAGATGAAGAAGTATTAAATAGACCATTTAATACACTTAGTAAAGGTGAACAAACAAAAATACTATTAGCTATTCTATTTTTAAGAGATAATAGTTTTTTATTAATTGATGAGCCAACCAATCATTTAGATATTAATGCTAGAGAATCAGTAGCTAATTATTTAAATAGTAAAAAGGGTTTTATACTAGTATCTCATGATAGAGCATTCATAGACAAATGTGTTGATCATATTTTATCTATTAATAGAACTAATATAGAGATTCAAAAAGGTAATTTTTCATCTTGGTGGGATAATAAAATAAAACAAGATAATTACGAACTAAACCAAAATGAGAAATTAAAAAAAGATATTAGTAGATTAGAAAAGAGTGCAAAGCAGACTGCTGATTGGTCTAATAAAGTTGAGGCTACTAAATCTCATTTAGATAAATCTATGGGAATTGATAGAGGATTCATTGGACATAAATCTGCTAAAATGATGAAAAGAGCTATTACTGCTCAAAATAGAAGAGATAAAGAAATTGAAGAAAAATCTAAATTACTACAAAATATTGAATCAACAGAAGATTTAAAAATGAATATATTAGATAATAGAAAAGGTAAGTTAATAGATGCCGAAAAACTATCAATATATTATGATAGTAAAAAGGTATTTGATAATATTAGTTTTTCTTTAGAGGATGGAGATAGAATCTGGTTAAAAGGAAAGAATGGTTGTGGAAAATCTAGTATTATTAAATTACTCCTAGGTGAAGATATTAAGTATGAAGGAAGTCTTCATATGAATAATGATTTAAAAATATCTTATATATCTCAAGATACTTCATTTTTAAAAGGTAAAATAAAAGATTTTATTATAAATAATGGCTTAGATGAAACCATATTTAGAGTAGTATTATCGAAACTAGATTTTAATAAAGAATTATTTGATAGAAATATTGAGAGTTATAGTGAAGGTCAAAAGAAAAAAATATTGATTGCCAAATCATTAAGTGAAAAAGCAAATATATATATTTGGGATGAACCATTAAACTATATTGATATATTTTCTAGAATACAAATTGAAAATTTAATCTTATCATATAATCCAACAATGATATTTGTAGAACATGATGAGACATTTTCTAATAATATAGCTACAAAAGAAGTAAAGTTAGATAGGCAATAAAAAAACTAGTCAATTGACTAGTTTTTATTATTATCTATTATAGAATTCAACGATAAATGCTTCGTTAATATCAGCACTTAATTCATTTCTTTCTGGATATCTAACATAAGTTCCTTCAAAGTTTTTCTTATCAAAAGTTACATAAGCTGGAATACTATTAATAGCTTCTAATGAAGCAAGTATAGCTTTATGATCTCTTGAAGCTTCTTTTACAGAAATTACATCACCAGGTTTTACGTTGTATGATGGAATATCAACTTTTTTACCATTAACAAGTATATGACCATGATTAACAACTTGTCTAGCAGCTCTTCTAGTAGTAGCAAGACCCATTCTATAAACTACGTTATCTAATCTAGATTCAAGTAGTTTTAAGAAGTTTTCACCATGGATACCTTCCATCTTACCAGCTTTTAAGAATAAAGTGTGGAATTGTTTTTCATTCATTCCATAAGTAAATCTAACTTTTTGTTTTTCTGTTAATTGAGCAGAATAGTTAGATGGTTTAATTCTATCTTGACCATGAGCACCAGGTCTATATGGTCTTTTA
>JAEEGL010261110.1_pt1 | contig 12793 bp, 10 predicted proteins | sample 9134231 | NCBI WGS metagenome assembly JAEEGL01 (sample SAMN16246548, study PRJNA631951) | gut metagenome | biome: gut microbiome; feature: rumen; material: fiber-attached | host: Bos | place: Iran: Karaj | collected 2018-10 | reverse complement strand
GACAGTGAACGCCAGAGCAAATGAGATTGTCGGCAGAATGTCCGGATTGGAGCGGAAGAGCTCTTCGGTGACCGGGCGTGGTATGTTGCGGCAGATCAGCGGGATCGAGATCAGATCGCCAAGTGTACGGATGCCCCAGTTGCACACGGCCGTAACGATGAACGGCCATTTCGTATCCCCGGCACCACGCAGTGCGCCGGCATAGATCCATGCCATTGTCTGGGGCGGCTGGATGATCGCGACGATGCGCAAGCATGTCTTTGCCATGGAAACGACGTCCTCATCCGGGGTAATGATCCGCACCAGCGGTTCCGCAAGCACGAAGAGCAGGATCCCTGCGACAGTCATGACTCCGGCGCCTAGCAGGAGCGTCTTATGCGTATACCGCTGGGCAAGGTCGGGCTTCTTTGCGCCAAGGGCTTGACCTACGAGCGTGGTCACTGCTGTAGAGAAGGCAAAAGCCGGCATGAAGGAAATGGATTCGCAGGTACTGTACACTGAGTTGGCAGCTACTGCCGTCGTTCCCAGTGTGGCAACGATCTTGGCGATAACAATGGACGCCAGGGACATGCAGATGCGTTCGAGCATTGCCGGAACAGAAAGCTTGACCACACGCTGGATGACTGCTCTGTTGGGTTTGAAGGAATCATGAAGCGAGATCCGGGTCGGGTCATCCTTGACAAAGAGCAGGACCAGCAGTGTCGTGCCGCCGATCAGCCAGCTCAGGCCTGTGGAAATGGCCGCTCCATTGACGCCCCAGCCAGCGCCGGGAACGCTCAGGGAAAGGCTGAACAGATTTACTGTATGCGTCGGATTGATCAGGAGATAATTGCCAACGATATTGATGATATTGACGAAGATATTGACACGCAGCGGCGTCTTGGTATCCCCGCGGCCCCGGAAGACGGAACCCAGGACCATGATCGCCATGTTGAAGAGCCTGAATATGGAAGTGATCAGCAGATAGCTGGAGGCGGTGCCGAGGATCGCAGCATCCGCGCCCATCCAACGGGGGATCGCTTTGTGCAAGGCGACTGTGATCAGCGTGACAGGCAGTGCGACGAACGCCAGGAGAATCAGTGCGTGACGGATATACGACTTCGCGGCGTCCGTATCCCGGGCACCGACGCTGCGTGCGACATATGCCGTAATGCCGGTGCCAAGGGCCATGACTGCGCCCTGGATCAGGAATACAAATGAATTGCTGATCGAGACTGACGCGGTTGCTTCCTTACCTAGCGCGCCGACCATTGCGGTGTCGGCAAAACTGACGAAAGTAGATAAGATCTGCTCGACAAAGAGCGGCCATGCAAGCCAGAGGATGACCTTGAACGGTGATATCCGCTCATCTGTCAGATCGATCTTTCTTTTTGCCATGTGCGCTTCTGTCCTCCCTGTGATAACTGTACACTTTGAAAACTAGTATCCGATGAAATGAAGATACTTGTATATCATACGCCCAAACATGGAAGTTTGGACTTGTAATTGTTCAAAAATACAAAATAAAATCGGAATAAGACATGATATGGACTACCTCCTGAATGATTGTTGCTGTCTGAGAAATTAGAGGCAGCCTGCCATACTTGGTTGAAGATATAGTACACTGTCTATTTGGTTCAGCGAAAGTGGCTCAAGTCCATATTGGCAGTTATAGTTTTTCTCCTGTGGTGAGAGATGGAGTAGATGTTGTTTTCTTGTTCTTTTGCCTATTGTGAGCAGAGAACATGTCTAAAAAGGTCGTAGCAATTTACCGATACTGCGGTCTTGTCAAATTATGAATTATAAACTAGAATTAATATAAAGAAACACAATGCCATACTACGAAAACAGCCTGCTATAACAGGCAGGCCGGACATGAGAAAGGAGAATTCCACATGAAGAAACTCATTGCTCTGTTGCTCACTGTTGCACTGCTGTTGCTAGCTACCTCTGCACTGGCTTATGACAAGGACAACCCGATTACTATTCAGCTTTGGCATACTCGTGGCAGCGGCGCCAATTATGAAGTATTGAAGGATTCTGTCGACAAGTTCAACGCGACCGTTGGCGCAGAGAAAGGTATTATCGTAGAAGAAGTCTACCAGGGCTCTTACGCTCAAAATGTCTCCAAACTGCAGCTTGCGTCTCAATCCAATGAGCTGCCTGTTGTTGCTGTCTGTGCCGGTGACTACATCAGCACGTTGATGGATGATGGCTTGCTAGCTGACCTAGCTCCCTTTGCTGCTGCAACAGGATTCGATTTCAGCAATATTTTTGAATCCCTGTTCAATGTTCCCGGCAATGAGGACGGGCAGATTCATTCTATTGCTTACATCAAGTCCACGCCTGTACTGTATTATAATAAGACAATGGCGGACGCAAAGGGCCTGAAAGCTCCGAGGACCATTGCTGAACTTGAAGAGTTCGGCAAGGCACTGTATGAAGTTGATCCTGCTACTGGTGAAGTCATTACCTATGGCTTTGAAATGTACAATAACATCAGCTATGTACAGGGTGCATTCCTTGCTCAGCTTGGTGAACCCTTCCTCTCTCCGGACGGCACAGCGCCTTGCCTGAACAGCGCTTTGCTGCGTGTCTATACCGACTGGGATCGTTGGCTCTCCGAAGGTTGGTGCCGTGCTTTTGAAAGTACCAGTGCCACAACCAAAGAGCAGGAGCTTTTCTATCAGGGCAAACTGGCTTCCTTCCTGGTCAGCTGCGGATCCATGGGCAATATTGTAAAGCACAGTGCGGAAGCGGGCATTGAACTTGGCGTCGCACCGTTTCCCACCTATGACATTGAGAAACCTATCTCCATCATCGGTGGCGGTGAATTGTGCCTGATCTCTGGCAACAACACTCAGGAACAGCAGGAAGCTGGCTGGGAGTTCATCCAGTTTGTTCTCAGTGATGATATGATTGCCGACAATACGATCCGCACTGGCTACATCCCGATTACTAAGAGCATTGCCGAAAATGAGACGATGAAGAAGTTCTGGGAAGAGCATCCCGAATACAAGGTCGCTTATGATCAGCTGCCTACCGCTATCCCGGAAAGCTATCCTTACTTTGAGCATCGTGAAGAGTTCAGAGTCAACGTTCAGGGCATCTCTTCTCAGTTGGTTCAGGAGCGCTCTCTGACTCCCGAACAAGCTGTAGAGCAGATCAAAGCTGACAATGCTCATCTGTTTGAATGATCTCTTTTGCGCATTTATTCAGACTAATCTGAAAGGAACTCAAAAGCCAAATGCTGCAATCGTCGATCGGCCTTCGCGGGCTTGAAGACTTTAATACCCTAAAGAGATGCTTCCTTGAATTTCGTGCTGCTGGCTTTGATACCTTTGATGTCGATCTCTCGCGTCCTGCTTTACGGGAAGTATTTCACAAGCCATCTGAGCTGAATGATTGCATCGCGAGAGCAAAGGAATTATTCGAAACCCAGGGTGTATCCATCTATCAGGCGCATGCGCCCTATCATCCACGCGTGTACGGTGATGAGAAAAAGACTGCCAGCAACATGGAAGATATTCGGCTAAGCATTCCGGTTGCGGGCGCACTCGGAGTACGTTATCTGATCGTTCATCCGATCTTTGCTGAAACATGGGATCCGCTTTACGGTAAAGATGATGAACTGATGGCTATTAACATCGATTTCTATCGCGAGATCGTTGCGCTTGCCGCACAGTATAACGTCTCCATCTGTACCGAAAACATCTTCTCTAAGGCACCGGATACGGGCTTTGCTACGCCATGCTTTTCCAGTACTGCAAAAGAGCTCTGTGAACTAATGAATGCAGTTCCAGGCCTCATGATGTGTCTGGATAATGGACATGCCATGCTGGTTTATCAGGACTGCGCTGAAATGGCTAGAGCCTTTGGCAAACGTTTGAAGACGTTGCACTTGCACGGAAATAATAGCAGGGCTGATCTGCATGTATCTCCTTTTGAGTTTACTTGCATGGATTGGGGGGCCTTTGGCAAAGCGCTCTTTGAAATCGGCTATGATGGATCCATCAATTTGGAAGCAGGCAATTTCTATCGTGGTGCACCTGCGGCTATACAGCCTGCAGCCTATCGGTATCTGAATGAATGCACGCAGTACATTGCAAGCCTTGTAAAAGGTTAATTAATCTTCAGTAACAATCATGACGGAGAAGGGCATTCCTCTCCGCCTCTATTTGTGTGATAAGATGGTTTGATGCTTAGAAAAGATTCTTCACTGAGAGTTAGTAGTCAGTGCGACAAGTATCTGATAAGGGATGAAGAAGACCTATTCAAGGAAACTCCAAATCATATGGTATACAAGAAAAGATATAATACCGAAAAACAGAAATAAATAGATACGAACGGCAACGAGTTCTTTTCTGTTAATTATCTGGTTGGCGAAGCGGATGAACCCATAACATACACTGGTGGCTGCGGTATGATCTACGGGTTTACAAGTCTCAACAAGTTCAACCAAACAAGAAGTAACTGATCTTTCCTGTTGAAAAACGCCTTCCATCGCGGTTTTCTCGCATAAAACTGTTTTGGTTTCAAAAATCTATATTTCGAATTTCAAGCATGCACTTTGTCTTTCAAAAAGGCTTCAATCTGTAATTGCACCTGACTATGATACAGTAAGGTATTGATGGACTGCAGGGTGGTTCGCTACAGCAATTCAAATTTATGAATTGATTTTTTTACCCAAGCAGTATGAAGTCAAAGGAAATGTCTTCAGGAGCTTTTGCATTCATAAGTATGCGAAAGAGAAGCGCACCGTTTGGTTTCTTAGATCCTTCGATATATTCCATATAACCAGATCCAATAGAGAATCCAGTGATCATGCATTACTCCAGTGCCTTGACAGCTATGATATTTAGCCATTTCTCTTGTTGCCGATCAGGACGAACATCATTAGAAATCCAGTATTCTTTGCATATAAATCCGGACGGCTGAAGAATAGAATCGATATCTTTCTCTTTATAGTTGTTGAACAAACGATCTCCTTTGATTGTTTCTCCATCACCATACTTGAACGATGCATACAACACGCCATTTGTTTTTGTGGCGTCAGAAATTTTTCGCATAATATTTGCTATTTCTGCCTTGGGAACATGCAACAAGGACGCGCATGCCCATATTCCATTAAATTCATCGTGATAATCTAATTCATCAAACAGCAAACATCGCACTTCATGGTTAAGAAGCTTTTTGACTGCTTTGCAGACCTCTTTTGATCCATCAATCGATACGACAGAAAAGCCTTGTTTTATAAAGAACAAGGAATCGCGCCCACTTCCACAGCCAAGATCCAGAATGTGAGCATGCTCTGGAAGATAAGGCAGGAACCTATTGTAGTGCTCATGCATATCAGCATGTATTGTTCCTTCAATGAACTCTTCAGTGTTTTGATTATAATAATCAATACTTTTCATTATAGTTTCCAATTCTCAAACCCCATATTCTGTGCCGAGATATATACGGGATGTATGATTTCTTCAAGATTGCGGTAGAACTCGCTTTCTATTACACCAGGTCGATATAGCTTATGCAGCACATCCAAGTTGTTTACATGTTCTTTGATGCATTTATCAAATTCCTTATGCACCTGAGGATATTTCCATGCAATATCATATGCATGGTATTGTAATGCGCGAAGCGCGGGAAAATAGATATCCCATTCCGGAAGGCGGTTGCTCTTTTGACTGTTGATGCTTTTTGTTGTTGGACTTAAATTCCATAGCTCATCATGGGCTACATATGACCATGGTACAAAATGATCTATAGACATATCCTTTGGAGTGATCTGCAATGATTCATATATTTCTTGTATTGGCTCGATTTTAATAATGGATTTCCAAAGGTTCTGTACTTTGCTTAATTTGCGTTCTTGAGGTGGCTTCAACTTATTGGGGATACCAGGAACACTAGGGTTTCGCCGCTGTAAATACTGAATCAAATTATATTGAATCCAACCACATAGGATTTCATGGTTAGAGCGGATGTACGTAATCCATTCCGGAGCAATTTCGATGAGGCTGTTTAGTCCATTAATCATGATAAATCGATATATAACACCTTCGTGTTCGCTAATCTTGGCTGCTCTTTCTGAAAGCGGACAATTCCAGCTCTTACCTTTTAGTTGGGGAAGAAAAGGTGCCTGAAGACGATAGGGGACGTTTCGAGTAAGTGTGTTCTTTTTTCTTTGTAGATTTCGATCGTTTGTTGATTGTATAGTCGATATGATTTTCTCTTTCTTCTCACTGGCTTTTAGTCCGGTGATCTTATGAGCATCCAGGACTAAAGACTCAAGGGTATCAGCTGGTCCAAGGTTGAGTTTATATTCCAAAACCATATACCAAGCATTTGCAATCATATCATTGATAAGCTCATCGTAGGAAAGGACACGCTTTCCTTCGACAACTTTATCAATAATCGCTTGAAACCAGAACGGTTTGTAACATTCACTCATGTTTTCAAAAAGCCGCTGTAAAGGTTTTATATTAAGTTCTGGGGAAAAAGGTAAATTCATAATACTCCTAATATGACAACAATTAACATGTTCTATGCTTCGGTGGGAAAATACTTTCGAAGATATTCGCGTAGATCAGGATCACAAACATATATATATGTTCCATGTATGCCACGAGTCATAAGCGTAGCGTAGATGTTTATGATATATTCGCGCAGAGCGGTGGAATCCTTACCGACGGATTTACCAAGATTATCGTAATAATTCTTCTTAATGACTTCCACACGATTGTTAGATTTGTTATAAACAATTTCAGGACCAAATATAACACCGACATAGTTTAAATCATATCCCTGAACAGTATGAATACATCCTATCTCATGAGGTAACCGACTTGAATTAATCCAATCAACATTTGTTCGGTTCCATATATAACCGTGCCCGATCTCTATATCACGGACTGAAGTGGTTGGAGGCATCTTTTTTGTTTTCCATTTCCATCCATATCCGGCAACAGTACAAGAAAGGCCATATTTTGTATTCAAACAATTAATTTGTTGAATCATCTCATCAACATTATTAAATAGCTTTGTAGTATACCCCTTAAATGCTCCATGAACTGTAGTTGCAGTACTGTTTAAAACAGCCTTAACATATTTTATATAGTCATCTCCTCCAAGACAACGCAGTTGAGATGAAAGCCGCAACCTTGTCACGCTATGACCATTTAGCGTATTTGTGAATACAGAGTCCTTTATGTCTGATGGACGTACACTTTGCTCTTTGTCATAGAAAAGAACTTGAGCTTTTGATCGAGCTAATACCCAATCTAATTCTGTAGAATCTTTTGGAAGCCCTAGTGCTTTGTTGTTATTGTCATGGAAACGAAATTGCGATAGAGCATTTCTTCGGTGCAGACGATGCGCTTCATCTACGATCAAAATATCAAAAGGTTCACATTTAACTATCTCTTGTGGACTAATTATCATCTTGTCAGATAAGCCATGTATTGTTTTGAATACTTTTTTGATTGTTTCTCTTAACGATTGTTGTGGAATGACAAAACCGATTTTTAGTTTTTGACTATGAGCATTAATCCCATTAATGAGGGCTGTATCGATTGTTTCAGAAAACTCAGTATTGTCAATTATATTATGACCCAAATCAGATAATAACTTAATTAGAAAGACAGCTAAAACGGTTTTTCCTGTTCCGGCCCCACCTTCAACGAGAATACTTTGTTCAATTCCGAATTGTAAGTATCCATTTATACTATATAGTATTCTGTTCAAAACACTTTGTTGGTCTTCTGTTAGTGCTTTATAAGGAGAATACTTAAATAGATCAGAGTTTTCAATGTCTGCTATACTACTTTTGACTAGTCCTAGCTCTTTTAGTCTATCCCAAATGCTTAAAAAGTTTTTTTCATATTTTTCACGGTCATAGTAATTGAAATCACTGAGACCTCCGTTGCTGTTTTGCAATTTATATTTTCCATCAGCGGAAACATATTTAATTAGAAAAGCTTCCAAATCGAGGATTACAGATTTATTAAATGTTTCATCTGTCAAAATATGTATTATTTTCAAACGTTGTCTATCTTCGTTTTGCCAATGTTGTGCGACTCGTTTTCCAGCATTTAGAGTTTCTCCAATATATGCTTCATGTGTTTTATCATTGTGAATGATATACACAACAGGCCAATTATAGCCATAGGCATGGGAGCTTTCTCGCCAAGATTCAATGGCCGCTTGGGCTTGTGCGTTGAAAAGAAAGTCACGAATCTTGAGATTAAAGTTCATCATATTTTGCGCTTTTTCCTTTGCATTTTTCGATTGGGTATTTTAGTGCGTTGATTGCGAGTTTCTTGCGAATGATTTCTGCTGGATCTAGGTTGAGCGTTCTTGCTAGAAGCAAACAATAATTAAGCACGTCTGCAAGTTCTTCTTCAACAGCAGAAATATTTACATTATTGTTCCATTGGTAGCACTCAAGTAATTCGGATGCTTCAATGACAATGGATTTCGCAAGGTTTTCTGGGGAATGAAATTGGTGCCAGTCACGCTCTTCTGAAAAAATATAGATTTGATCTGATATCTCTTTGATTTCATTCATAATTTCTCGTCCTTAAATATTTGCATATTGCATGTGTCACTATGGCTAAAAACTAATAAACTAGTTGTTTCTTATATAATACAGCTAGATTTGTGAAAATACAACTTATTCATGATTATTAGTCAATCAAAATGCAGAATTACAAGAAGACTCTAGGAATGCTTAATTTTATTGTTTACATTCTGAAAAACAAAGCGATTGTATTCTATCTAAACTAAATGGGATTTCTTGATGCAATTTCTTAATGCATGTTATTTGCTGTATACATTTTCTAAAGAATTTCTTTGAAATCTCGAAAATGATCGTTGCTTGAGATAGATATCTATGCTATCATTTATGAATAGGTATATCAAATTATTAATTATTAATTTGTGCATATTGATGCTTATGATTCGCAAAGGAGTATCCCTATGATTATCAGCTACAAAAAACTTTGGAAACTGCTCATTGATAAGGATATGAAGAAGCAGGATCTGCAGGCAGCGGCGCATTTAAGCTCATCAACAATAGCCAAGCTCACGCACAGCGAAAACGTCAGCACTGCCATTTTGCTAAAAATCTGTGCAGCACTCCACTGCGATGTCGCAGATATTATGGAAGTTGTGGAGACTGAGTCGGCCCCGCAGGAGTCCGTTATCTCTCGCTGATAAACTATCGCCTATGATCGGCAGGAAGGATAGGAACCATGTCAAGGCTTGAAGACCTGACCGTTGGCAGCAGCGTCAGCGGACTTGTGAATAATCAGTCGGTACAGATTGTAGCCGTCAAGTGGTACGGAAGCTCTGTATTGGAGATCACATATAAAAACAACCAGGGCATGCTTGCCAACCAGCTCGTATATCGGGAAGACGAAGCGCACCTGCAGGTCGAAGAGGACAACCTGCCCTGGAGCTTCGACGCAGATGGGGACACAATGCGATTGGCTTCTGAAGCATATCGTATCAACCTGGCGCATCTCTTTGATCCTTACTTGGCTGTGCATACCTCCTCTATCGAGCCGCTGCCGCACCAGATTTCAGCGGTCTATCAGGAGATGCTCCCGCGCTTACCGCTCCGCTACATCTTGGCGGATGACCCAGGCGCTGGTAAAACGATCATGACAGGTCTGTTACTGAAGGAGCTCATCATTCGCGGCGATCTGAAGCGCTGCCTGATCGTATCTCCCGGCAGCCTATCCGAACAGTGGCAGGATGAGCTTTACAGCAAGTTCCATCTGAAATTCGAAATCCTGAACAACGACCGATTTGAGTCTGCAGTTAGCGGGAACGTGTTTGCCGAAACCAATCTCGCCATCGTCCGGCTGGATAAACTCTCCCGCAACGAAGTCCTCCAGGAAAAACTGAGGGCTACAGAATGGGATCTGATCGTTGTTGATGAAGCACATAAGATGTCGGCCAGCGTCTGGGGTGGTGAAGTTCGGTATACCAAGCGTTTCTTGCTGGGCCGGTTGCTGTCGGATATTACGAGGCATTTCCTCCTGTTGACGGCAACCCCCCATAATGGCAAGGAGGAAGACTTCCACCTCTTCATGTCGCTCATTGACCCGGAGCGTTTCGAAGGCGCAGCCAGGTCCAGCTCCCAGGCCATCGATGTTTCTGACGTGATGCGCCGACTGGTGAAGGAAGACCTTCTGAAGTTTGACGGCACGCCTCTGTTCCCGGAGCGCCGCGCCTACACCGTGAATTACGACCTTTCCCCGCGTGAGGCCGCTCTTTATCATGCGGTCACCGAGTATGTTCAGGAAGAGTTCAACCGTGCCGATAATCTGCAGAGCGATCACAAGAGCACAGTCGGATTCGCATTAACGATCCTGCAGCGCAGGTTGGCGTCCTCACCGGAGGCGATCTATCAATCCCTGCATCGCAGACGAGAGCGTTTGGAGAACCGGCTGAATGAGGAGAAACTCGGCAAGCGGGCTGAAGAATACCACTCTTCGATTCATTTTGATTCGGATTATGACGATGACGATTACTCCTCCGAAGAGATGGAGCAGGAAGAGGAGAATGTAGCGGATCAGGCTTCTGCAGCCCGCACCATCAAAGAGCTGGAAGCTGAAATCGCTACTCTCCGGGAATTGGAACGTCTGGCCAACGAAGTCCGTCTTAGCGGCGAGGACCGCAAATGGGACGAGCTTTCAAAACTGCTTCAGGATAACGAGTGCATGTTCACGGCGGACGGTCAGCGTGAGAAACTCATCATCTTTACCGAACACCGCGACACCCTCCGCTACCTTACAGATAAGATTCGCACACTCTTTGGCAGTGAGGATTCCGTGGTCACAATCCATGGCGGCATGCTGCGTGACGAGCGTCGGAAAGTTGAGGAGCGCTTCCGTCAGGATAAGGATGTGCGAATCCTGATAGCTACGGATGCTGCCGGTGAAGGTATCAACCTGCAGCGTGCACACCTGATGATCAACTATGACTTGCCCTGGAATCCCAACCGGCTGGAGCAGCGCTTTGGTCGTATCCACCGTATTGGTCAGACAGAGGTCTGCCACCTGTGGAACCTGGTGTCGCAGGAAACCCGCGAAGGCATGGTGTTCCAGTGTCTGTTCAACAAGCTGGAAGAAGAACGTGCTGCGCTGGGCGGCAAGGTATTTGATATTCTGGGCGATATGACCTTCAATAACAGGCCACTGCGCGAACTGCTGATCGAGGCTATCCGCTATGGCAACGATCCCGAAGTACGCAAGCGCCTGTGGGAAGTTGTCGACCATTCGATGAACACGGATAAGTTCCGGGAGCTGATCGCGGAAAATGCACTGACCGAGGACTCCATGGATGTGTCCAAGGTCATGGAGATCCGTGCTGAAATGGAGCGCATCGAGGCGCATAAACTTCAGCCCCATTTCATCGAAGCCTTCTTCATCCAGGCTTTCAAAACACTGGGGGGCAGAATCCATAAGCGTGAACATGGCCGGTATGAAATTACCTCCGTGCCTTTCGCAATTCGGAACCGGGATATGCAGATTGGCTTTGGCGAGTCTGTGCTGAATCGGTATGAGCGCATCTGCTTTGAGAAGGAAGACTGTAATGTCCCCGGCCTCATTCCAGCAGCGCTTATCTGCCCAGGGCATCCGTTGCTGGAAGCGACTGTTGACCTGATCCGGGAACGTTATGCGGACGCTTTGAAGCATGGCGCTGTATTCATCGACGACAGCGACTTTGGACGGGTTCCAAGGCTTCTGTTCTATATCGAGGATGCTATTCAGGATGGCGTTGTGCTGCCCAACGGAAACAAGCGTATCATCTCCAAGAACGTTCATTTTGTGGAACTCAAGGAAGATGGCACGGCCATGAATGCCGGTTATGCGCCTTATCTGGATTATAGGGCTGCAACCGAAGAAGAAATGGCTGCTATCCACGATTATATTCAGCATGAAGCGTGGCTGACACATGGCGTAGAAGAACGGGCACAGGGATACGCAATCTCCGAAATCATCCCGTCTCACTTTGCCGAAGTTAAGGCCCACAAGCTCAAGATGCTGGACAAGATTGCCAAGGCCGTTAAAGAGCGCATGACCGCAGAGATTCAGTATTGGGACTTCCGTGCTATCGACCTGCGGGAGAAGGAAACCGCTGGCAAGGGCAATCAGCGACTGACCTCCGCCAACGCAGCCCGACGTGCTGAGGAGCTGGAAGCCAGGATGCAAAAGCGGCTGGCCGAGATCGACAATGAGCGGATGATCTCCGCCATGCCTCCGGTCATCGTAGGCGGATCACTGGTGATCCCGAAGGGCTTATTGCAAATACTGACGCACCAGGCAATGCCCGATACCTTCAGCCAGGGCGACCGGCAAGCTGTAGAGTACGCTGGGATGAAAGCAGTCATGGATATCGAACGGAGGCTCGGATTTATTCCCAGCGATGTCAGCGGCAAAAAGTGTGGGTATGATGTGGAGTCTGAGATTCCGCATGAGATGCGCACCGGAGACGGGGCCTGCCTGCGGTTCATCGAGGTCAAGGGACGAGCTATAGGAGCGACAACGGTGACCATCTCCAAAAATGAAATTCTGACCGGACTCAACCGTCCTGAAGAGTTCATCCTGGCCATTGTCGAAGTGGATGGAGAACATACAAGGACGGTGTACCTGAAGACGCCGTTTGCCGGAATGGATAAACCCAGCTTTGCTGAGGTAAACAGAAGTTTCAATATCGAGGATCTGATTCAAAACGCTCAGATCATATATCAGGAGTGATGAGTATGAATACGTGGATATTATCAGCAAACCCCAAAGTATAT
>JAEEGL016535287.1_pt1 | contig 12794 bp, 9 predicted proteins | sample 9134231 | NCBI WGS metagenome assembly JAEEGL01 (sample SAMN16246548, study PRJNA631951) | gut metagenome | biome: gut microbiome; feature: rumen; material: fiber-attached | host: Bos | place: Iran: Karaj | collected 2018-10 | reverse complement strand
GCCCTGTGGTACTGGAAGACCAATGCTTGTCATCTCAGCAAGGTTTGCACCCTTACCGCCGAGGAGGTTACGCATTGTCATGTCACCTTCGCTAAACATATAAACCCACTTGTTTGCCATGTTTTTACCTTTCTTACCGGATTCTGCCGGTAACCTTTCATATATACATTTTTATAACTACTGTGTATTTGAGTTTACACAGGAATTACCTTGATGGAATAAAGCTGTCAAAAATGATGATGTCAAATCCCTTCTGTGCAGCCTGCAACTGCTCATTGCTCTTGATCGTCCAGGCAGCGGTAACGCTACCGAAAAGATGTCTGCACAACCGCAACGAAATATTTTGTGAATATTTGTGGTTGTAAGCAATGAAATCAGGTTTTGTAAGAAAATTGAAAAAGAGATTTGTAAGTATGAAGTACAGCGGTCCCTTAAACTCCTCAGGTTTATCCTTATGGAACTCGTCGGAGAGCTGTCCTCTCATTACCTTTGGGCGGTGCTTCCTGTACCAGTAAAGCCCCAGGGGATTAAATGATTCTATACAATACACCCCTTTGTAGCCCTTAAGCAGTTCATCAACCTTTGAACAGACGGACAAATCTTTAAGTTCTATCTTGAGCTCTATTATCAGCGGAACTCTACCTTTCACCAGCTTAAGGAAATCCTCAAACCGTGGTATGCGCTCCTTGGAGTCCAAAATATGAAATCTCAATAGCTCATCATAGGTATAATCGATGACCTTGCCTGCAACTCCAAAGCTGCCATCCTCATTTCTAACGGCATCCTCCGGAATCTCACCCTTTGGATATCTGGCACATCTTGCCAGTGTGAAATCATGAAATACTACAGGTACACCATCTTTTGTCAGCTGAACATCACATTCAATACCATATCCGGCCATCACAGCCCTTCCAAAGGCTGCCAGTGTGTTCTCAGGTGCATCCCCAGAGTTATCATGAAGTCCTCTGTGAGCATACAGGACATTAAGATGTGGAGCTCGCTCAGGCCTTCCTATCATCCTGGGCATAATAAGCAGCAGATAAAGCACTGCCAGAGCCACCAGAACTATGCATAAAACCTTAAGTGCAAGCATCAAATTCACTTCCTAAATGATATTTTTTTAACTTGTCCGCCAATTATTTTACATTGTCTTTACTGATAACGCAACAAATATAGCGATTATATTTAAGATTTTAGCAAACTTTAATCTTTTTCAATCAATTCATCGGGAATCATGTCCTAAAGACCTATAAAAACTATTTCATTTTTGCCTGCTTAGTGAGAAAATAATCAATAGTATGAAACGCATTAAAAAGGGGGGGTTGGGGATAATGAAATTAAATACCAAAAGAACTATTCTAGTGGGACTTGCGTTCCTGTCCATAACAGCATTCTGGACATTCTACGACAATGAAATTCCTAAGATACTAAAATACAGCTTCGGCCTTGGAGAGACGCTTACAGGCGCCATTATGGCTCTTGATAACATCCTGGCGCTGTTTCTTTTGCCATTGTTTGGAGCTCTTTCTGATAAGACAGATACCAGGCTAGGAAAAAGAACTCCTTACATACTGTTTGGAACAATCTCTTCCATGATCCTGTTCTTCGTGCTGATCGAGGTTGCCAAGCCTTCAGGAAGTCTTATCTTCTTTATTATAGTACTTTTCCTTTTGCTCGTTGCCATGGGCACATACAGGTCACCTGCAGTATCACTGATGCCGGACCTTACGCCCGCACCGCTTCGAAGCTCAGCTAATGCCATCATTAATCTCATGGGAGCTCTGGGCGGCGTATTTACTCTTCTTATGACAATGCTTCTTTTAAAAGCAGCTGATACACCCGCGAACACCAACTATACACCTCTTATGCTTAGTGTACTGCTCTGCATGGGTATTTCAGTCCTTGTGATGTTTTTGACCATTCATGAGAAGGATATTGCAAAAGAGATCCAGGAGGAAGGCGGACTTGGTTCCCTGGGCGACAGCCTTGATGAGTCGGAATCAGGCTCAAAAGAAAATGCAGGAAAAAAGCTTCCTCCGGACGTATTTAGAAGCCTTGTATTCCTTCTTTTATCCGTTGCCTTCTGGTATATGGCATACAACGCCGTTACAACAGCATTTACAAGATATGTCAACGAAGTATGGCACATGGAGGGGGGAAGCTACGCAGGAACTATGATGATAGCTACCGTAGCCGCAGTTCTTAGCTATGTCCCTATCGGAGCAATTTCCAGTAAGCTTGGAAGAAAAAAAGTTATCCTCTTTGGCGTAATACTTATGAGTATCTGCTACATCACTATTGGCGTCATGACAACATATTCAGGGCTTGTTAACATTTTCTTTGCACTTATCGGAATAGGCTGGGCAGCAATAAATGTAAACTCCTACCCCATGGTTGTTGAAATGAGTAAATCAGGAGATATCGGTAAATACACCGGACTCTACTACACCTTCTCCATGGCCGCACAGGTCTTTACCCCAATATTATCAGGATTCCTTTTAGAGCATGTATCCTACAAGACCCTGTTCCCTTACTCTTTCGTATTCTCAATTCTTGCATTCTTTACAATGCTCATGGTTAAGCATGGCGATTCCAAGCCAAAGGCAAAAGCCAATATACTTGAGAACTTCGATGTTGACGACTAATGAATAACACAAAAAATAACTCCTCCGGACCTTGATCCGGAGGAGCTTTTTATTGTCATTATTTAAGTTACCAGAGATTACTCTTCTGAGTTTGCTGCTGCAACCTTGTCTGCTCTTGCCTCAACCTCTTTTGCCTGAACATCTGATGGAGCCTGCTCGTATCTTGCGAACTCATACTCGAAGTCGCCTGCGCCACCTGTCATTGAACGAAGCTGTGTGCAGTATCCATAGAGTTCCATCATAGGAACCTCAGCCTCGATGACCTGCTTGCCTGTAAGAGAAGGATTCATTCCAAGTACGCGTCCTCTTCTCTTGTTAAGATCGCCCATAACGTCACCTGTGAAGCTGTCAGGTACAGTAACCTTAAGAGAAACGATAGGCTCAAGGAGAACAGGTGATGCTTCCATGAAGCCCTTCTTGAAGGCACCTGATGCTGCAACCTTGAAGGCCATTTCGGAAGAATCTACCGGGTGATATGATCCATCGTAAAGAACAGCCTTAACGCCAACTACAGGATAAGCTGCAAGAGGTCCTCTCTGGACGGACTCTGCAAGACCTTTCTCAACTGCCGGGAAGTAGTTCTTTGGAACTGCTCCACCAACAACTTCCTGTTCGAATACATATGGTGTAAGCGGATCGCCTGAAGGCTCGAAGCGCATCTTAACGTGTCCGTACTGTCCGTGTCCACCGGTCTGCTTCTTGTACTTGTACTCAACATCTGAGTTCTTGCGGATTGTCTCTCTGAAAGCAACCTTTGGCTTTGTAAGGTCGATGTTAACCTTGTAAATGCTTGCGAGCTTGCTCTGAACAACGTCAAGGTGCATGTCGCCCATACCATAGATAAGTGTCTGACGGTTCTCAGCATCGTTGACAACCTTAAGTGTCTGATCCTCAGCTGAAAGCTTAGCCAGTGACTGTGCAATCTTATCGATATCAGCCTTATTCTGAGCGTGGTATCTCATGTATGTGTAAGGCTGTGAGATGTCCATCTTAGCGTACTGTACAGGATTAGCCTTTGTTGAAAGAGTATCACCTGTAGCAATATCAAGCTTCTGAAGGGCACCAAGATCTCCTGCATGAAGCTCTGAAACCTCAGTAGCCTTATTGCCCTGAAGCACATAGAGCTTGCCAAGCTTAACATCAATATCCTTGCCTGCGATGAACATCTGATCATCTGGCTTAAGGACACCTGAACGAACCTTGATAAGTGAGTACTTACCGATGAAAGGATCGATCATGGTCTTGAACACGAAGGCTGTCTTAGGCTTGGAAAAATCAAAGTCAGCCTCGAAGATCTCGTTTGTATTTGTATTGATACCAGCCATCTTGCGGTTCTCAGGGCTTGGCATGTACTTAACGATATCATCAAGAACTGTGTATATACCCTGACAGAGAGTTGATGATCCCATCTCGATAGGAACGATGGTTCCATCACACACATTGCTTCTTGCAGCGGCTCTGATCTCAGCCTCTGAGAATGTGTCGCCGTTGAAGTATCTGTCCATGAACTCCTCAGATGTCTCGGCAACTGTCTCCATAAGTGTATCCTTAAAGAGCCGCAGGTTAGCTTCGTTATATTCAGGAACAGGGCACTCAACAACTTCCTTGCCTTCCCATCTGAAGCCCTTCTCCTGTATTACATTGACATAACCTACGAACTTCTCGTTCTCACGGATAGGAAGATTGAAAGGAGCCATCTTCTTGCCGTACTTGTCAGTAAGATCCTGAACAACCTGTCTGTAGGAAACATCATCGATATCCATATCAGAAACAAAGAACATACGGGGAATCTTGTACTTCTCGCAAAGGTCCCATGCTCTCTCTGTTCCAACTTCTATTCCGGCCTTTCCGGAAACAACGATAATAGCTGCATCAGCAACGCTGATAGCCTCTTCTACTTCGCCAACAAAATCAAAAAATCCGGGTGTATCAAGGAGATTGATCTTGTGTCCGTCCCACTCCAGAGGAATGGTAGTTGTGCTGATGGAAAAATGTCTCTTCTGCTCTTCCTTATCGAAATCACTTAAAGTGTTTCCATCCTCAACCTTTCCCATACGGGAAGTAATTCCTGCAAGGTACGCCATAGCTTCAGCCAAAGTTGTCTTTCCTGCTCCGCCATGCCCCAACAGCACTACGTTACGGATCTTGTCAGTTGTGTAAACGTTCATATCTAGTCCTCCAGTTTGGAAAAATTTGGGTAAAATGTATGAGATATGATACAATCCCCCATGCAAACCATATAACCATTTTACTAAAAAATAGTTCCTAAAACAAGTATTATAGGTGGTTTTGCACAAAATATAATTCTATTGATTTCGGCGCTTTAAAGTGATATAGTGAAGTGCAAGCTCTCTTTTAATAGGAGGAAATTTTTAATGGATTTTAAGACCTATGGATTTATAGGGCTGGGGCTTATTGGCGGATCTATGGCAAGAGCCATTAAGCTGGCATACCCTAAGTCCAGGATCATAGCATATACTCCTCACAGGGCCACAGTTGATGCAGCTCATGAGGAAGGCGTCGTAGATTTACCCCTTGATGCTATCGGGCCAGAATTCAGGGAGTGCGATTACATCTTTTTATGTGCCCCTGTAGAAGTAAACAACTGGAATCTTGAAACTCTTTTGCCATATATCAGTCCCGAAACAACCATAACCGATATTGGCAGCGTCAAGACAAGTATTCATGACAAGGTAAAAGAGCTCTCCCTTGAGGAGCAGTTTATCGGCGGACATCCAATGGCCGGCACCGAGAGGATCGGATATGGAAACTCAAAGGCCAAGCTTTTGGAGAACGCATACTATATTCTTACAAAGACGGATAAAACTTCAGAAGAAAGACTTGCAGATTACGTTGAACTGGTAAGGGCAATGGGCGCTATTCCTCTTGTCATTCCATACTTGCAGCACGACTATGCAACAGCTGCAATAAGCCACGTTCCACACGTCATCTCAGCTTCTTTGGTCAACCTTGTTAAGAACAATGACACCGAAGATCACCTGATGAAGACAATCGCAGCCGGAGGTTTCAAGGATATTACAAGGATATCCTCCTCTTCTCCCGTTATGTGGAACCAGATCTGCACCACCAATAAGGACAATATTTCAGAGCTTCTATCGAATTATATTGATGCTCTGTGCGATATCAAACTTGCAATTGATGAAAAGGACGAAGACAAGATCCTGGATTTCTTCACATCCGCAAGGGAATACCGTGAATCTTTCAGCGATCTCTCATCCGGTCCCATTAAGAAAGTCTACAAAGTACAGGTTGAGATTGATGATAAACCCGGTAATCTTGCCAAGGTTGCAACCCTCCTTTCAGACAACAACATTAACATCAAGAACATTGGCATCACTCACAACAGAGAGTATGAAAGCGGAACCCTGCGCATAGAGCTTCACGACGAAGCAGGACTTAATATGGCAAGGGACATTCTCTCAGATAATGGCTACATGGTTTACACAAAATAAGAAAGGTACAACATGATCGCACTTGAAAAAGCAACAAAGCCACTAAAAGGTGACGTTTTTGTTCCGGGAGATAAATCCATCTCCCACAGGAGCATTATATTTGGCGCCCTGGCAAAGGGCACAACTGAAGTTACAGGCTTTCTTGAGAGCGCTGACTGTCTCTCAACCATTGACTGTTTCAGAAAGCTCGGAGTTCAGATTGAGCACTCCATGCGCCCCACCAACGGCGTTCCAACCATAACCGTTCACGGCAAGGGACTCTACGATTTCAAAGCCCCTGACTCCACTCTGTATACAGGTAACAGCGGAACCACGACAAGACTTATGTCCGGTATTCTTGCTGCCCAGAAGTTTGACTCCATGATCACCGGAGACAGATCTATTGAGCAAAGGCCAATGAACCGTATCATCAAGCCTCTTAGCCAGATGGGTGCCGAGGTTGTTTCAGTTATGGGTAACGGCTGTGCACCTCTTCGCTTTACAGGTGGCAAGACTCTGCGGGGAATTAACTACATAAACCCTGTAGCTTCAGCTCAGGTTAAATCCTGCATCATGCTTGCAGGTCTTTATGCTGAGGGCGACAGTGTAGTTTATGAGCCTGCTCTTTCCAGAAATCATACAGAGATAATGCTCTCCTCTTTCGGAGCAGATATACACAACGAAGTTGCCAGGGACGGAAGCGCAGTTTGTATCCTTCATCCCGGAATGCCACTTGTGGGACGCAAAATAAATGTTCCGGGAGACATCTCATCAGCAGCTTACTTTATCGCTGCTGCTCTGATCGTGCCTGATTCTGAAGTTCTAATAAGAAATGTCGGAATAAATAAGACAAGGGCCGGAATCCTTACAGTCCTTACACAGATGGGTGCTGATATTACACTCCTTAATGTAGATGAATCCTCTGAACCCAAGGCAGATATCCTTGTAAAGTATTCAGAGCTCCATGGAAATGAGAACAACCAGTTCGTCATCGGCGGAAAAGATATTCCTACCATGATCGACGAACTTCCTGTAGTTGCTGTTCTTGCCGCAACAGGCAACTTTGATACGATCATCAAAGATGCTGCAGAGCTTAAGATCAAGGAGTCCAACAGAATCGATACTGTTGTTTCAGGCCTTACAAAGATGGGCTGCGACATAGAAGCCACAGACGACGGCATGATCATCCACGGAGGCAAGCCTCTTAAGGGAGCCGACATCAACTCCCACTCAGATCACCGCCTTGCCATGAGTTTCGCCATCGCTGCTCTAGCAGCCGAAGGCACCACAAGGATAATCGGAGATGAATGTGTAGGCATCTCCTATCCGAGTTTCTTTAAGGATTTACAGGGGCTTTTGTAATAATTCTTATATTACTTTTTTTCCCATAAGAGGCTTAAGTTTCCTTTTCTTTGAGCCTCCATATCAAACACAACCTCCGCCTGCCCGGTCTTGGGATTTTCAATACCGGCATATATCCTGGCGCCGGTCGTGCTTACAATTTCTTTTGGCAAATTTATAACTACTTCTTTTTCCTGGTTCTGGCACAGGGTTTTCAGATCGATATCAAGCTCATATCGCTGCATTCTCTCTGCCTCACCGGGTATATCCACATAAATGCATGGAGTGTAATCAAAATAAATTGGAGCCACTCCATCATTTATGAGTCTTACATAACACTCAATGAAGTCTTTTCCCAATGGACGCTTCATGCTCATACTACTGATTCTGAATCTGTATCCCACATATTTAAGCAGTTTATCTGAAGTATCATAAAATTCAAGGTTTTCTCTTTTAAGATAAGGAACCATGGGCCCAATAAAGCTCATATGACTGTCTTTAAGAAGGTTTACCGTATCATCATAGTTTTCCGTAATCATGGTACTAACCGGAACTGAGCTTGCAAACTCACCTCCCACAGGCGCAGTCTCCCATATATCCGGTACTGCTTTTATAGCATTCTTCTCTCCTGTTTCATTGTAGTCTCCGCCTTCTTTTATCCATTGTAGCCATAAAATTGTATCATTTGAAACTCCAGCCATATCATTATATACACCCGCCCCCTCCGGAAGCTCTGCAAATGGCCTTCTCATCATAAGCTTACAATAATCAAACGCGTTCACATAGTGCTGGACATATCTCGTTCTGACTATAGTTTCCGGCATTTTGGGAAGACCTGCTGCATGATACGTATGCCATTCTCCCCAATGGCCCAGACTTCCAAGCTCCACATAGGCAACAAAATCATCGTTCCTGAAATGGTCTGCAATTTCTTTTATGACCTTTTCATGCGCAGCAATAAAAGTCTCGTTGTTGTAATCCGGACAATAGCCTTTACCATACTCTGTGTCGTACTCTGCACCGTCCCCTGTCTTCTCATAGAGCCATGCAGGTATATCCATATGGGCTTCTTTTCCCGGTTCATCGCACACAAACCTCAGAACCAGCTTTTTTCCCTCGTCCCGCCATCTTCCTATGTAATGATTGTATTCATAATCTTCCCAGTCGAACTTTCCTTCTTCAGGCTCAATCTCACTCCATAGAATCTGCGCGTAAACAAGGGTAGTCTTTTCGCAAAGGCTCACACTTACTGAATTTGGCGCATATCCGATATAAGGATTTGTAACAGTCGTGTTTCCCTCGCTATATTTATATGTTTTACCCATAAACATGCCCATATTCAAAATCCCTGCTCCGATTGCAACGCCAAATACAAGTATCACCCCAAATAAAATCAGAGGCTTTTTCATCTTATTCATACAAGTTTCCTCTCATCCTGATCTAGCCATTATATTCGCCATTGTACTGGATCAGAGTAACATCCTTAACGCCCTTGATATCTCTTATTCTTTCTTCAAACGCAAAATTGTCATTCCTGCAATAAACTTCTATCGCAAGCTCTGTGACTTCTCCCCGCAGAGTCTTTGACTTCAGGTAATGCTTATTCTTTCCAAAGGCTCTCATGATATCATCCCCGGCATCCGTTCCCTCGTAATGAATAACCGCTACATACACGCTGCCTTTAGAAGGCCTTGAATAAAAGATTGCAATCATGACAATAACGATTACTGCTGCAGCCAGCGTAAGTACGTACATTCCAGCACCCGCTGTTATACCACTTGTTATGGCCCAAAACAGGTAAAGAAGATCCAGCGGATCCTTGATGGCTGTTCTGAATCTTACGATAGAAAGGGCACCTACCATACCAAGGGAAATAACAATATTGGTACTTATTGCAAGCGTGACCATGCAGGTTAGTATACTCATGCCAATTAGCGTAACTGCAAAACTCTTTGAATATACCACTCCTGCGTAGAAACGCCTGTATACCAGGTAAATTAATATTCCCAAAAGTAGTGCAATGACCAGGGAAAGAACAATTCCAAGGACATCAACCTGACTGTAATTTGTAGAAGTAAGAACCGAATTCTTGATAAAGTCTTTAACGCTCATCTTTTTTCTCCCATTAGTTCACCAGAATCATCTAAAGGTTGTTTTTCTCATCCACATAATACTCATTTTCATGAAGATACTTAGTCCTGTCGCAGCAGATAACATATTTTGAAGCACTGACAAATTCACTGCTTCTTGGCGGAAGTAATTGTCTTACAATCTGAGGCAAAAACTCCGTATACTTAACCTCCATTATTAGTTTATCTGCATCCATTGCCGGTAATGTTGGCAGGTCTTTATCGAAGATATCAAAGCCTCCCACTGCTGCCCTTACCGCCATATCAAAAGTGACCCTTACTGTTCCTGCATCCAGAACAAATGGCATTCTTTCGTAGTCAACTATTACTCTGGGGCGCATTACATTACATATACACTCAATGTAAAATTCCTGAAGGAGCTTTTTGTCGCTCTTTAAAAGAAATTCATAGTCACCATCAAGTATCTTATTAAACTCTTCCTTCGTAAGTACCGCAGACTCCTTGAATATGTACATGCCCTGTTTTTTCTTTCTCTCAAGCTTAATGCTGCTATCGGAATAGTTATAAATCCTTATTCGATACTTTTTTCTGAAAAAGATACCATCCTCTTTTTCATCATATGCGCTGCCCTTGATATCATCGAAATATAGACTTCTTATGATGTACTTTCCATCTTTTGCATTGTTATCCAGGCTAAAGTATGGAAGCATACGCCGCCTTATTCCTTCATATTCGGGATAGCTTATAAGGTACTTGAGCTCATGTCTGTATTTATCCATATCTTTATCACTCTACTACTGTGTATCTTGTAATATTGCCACTAGCATCCACATAGAAGCATAATCGTCCATACTCTTTTCCATTTTCAGTTTCGTAATAGTCAAAGGCATCCTGGGTGTACCCACTTTCATTGGTAGCTGTAACTCTCAGAAAATACTGTCCCTCAGGCAGGTAATCCCCTTCAAAGGAAATCCAGTTTCCTTCATACTTACAAACAATATCAGTACATTCCATATCTCTGGCTACTACAGCCTTATATGTAATGTCCTCCTGATCGAAATCATAGCTTGCATCCCAGTTATAGGTCATACCCTGATCAGTCTTTGTCGGTGTACCAATATAGAACGGCATGGGTTTTTCCAGGGACTCTACATACTTCTCATAATAGTCTTCAACTAAAAATGGCAGATTTTCTTCTACTATGTCATAGTTTTCAGGTGTCAAAGGTGCAAATGTGATGTCAGGTTCTGAATAGACATATGGCCTGACAACCTTATCATATTCCTGTGTCATTTCCAAAAGCCTTCCATAACTCAGATAGCTTCTCAGCTCTGTTATTGCTTTATCAAGCTCCGCTCTGAACGTATCCGACTTAAGACATCTGCAAAAAAGAGCGTTTCCCCAGTAATTACTCACTCCTTGATCCCAGCTTCCCGCATCCTGGTTACCAACAATCTCATTTTCTGTTTTCCTGAAAAAAGCATCCAGATCCCAGCAATACAAATACCAGGTATCCTGATTCTGAGGACTGTATAAATACGTATTTCTACTCTGGGTATCAACATTTCCCGTCAGAATATTAAACGCCATCCAGTAAACCAGGTTCTCCATATCAAAATGCTTATCTATTACATCTTCAATAGGCATCCCATAATCATTTACATCTTCAAGTAACGCAATCAGCTTGGAATGATCTGTGTTTCCCTTAATTTCAAGGTATTTTTCAAATTCATCCTGATTGTAAGTACTGTCCGTACTTAACTTAATTACATCCTCATATCTGAAAAACTCAAAGAAGTTTATCTTGTACAAATGCCCTGTCTTATCAAGTCCATGGGCCTTGAGTGCGGTCTTATTGAGCTGTTCAACCTGCGTATATAGTCCATAATCCTCAAAGCCATCATCAGCGCCATCAGTAAGATCATTTACATACAGATGTACGAATTGTGTTCTAAGACTCATGAGTTCATCTATTCCCGCAAGCAGGTCAAATCCCATTTTGTTTCGGTACCTCAGTCCGTCGGTCATATGCTTATTTAGAGCGATAGTTGTTTGCCCATTCCAGCTTCCCTGATTTTCCTTAAGCTCTATCTTGTAATTCTTTTGGTCATTCCTACTTGATGTCTGTCCTCTTATCTGAACTATTGCATTAGGCACCGTCACACCATAGCCAAGGTTTCCAGCAGGAACTCCATCCTCTGTTCCAACCTGCAAAAGAGCTTCCACCTTGTATCTGTCTATTTCCCTCTCATCATAGTAATAAGCAGAATAGGTGTTAATTTCTTCCCAGGTATGATCAGTTCCTTCCGAAGCATTTCCCCGGCTTACCGTCAGATACATGGTTACTACTTTATTCCCATCGTCATACAAAAGGCCTTTATCCCGAAGGTGCTTGCTACCTTTAGTTTCTGTTTTGGTAACGGCTTCACTTTCAGTAGTTTCAGATTCCTTATCTTCTTTCAAATCAATCTGACTTGAATAGATGCTGCTTCCTACAACTGCGATCACCAGTAAAAGAATTATTAAAATGATTTTTCCGGTACCCTTCTTCATTTTTTGATCCTCATATACAGTTTTGTTCCAAGTCCCCTCTTAGGTTCAACATACATTGGCTGCGTACTTAATATATGATACGGTAGTCTCTTTGTATATTTCATAACTCTGTTTATTGCATAGATCAGATAAACAATACTTCCAAATGCAAAAGCAAATCCATAATACTTAGCTTCCAGAAAAAGAGAGGCAAGTGAACACGCCGTTGTTGTTACTGCAAACATAATATTGGCCTTCTTTGCATCTTCATAAGCCGTAAAATACATGAGTACCAGAGTCAGCACATTTGCGACCGCATATGCACCATATCCCACGCAAAGAATCCTGAAATAGCCTTCCATAAGAGAATCAAATCCCAGGGGAAGCCTTTCAAGTATTATAAGCCCCACGCTGAGCGTAAGCGCAGTTCCGTAAAACTGCCTTCTTGCAGTATAAATAAGTTCATGGTCAAGAACTGTCAGCATCTCTTTTTCCGCCTGTTCTATTTCCGAGATAGACCCCTGCCCATTGAACAGGTCGTAGTACTTCCTGTATTTGGGGTAAAGATTTACTTCGACGGAAGCCACGAAATTTATGGTAGTGATCAGTATAGTCATAAATGCAAAAAGAGCTGCTATATCGTGTTGCGGTGCCGAATAGAACAGCCCTGTGATCTTATGTCCAAAGCTGCTAAACCATGCTATTACCAGATGGGAGAAAAGCCCTACGTTGGT
>JAEEGL014398927.1_pt1 | contig 12794 bp, 14 predicted proteins | sample 9134231 | NCBI WGS metagenome assembly JAEEGL01 (sample SAMN16246548, study PRJNA631951) | gut metagenome | biome: gut microbiome; feature: rumen; material: fiber-attached | host: Bos | place: Iran: Karaj | collected 2018-10 | reverse complement strand
TCCCGCTCCGTTTGGTCCCATCAAAACATGGGTCTCTCCCTGTCCAATCTGTATATTAAGGTCATTAAGAATCTGTTTCCCGTCCTCAAGACCTGCGCTTAAATTAGTTACATCTAACAACATGTGTATAATATAACGAAAAAAAAGCAATTGTGCTATAATAATGTTATGAAACAATCACAAAACTTTCCGCAGCAGACTCATTTTATTGGGGTGCTTCCAAAAAAAACTTGGCTTTACTGCAAAATTTTGAGCATTACTGACTGAAAAATCACAATGCCGTTCTTTGACACCTTGAAGTTTTATAATACTACACAGAAGGTAGTAGTCTATGAAACTAAAGATTCTTTTTATAAGGACAAAAGACGGTAAACGGATAGAAAAAGGGGGAGATTATTCTACGCTGGAAAAAGTGAAAAATTCTCTAAATCTTTTTTACCCAGCTTTCTATAAAGCATATGCCATTTACGATGGAAATAAGCTGCTCTATAGTAGGGGAAAAATTGAATAGATTTTCATGAGAGAAGGAGTATCCAAAATGAAAAAACTGATTTTATTGTTAGTTCTGTTAGCCGGCTCGTGCATGTTGTTTGCAGAAGAAATCAAAGTCAAAACCGGTGATGTCTTTGGCGCTTCGATGTTGGATTATTTTACACCAGTTGAGAAATCTGTAAGCGGTGGGAAGACTTGTGTTTCGAGTATAAAGAATGTAGAAAAAGATTTGTGGTGTATAACGATAATTGCTGAGTCAAAGTCCACACAGTTTCCAAAGACATTTGAATATTACTTAAGGGCCGGCGACACAATTACTGTCTACAGATTCCCGGATATTCAAAAAGAAGTGCAGCTCAAGTTTAAGTCCATCACCTGGAACGAAGCAGTGGTGGAAGTAGTAAAATAGCAAATCCGCAAAAGTTCAGGATGACAAAAAAAGTGAATTGACAAAAACCCTAAAAAATGTCAAAAAGAATTATGAAAGAAATAAAACCTTATGAACATAAAGTAAATTATTACGAAACAGACAAGATGGGAATTACGCATCATTCTAATTATGTGCGGATTATGGAAGAAGCGCGCATTGATTTTCTGGACAAGCTTGGATGGAGCTTTATTAAGCTGGAAGAGCAGGGGGTTGCAAGCCCTGTTATGTCCATTGAGTGTAACTTTAAAAAGCCGACAACTTTTCCGGATGTAATTCAGGTTTATGTTACTGTGCAGAAGCTGTCTGCGGTAAAGCTTACGCTTGGTTATGAGTTTAAGTGCAACGACCAGGTTGTGTTTACGGCCACAAGCCTTCACTGCTTTTTGGACCTTAAGGGTGCTCCTGTTATTCTTGAAAAAAGGTTCCCCGACTTTTATAATGATTTAAAGAGTGTATTGAAGGACTGAGATCCTGAAACATGTTCAGGATGACAAGGGCTTTGTATGAATCATAAATCTTTTGTTTTTTTTGACTGCGAATGCGCAAATACTTTTGAAGGCATTGGAAAAATCTGTTCTCTTGGATACGTTATTTGCGATGACGATCTGAATGTTATTGAGTCAGAAGATGTTGTCATGAATCCGGAATGCGATTTTGACTGGTATCTTCTTTCTGGGAAAGGGGACTGCAAGCTGGCTTATTCCAAGGATTATTTTCGCACCAAGCCTAATTACGAAGCATATTACAAGGATATTAAAAAGCTTTTTACAACCGGCAACCGCTATATTGCGGGCTTTGCAGTTAGTAATGATGTTGGATTTGTAAACAATGCAAATGAGCGTTACGAGCTGCCATATATTCAGTTCCGGGCCTTTGACCTGGAGCGCTATCTTGAACGCAAATATGAAAAAAAGCAGAAGCTTGTTGAATGGGCCGAGGAGTTTGGCGTAAACATAGAAAAGTTTATGTCACATAAATCTGTTGATGATGCCATGATGACTATGCTGTGTCTCAAAGCAGAATGCATGAAAACCGGGCAGAGCGTAGAAGAAATACTTACCAGCAAGGAAGCAAAGCTTTGTTTTGTAAGTAACGAGCAGATTCTGGAACAGGCAGCCGAACGTGCCTACCGCCGCGAGGTTACCGAAAAAATAAAACGTCTTTACGGCAAGCAGTCTCCAATGCCGCGCCACAAAACTGTGCTTGGACAGAAGTTTGAACTTGATCACAAAATCCTGCGCGATGTGGACAGTGCCTTTGAGCTTGTAAAAAAGATTTACGACAACGGGGGCATAACCGGCGAGCATTTGACCGGTAAAGGTAACGCCGTATTTATTTCCATGCCTCACCCCGAGCACGTAAAAAAGCTGGAAAAGCGCGGGCTTAAGGTGATGTTGTTAGAGGAATTAGAAGGCATTCTTAAGTAAATATCGTAGATTGCCACGCCCTTCGGGCTCGCAATGACGGTGCCGTACTAATTGCCATTTCTTTTGCAATTCAATATTATAGAAGAATATAATTACAACAGCTGAATGCCGACCTGCTTTTGCAGTGCTCGCCCAAGATACCGGGGAAATTGCGGTTTTCAGCGGGAAGGTTTTTATGATTACTCTCAAATTTGGCGGCACGTCAATGGCTAATGCCCGCCGCATCCTGGCTTCCAGCGAGATTATTATTTCTCGTGCAAAGGAAGACCGTCTTTCTGTTATTGTTAGTGCAGTAGCTGGAATATCCAACACACTTCAATCTGCAATTGATGCCTGTACCTCCGGAATTGCCGGAACTAATTATGTAACAGACATCCGCAATACTCACAATGAAATATGTCTCGAGCTTCAGTCCAAGCTGCCTGGCTTTGATGCCGAAAAGGTAATGGCACGTCTTGAACCGAACTTTGAAGAATTAGATAAATTGCTCGCCGGCTGTGTGTCCTTTGGCGAATGTCCGGACACTGTTCACTGCCGCATTATGGGCATGGGAGAGCTTCTTTCTGCCCCAATTATGGAAAATGTCCTTCTTGCCAAAAAGCAGAGCGTAATTTTCCTTGACTCAAGAAAATATGTTTTTACAACCGGAAACCAGAAGGAAGGGGAGGCCGACTATTCTCTTTGTAACGAAGCCTGTGCTCCATTCCGCGATGGTGCAAGTCCAAGCCAGACACGCATTCTTTTGTTCCCGGGCTTTATATGTACCTGGAGCGGTGGTTCTGAAACTAAGCCTGTAATGGGACTTCTTGGCCGCAACGGTTCAGATTTTTCTGCTGCAATTATTGGTGCTGCCCTGCGTGTTAAGCGCGTAGAGTTCTGGACTGATGTTGACGGTGTATTTACTGCAGATCCTCGCGTTGTAAAGGATGCCAACTTTGTAGGCGACAGTTCTTACGAATAAGCCATTGTGCTTTCGTTCGTTTGTTCGAAGATACTGCATCCAAAGACAATTGCACCTCTGCAGGCAAAGGGAATAGAAGCTTGGAGTCTGAACAGCCACAACCCGAGTGCACGCGGAACCCGAATCGGCAAGGGTCCTTTTGAACACCGTAAGTCAAGCGTTTGCGGAATCAGCTCGCTCAAGCATGTTTCTATGATTAGCGTTGGCGGTTCACTTATGCGCGGACGCACCGGCATGGCAAGCAAGATTTTCTCTGCAGTTTCTGCCGCAGGTTCTTCAATTCTTTTGATTACTCAGTCTTCCAGCGAATACACAATCAGCTTTTGTGTACGCGACAACGAAGCTGCAAAAGTACGCGATGCTCTTGCTGCAAAGTTTGAACTTGAGATCCGCGAAAAGCTCATAGACGAAATTGATGTTCGCCCTGACTGCGCAATTGTAAGCGTTGTCGGCGACGGCATGATTGCAAACCGTGGTGTTGCCGGAAAATTTCTGAACGCACTTTCCAGCCAGGATATAAACATCAAAGCTATTGCCCAGGGTTCAAGTGAACGCTGTATTAGTGCGGTAATTGAATGCGAGCTTGCAGATACTGCTGTACGAGCAATTCACCGCTTCTTCTTCCATACTGCTCAGTCAATCGAAGTATTTGCCTTTGGTGCAGGTACAATCGGTGGAACTATGATAGACCAGATTCACGAGCAGAGAGAAAAGCTTCTCAAAGAAAATGTGGATATCAAAGTTCTGTGTATTACCACAATTGACGGTATGATTTTGAACGAAGATGGTCTTGACCTTAGCGACTGGCGTGAACAGATGAAAAAGCCACAGTTCCCGTTCAACTCAAACAAGAACGTAGACGACATCATCAAGTTTGTAAAAGAAAAGAAGCCTCTTAATCCGGTATTTGTAGACTGTACTGCAAGCTACGACCTGCCGGAGCGCTATCTTGATATTCTTAATGCAGGAATGAGTATTGCAACTCCAAACAAGCGCGCAAACTCTATGGATATTAACTTTTACCATGAGCTTCGCCGTACTGCAAACAAGATGCACCGCCGCTTCCTTTATGAAACAAACGTAGGTGCGGGTCTTCCTATTATTGATACTCTGCAGAACCTTTATAAGTCCGGTGATAAGCTTGAAAGCTTTAACGGAATTATGTCCGGTTCTCTTTCTTATATTTTTGGTAAGCTTGATGAAGGTGTTTCGTTCAGTAAGGCTGTGCTCGAAGCAAAGGAACTGCGCTATACTGAGCCTGATCCACGCGACGACCTTGAAGGAAAGGATGTTGCACGCAAGGCACTTATTATTGCCCGTGAGTCCGGCTACGACATTGAACTTACTGATATAGAAATGCTTCCGGTATTCCCTAAAGACTTTGATGCAAGCGGAACTGTAGAAGAATTCTTAGAAAAGCTTCCTCAGGTTGATGACTACTTTGCTAAAAAGATTGCAGACCTTAAAAAGAAGGACATGGTGCTTCGTATGGGTGCAACAATCAAAGACGGCAAGGTACAGGTGGGCATGATGGAAGTGCCTGTAACTGATCCGCTGTTTAGCGTAAAGGGCGGCGAGAACGCTTTTGTATTCTACACCGAGCGTTACCAGCCAATCCCTCTTACTGTCCGCGGTTATGGTGCCGGTGCGGGAGTTACAGCTGCAGGTGTGTTTGGGGATATTTTAAGAACGGTAAGTTTTAATATGGAGCGATAATATGGAAAAATTTGTACTGAGTATTCTGGTTGAAAACAAAGCTGGTGTGCTGTCCCGCGTTTCGGGGCTGTTCAGTCGCCGCGGTTATAATATTGACTCTCTTACAGTCTGCGAAACTTCTAATCCTGAGCAGTCGCGCATGACCGTTGTCGTAAAGGGCGATGAATATATTCTTGAACAGATCCAGAAGCAGCTGGCAAAATTAGTAGAAGTTATTTCCATTAAAAAATGCGAAAGCGGTTCTACCTGCCAGCGCGAAATGGCTCTTATTAAGGTTCGTGCCGAAGGAACCAACCGCGGTACAATCATCGAAACCTGCGACATTTTCCGCGCACACATTGTTGATGTGGGAATTGACTCTGTGGTAGTAGAAGCCACCGGTAGCGAAGACAAGATCGAAAGCTTGATTCGTCTGCTGGAGCCGTTTGGTATATTGGAGTATGTGAAGACTGGTTTAACAGCAATGGACAGGGGATCGGTGGTAATGTAGTCGTAGATTGCCACGCCCTTCGGGCTCGCAATGACGTACGACTGGTCTCGTCATTGCGAGGAGCGTAGCGACGAAGCAATCTACAGCTTTTTCCACACAGCATTACTTAATTCATAAACCCCGGGGCTTGGAGAAGTGCATTCTCCGAGCCTGAATATTTTTAAAGGCATTGGGAAGATGTCATGGATTGCCGCGTCATTGCGAGGAGCGGAGCGACGTGGCAATCCATGAATAAAATCCAGTTTACTTTTCAGGCAAGTTCCATCGACAGTTCCGATTTTTACCGGACAAATAAAACATTCTCTTTTTTCATCATATTCCACCCCAGTCAAAGTAACCCCTGTGATTTTTTCTTTTGCTTCCTGCACACTTTTAAAATCAACAGGAATCCAAAGCGGCTGGTGGGCATAAACAAGAGTCCCCGGTGTAAAAAGGCGGCGTACCAGTTCCTTCTGGTATTTTATGAGCTTTAGTTCTTCTGTAGGGTGAGGCACAATGACCGTCGTCATTGCGAGCCCGGAGGGCGAAGCAATCCACATACTGATATAGTATATTCTTTTTAGATAAAATGATATACTAAATCTAAGATGAAGTTATCAAAAAAGCTGTTTACATTTTTTTTCATTGCGCTGGCCACTGCTACTGTTATTCTTACGGCCGTGTTCTGTATAAGGCAGAGCCGCATAAGCAGTGTTAAGCTGGAAAATACTCAAAGCACCCTTATTGCAAAAGATAAAAATGCACGCAAAGGCAGTGTAAAAGACACAGGTAGTGCTATGTTTGCGTTTAGTCAGGAGCAGAAGGAAGTTTTTGAACAGCAGTATAATAAAAATCAGAGTGCAGCGCTTATTATTCGCGTAGAGTTTATGCCAACTGCCGCGCAAAAAGAGCTTTTGACTACAGGAACTTCGCTGCCGTTTAATTACGGTATTTTGTATCAGGAAGATTTTGACAATAAGGGCAAACTCAAGGAACCGCTTACTTCTAAAATCTCTGTTTATGCAGACCTGGAAAAAAAGCTTTCTTATGCAGACACACAGCCCCTGGTTCTGGATTTTTCCATGGCAATACCCAAAAGCGACCATATACAAAACTTTTTGCCGCAGGGCTTTTTTATAAACTCAAGCGTATGCTGTAAAATTGTAAGTGCCTGTGTAGGTCCTGCTCTTGTAGGTTTTGATACAACCCAGTCTATTTTGTTCTACGGCTTTTCTTCTAACGGCGGAATAGTAAACTTTGCAAATAACTCAGTAGATTTTTCGGGAGGCTCGCTGGCTTTTCCTGTACAGAATACTTCTAAATCCATTATGCCTCAGATTGTTGTAATGCTGGATTCCAATCCGGAACTTAAGGACAAACGCGCACGCATAAATATTGGCGGCGAAAATCTTTATGTAAGCAATGTTAAAAATGTAGATACTCTGGTAATTCCAGCTGCTTCTCTAAAGAACCCGTTTGCAAATGCAGAGCTTTCGGAAAATAATCTTTGTATAAGCGCGTTTTACATGAAGAGTACTCCGCTGCCCGAGCCAGACGAGCGACCCTACAAGGCTATTCGTACAGACCCTGGGCTCATCTTAAATTACAATACTAAAAACTGGAGACAGGAAGATTATGAGGTTTTTGAATGGGACCGCTACGACAGAATCCTGTTTTTTGATATTAAAGACTACGATATTCAGGATAACTTTTTCCGCCGTCTTGCGTACTATGTAGAAAAGCGCGGCTACAAGGGTAAGCTTTGGAGTAATGCTGCACTGGAAGGTAAGCACGGCTACAACGCCCACGATTATTCGAGCGAATCGCTGGCTTCGTTTTTTAATAAAGCTACAGAAGAAGATTTTACCTTGAACCCCGAAGAAGAAACCCTTAAAAAGATTCTTCTTGCAAACGGACTTTTGGTTCAAGACGGTCAAAAGGTAAAAGCAAACGGGGGAGGGCTTGTTTCCATCTCGCGCCAGAGTGATGCATTTACGCGTTCCAAGCTGCTTGCACACGAGGCTTGGCATACTCTGTTTTTCCGTGACGAGGCTTTTCGTAATTTTGTTGCAGCAGTTTACTACACCTTTGACGCCGACAGCCGCCAGTTCTTGCTGGACTTTTTTGAATCTCAGTCCGGGCTTGGTTACGACATAGAAGATGAATACCTTATGCACAACGAGTTTATGGCCTATATTCTGCAGCAGCCGCTAAAGGATGTAAGCGAATACTTTGTTGGCAGAACAAACCTGTACTCTGTACGAGTCTTTACACCAGAACTTTCGGAATATATAAGAGCCACCAACGCCAAGGGCTTTGAAGATGCAGCCGTAATTTTAAACGACTACATCTACGATGAGTATGGAATAAGTGGTGGTAATGTGGGCCTGATTAATCGTTAATCCAGTGTGAACAGTCGTGCGGCTTCTATTGTGGACGGAGGTCCGTGGCCCGGCATTAAGACTACTGCGTCCTGCTGCGAATAGATGCTGTTTTCTATATTTGTTTTTAAGATTACTTCTGAATAACTTGAGTTGGTGCTTCCGCGTGAACCCGCAAAAAGAACGTCCCCTGTAAAAATAATGTTTCCTATTCTGTAAACAACAGAGTCTGTGGTGTGACCCGGCATGGACATATAACGCACAGTCATTTTTGCAATGGTAAGCTTGCCGTCTCCCATAAGTACGTGGGTAGCATCCTTAGCAACTTCCCAGTCTGCGGCATAGATTTTTGGATTGTAGATTTTGCGCAGGGTTTTAATGCCGTCTACGTGGCTGCCGTGGTTGTGGGTTACAAGAACTGCAACAAGCTTGAGGTTATTGTCTTCTATCTGTGAAATTATATCGTCTGTGATTTTACCCGGGTCTATGATTATTGCTTCGCGCGATTTTTCGTTTACTACGACATAGCAGTTGGAAAAGCCCTTGAGGTTTAAGTTAAAATAAACTTTCATTCCTGGCCTCCTTCGTAGTTGTCGTCGCTTTCGTTTTTGCCGGTTGCAATTGCGCTTCCCTTGAGAGAGAAAAAGGCTTCGCGCGTGTTGGACATTTTGAAAGAAACATTTGACCTCTTTGATTCGTAATACAGCGTGTGCTTGAGGTTGCAGTTTTGCATGGAGGTGTCTATGAGCGTTGCCTTTATAAAGCGTGAATTAAACAGGTCTGAGTCGTCAAACGAAGACTGAAAGGCCTGAATGCCGTTAAAATTATTCTGAATAAGATCGCTTGAAGTAAACAGCGTATGAGAAAATGTACTGCCCGCAAACGAAGTAAACATGGATTTGCTTTTGATAAACGAACAGTCGTTGAATACTGCAAAATCAAAAATGCACATGTGCATAAGAACGTTTTGTGAATGAATGTTCATAAAGGTGCAGTGATGAAAATTGCAGCCGTAAAATTCTTTATCTGAAAAATCTATATCCTGAAAAATCAAACCGCTTGCACAGAGTCCTACAATTTTTTGATGCGACTTTATGTAATTGTAAATATCCTGTTTGGCTTTTCCAGGGTCAGGTATATGGTCGAGACAATAATTTTTTTCTTCTGTAAGGTTTCCTTCTGCGTCAAAGGTAGAAAGTGCAACCTTCATGCAGTGCCTTACAAGACATGGGTTTTCTGTAAACATTACTCTTTTATTTTATAGTTAAAAGGTGTATCATTCAACTATGATTTGCTGGAAATGTAAAAAAGAAATTTCTATAGAAAAACCGGTTCGCGGCGACGAATGTCCTTTGTGTCATGCAGACCTGCATGTCTGCCGTGCCTGCGATTTTTACGAAAGCGGTGCCCACAACGACTGTAGGGAAAGCTCTGCAGATATGGTGACAGATAAAGAAAGGGCCAATTTTTGTGATTATTTTAGGGTGAAAGCTGCCCTTCGACAGGCTCAGGGACCCCATGCTAACCTTCAGGGACCACAAACCGGCAATGACGGGGCTAAGGCTGCACGTGACGCATTCAACGCACTGTTTGGTGATTAGGGCTTATGACGGACTTTGTTTTTATAGACAGTGGAACAGGCGGCATTCCTTATATGACGGAGCTTTTGAATAAAAAGCCGGACGCTTCCTGTGTGTACATTGCCGATAATGCAAATTTTCCCTACGGTACAAAAACTCACGAAGAAGTAGTGGGCTGTGTGCTTCCGCTCGTAAAAAAAATCCGAGAACAGTTTGATCCAGCGGTTATTGTTCTTGCGTGCAATACTATAAGTGTAAATGCACTGGAAGAACTCCGCCGGCAGGTACCCGACCAGCAGTTTGTGGGAACGGTTCCCGCAATTAAGCTTGCTGCAGGTGTTTCTAAAACAAGAAAGCTTGGTCTTCTTGCAACTGACGCAACGGTTGCTAACCCGTACAACGCCGAACTTATGAAAAGCTTTGCCAGTGACTGTACCCTTATAAACCGCGGCGATGCCCATCTTATAGATTTTATAGAAAGAAAATCGTTTACTGCGACAACAGCAGAAATTTTAGATGCTGTAAAGCCTGCTGCAGAATTTTTCCGTGCCAGCGGCTGCGATGCGGTTATTCTTGGCTGTACTCACTTTTTAAATATTAAAAAAGAAATTCAACAGGCACTTGGGCCGGATATTAAGGTTGTAGACTCTGTTGATGGAGTTGTAAGGCATGCGATAGAAGTGTACGGGGCGTTGCGGGGTGTCCCCGCTGGAAGGGGTAGGACGCAACGCAGTGCGGCCGAGGGGAAGGCTTTCCCCTCCTTATTTATGACCGGCTCTCTAAACGACGCAGAAATGGCGCAGTACGAGGCACTGGCAACCCGCCTTGGTATTAAAAAAATTAACTTTTTTAAATAAATTTTCAAACAAAACCACAAAAAAAAGCGGAAAAATTCTCAAAAAAATTGCAAATTCTTAAAAATTTGCACACAAATTCCTAAATAAATACATTCAAAAATGCGCTTGCAGGGTTTAATATACAGCCATAAAGACAAAAACATCTATCAGGAGGAAAATTAGATGAAAAAGTTTTTAACTGTTGCAGTTGCACTTCTTATGTGTGCAACATGTCTGTTTGGTGCTTCAAAAAAGAAGACTTCAAAAAAAGCTAGTACCATTAAGATTGGTATCGTAAACAACCCACCTTCAGAATCTGGATATCGTGCTGCTAACGTAAAAGATTTTGAAACTGTATTTACTGCAGCTAAGGGTTATGAAGTAAAGGCTTTCTATAGCCTTAAGAATGATGAACAGCTTGATGCTGCTTCTCAGATGATCAACGACGGTGTAGATTACCTGTTTGTTTCTGCTGCTGCTATTACTGGTTGGGCTTCTACTCTCCGCAAGGCAAAGGCTGCTGGTGTTACAGTATTCCTTTTTGACCGCATGATGGATGTTTCTAGCGATCTTTATGCTTGTGCTGTTGTATCTGACATGGCTAAAGAAGGTGAAACAGCTGTAAACTGGCTCAAATCTCAGAACCTCAAGGAATACAAGGTAGTTCATATTCAGGGTGCTATGGGATCTGACGCTCAGATTGGTCGTACAGGTGCTTTGGATGCAGAATTTGCTAAGGGAACAATGAAGAAGGTTATCCAGCAGACTGCTACATGGGACGAAGCAGAAGCTAAGAAAATTGTTGAATCTGTAATCAACTCTGGTGCTGACTTCAACGTAATCTATGCAGAAAACGACGGTATGGCTAAGGGTGCTGTTGCTGCTCTTGACGAAGCTGGTATTACACACGGTGTAAACGGAAAAGTTATCGTAATGGGCTTTGACTGCAACAAGTGGGCTCTCCGTGAACTTCTTGCTGGAAACTGGAACTATGATGGACAGTGTTCTCCATTCCAGGCTCAGATCATCGAAGACATGATTAAGAGCGGAAAAGTAGCTTCAAAGAAATTCATCAACGAAGAAAAAGGATTTGATGCTAAGACTATCACACAGGCTGATATTGACAAGTACGGTCTTGGTGACTAAGACATACTCCTTTGTTTGACTTTATGGCGTAAAGTGTGTGTCTGCATATTTTACGCCATTTTTTTTAGGGAATGATTTATGGAAGAAAATGTAGTTTTATCTATGCGCGGAATCTACAAGGAATTCCCGGGTGTAAAGGCTCTGCAGAATGTAGATTTTACACTTAGAAAGGGTGAGATTCATGCGCTCATGGGAGAAAACGGTGCGGGTAAATCTACTCTGGTAAAGGTTCTTACTGGTGTTTATGAAAAGGACGCCGGTGAAATAAACATTGCCGGAATTGATGGTCCAGCTCTTATTCGTTCTCCACAGGATGCCCAGAATATGGGTATTGCCACTGTATATCAGGAAATAACTCTCTGTCCTAACCTTACGGTTGCAGAGAATATGTATATAGGACGCGGTAATTACAAGTTTGTAAACCGCCGTGCCCAGGAAAAAACCGCTGCAGAGCTTTTACAGAAATTGAATATTCCTGCAAAGGCAGCACAGCAGCTTGGAACCTGTTCGCTTGCAGTACAGCAGATGGTTGCTATTGCACGTGCAGTTGATATGGACTGTAAGGTTCTTATCCTGGACGAACCAACTTCTTCTCTTGATGAAACAGAAGTAGAAGAGTTGTTTACACTTATGCGCGACCTTAAGAGTCGTGGTGTAGGTATTATCTTTATTACTCACTTCCTTGAACAGGTTTATGAAGTTTGTGATAAAATTACCGTTCTTCGTAACGGTGAACTTGTAGGTGAATATACTATAAGTGATCTGCCACGCGTTAAGCTCATCTCTGCCATGCTTGGTAAAGATATGGAAGATATGACTAACCTTAAGAACAGCAAGCGCCCATACACAGGGGCTGGAACTGTTGTTTACGAGGCAGAAGGCCTTAGCTCAAGCGAGGGTGTAAAACCATTTGACTTCCTTATTAATAAGGGTGAGGTAAACGGCTTTACAGGACTTTTGGGTTCCGGCCGAAGTGAAAGTGTACGTGCTATCTTTGCTGCTGACCGTGTAACTGGCGGTAAGGTAAAGGTAAACGGACGCGATGTTAAAATTACCAAGCCAAAGGATGCAATGGAAAACGGAATTGGATATCTTCCGGAAGACCGCAAGGGAGACGGAATTATTCAGGATCTTTCTGTACGCGAAAATATTATTCTTGCCCTTCAGGTGCTTAACGGCTTTACAAAGCCTTTCTCTCGTGCAGAGCAGGAAAAAATGGCTGATGAATTTATTGAAAAACTTCAGATTAAAACTGCTTCAAAAGAAACTCCAATCACGTCTTTGAGTGGTGGAAATCAGCAGAAGGTTATTCTTGCCCGCTGGCTTTTGACACATCCTCAGTATCTGATTCTTGAT
>JAEEGL014034431.1_pt1 | contig 12794 bp, 28 predicted proteins | sample 9134231 | NCBI WGS metagenome assembly JAEEGL01 (sample SAMN16246548, study PRJNA631951) | gut metagenome | biome: gut microbiome; feature: rumen; material: fiber-attached | host: Bos | place: Iran: Karaj | collected 2018-10 | reverse complement strand
TGGAAGCTATTGGATATGTCAATGTGATTGCGGTAAAATAAAAAGTATTAAAAGTTCAAGTTTACGCAGAGGAGAAATTACAAGCTGTGGCTGCTATAGAGATGAATAGCTTATGTAGGCTAAAATTCAAAATAATACAATAGATAATTTAATTGGATAGCGGTTCGGATTATTAACTGTTTTAAAAAAAGATTATGAAAAAACAAAGCAATATAACACAGTTTATTGGATATGTCAATGTGATTGTGGAAATATAAAATCTATAAGAGGATAGAATTTAAAAAGAAAAGATGAAAACCGCACTATATCTTGCGGATGTGCTCATAAATCTTCTGGTGAGATATATATTATAGATATATTAAATCAAAATAATATAAATTTTATTGAACAATATAGATTTATTGATATGCCAAAAAAAGCATATGATTTTGCTATTATTGAAAATAATCAAATAAGTCGTCTTATTGAATTTGATGGAGAACAACATTTTAAAGAAGTTCCACAATGGAGAACATCCTTAGATATTATTCAATAGCGTGATAAAGAAAAAAATGAATATGCGCTTACTCATAATATTCCTCTTGTTCGTATTCCTTATTGGGAAAGAAATAATATAACTTTAGATATATTAATGGGAGATAAATATCTTTTGCGCGAAACGCATGATGGATAAACTCAATGAAGAGCGTTATGCTTGCATTAAGTAAATAAAAAAAATGACCTCAAAAACTTTTGTCTTTGAGGTCATTGCTTCTTTGGCGGCCGCATCAACCGCAACCCAAAATCAAAAATGGTTTTGGAAATTTTTGAAATAAATATATAAAAAAAAATAAGGAACTCAATTAAGAGTTCCTTATTTTTTTAACTTCTTATTGCGATAAGAGTAGGAATAATAAAATCATCTGGAACATCACTTGCCCCAATTTTTATTCCATTATTATCAATACTTTCACAAACTGGAGCAAAATATCTACTAAGTGCTTCATTTAAATTAAAAATAACCTATGGGAAATATGTACTATTTACTCCTGTGCAGGTTACAGTAGCAACATATGGATAAAGTTCATAAGTTTCATCTGCAGCCCACATTTCTGAACTAACTGTTTTATTTGTAAAAAATAATGCTGCAGTTGCATCTGCAAAAATCATATTACCTGCAGCATCATTCTTTTTTAAAAATTGCCCTACACTACCTGATGTAGGATCTGGTAATCTACCAGCTCTATCAATAACTGGACCAGTATAACTACTTTGATAAGTATTTGCCATATTTTATTCTCTCCTTTTTCACATATGCGATCTAACCAAAAATGGTTTATTAGTTGAATCATAAAAGTCTTCACCCTAAGAGGTAACAAATGGGATCATTAATGTGCCTGCTTTTCCAATTGCTTTCCAAGCAGATCCATCATATACATATGGAATTACTGAATTAGTCCATGTGTTATTTGAATATATTCTAGGAACTGCTTCAATAAAGCCATCCGTACTATTTGCCCAAATTCCTATAACACATTGTTTCATTTTATTCTAATCCATACCCTTTCTTTTACTTCAACAGATTTTGTTCCCCAAAACTTATAATCAGGAACTTCACTAATTGTACCAATAATACGAGAAGAATATTTTTCTTCTTCTTCTTCTGTCATAACACTAACTGTTCCATTAGGTCCAGAACACACTGGCCATCCAATATGATTTTTAGCAAATTCTTTGCCTTCATAAACATATGCTAATACTCGACCAGAAACCGCAATTGGTGTATTACAATTATTTCTTTCATCTTGACCAATAGCAAAACCAAAAGTATCAGAAATAATCTCACAACCTCTTTGCAATCTTTCAGTAGTCAGCGCAAGAACTCCATTTCCTAATTCATATACGCATCTACCAGGCTCTTGTGTTTCATCTTGATTATCTTTTCTAAATTCTGCATAGTCATTCCATGCGGCTCCAAATAATACTGTATCTTGAGTATATACAGAAGAATTATGCACCAATGTCTTATAACCAGTTGTATCTACTGTAGTACCTGTAATATAAGCTTTTACAGTTGAAGCTGATGTATAAGTATTTAATGTATTAGTGGCATTCGTCGCATTAATAGAGTTAGTAGAATTAGTAACACTATCACTCCAAACAACATCTCTATCAGTTCCACTTGCTTTTGATAATACTTGACCCTGAGTTCCTCCTGCAGGTAACTCATACATATTACCTTCAGATACCTAGAAGAATAACTATCCTGTGGTTCCTGTAGTTGGCAATGTTTCTCCATATGAAGCTGTTGTTACCTATATAATAGGAACACTTAATTTCTAGGTCGCAGGATTATATCTAAAGAGGTCTGCTTTTTGAAGTACCTGTGTTACAGCTGCAGTGGTAGCGCTAAAACCTAACATTACAGGATAATTAACATTACTTGTATTTATTGCCTACGCAGTAACATAAGTATCAGTACGATCTGCATAATCACACATTACCCAATAAGTTCCATCAAATATAAAAGAAACAATAGAACCATCAAACCAAGAATTTTTATAACCAAGATCTGGTGCTGTGGTTCCATATCGCATTATCTAATAATTAGAGAAACCTGTAATTGCTAAAACAGGATTGGCAGCGGTGTTAGCATAAGTAAATTTTACTGCTATCATTGAACCAGTTTTTGGTTTAGTTGCTGTAGTACTATCTGGAGTAATTTTTCCAGATATAATTGTAGCAGTTTTTGTTGTTGTTGCCTAACCTGTTCCACAAGTAAGGTAACATATACCATCTGTTGCGGCTTCTCCCCAACTACCATCATTTCTTAAGAAAGTATTTGTTGCATTTCCTAAAATGATATTTGAACGAATAATAGTACCATTAGAATCCGTTAAGACAAAATTCTAACCAGAAGTAGGTGTAGTAGTAGCAGAAATAGAACCAGTATTTGAAATATTTCCATGAACATGAGTTTTTAAAGCAAAATCTGCTGCTAATCCTAATGCAACCCATTTAGATCCATCCCATACATATTCTTTACTAGCTGTATCTAATACAACATCACCAGTATTTCTTGTCATATTACTAGTAGTGCCTTCTAGTACAACATTTGCAGTTGATCCTTCTGATAATTCTGATTTAATTTTACCTCTAAAAGTCATAGCCCCTGAAAGACCAACGTCAGAAGTATGAATTTCAACATCTTCAGATCCATCATATTCTTTTTCACCAAATAATATTAATTTACCAGTTGGAATAGCAATGCTTGAAGTAGTACCGTTTGTATTTACTTTAAAATTTAAATTTGTAGTTGAAGCTTCTACAGTGCGCACACCAACATCTGTTGGTAAAGTAACTGTTTTTGTATTTACATTAGTTACTCGCCCATAATTGTCTACTGTTACCGTGTCTACAGCAGTAAATGTTCCACCATGAGCAGGTGAAGCTGTACTTGTCGTAGCAGAACCATTTATCGTTGCTAATGAAATTGTTCTTGACCCACTAGTTGTAATTGCTTCACTAGCATTTAAAGAAATACCTGTACCTGCGGTTAATGTAATAGAAGTAACTGTTCCTTTATAACTATTTGCTAAATCATATGCTGCTTTAACCGCACTTGGCGTTGCTGCCTAAGTAGTAGTAGTACTATTAGTTGCACTATTTAACTATACAATACCAGCCACTGATGTAGTTGCTGTTGGTAAACTAGTCCAACTAGGTGCCCCAGAACCAGTAGTTTTTAAAAACTACCCATTAGTTCCAACTGATGTTGGAGCATATATACTAGTGCCAGAATTATAATTATGTAATCCATTAATACTTGGTAATCCATAATAAACAGCACGGGCAGTAATTAAATTAGTATCACCACTGCCAATTGCTGTTGCTGTACTTTTATCAGTAACTCCATATCCCGCAGCTCCACCTAAAGTAGCCCATGTAATATTAGTACCATTAGATTTTAATACTTGTCCATTTGTACCAGTACTACCCGTTGAATCACCAAGAGCTGATATTGTTATTTTATTAGCAAATGCGTCTCCTATTAATCGTGAAGCACCATTTACTATCAAATCTTTTAACTGTGCGATAAGTCATTCCTCCTTCTCATATTCCCAAAAGAAACCATATGCACTGGTTCTTTCGCCTCTGCAAACATGTCCTATATGTGCATAATATTTTTCATTACCTAAAGCTCGTCCAGCTTCTAAAGTTGAATCAAATTTTTTAATTTTTTGATGAGTTTTTTTATCACATTGCCATACAGACTTACAATTATATCCTGTATGTCCCATTCGAGCTTTTGACATGTTCTATCTTGTTTCTTCTGATAATTTTACACCTAAATGAGACTCTCTCATTTTCTATTTTGTTTCTTCTGAAATTATATCAGGATATTCCCCACCACCAGTTAAATTATACCCAAAAGGAGCTAAAGTATTATATTGCTTAATATAATAACTTTCATATTTTTTTGCTTCTTTTTCTGTTAAACCAGTTTTTAAAATTTCATGTTTAAAATTATCCCAACCATATTTTTTAATAGCATTATGCATATATCTACTACTTTTCCCATAATTAGCTCCATTACTGCCCCAACGTTTTTCTGGAGTTATACTAGTTAATCCGATATATTTCTTGCCATTAATTTTATTTGTATGACAATAAATAGAAAAATTATCCAATGTATTATCGTCCTTTCTGTATTTAGAATTGCGTTTTTCGCATTTTATATTTATATAAATTCCTAAATCAGAATTTTTAATATTCATAAATGTTTTGCCCTGAAATAATTCCATCTTCAGCAAAAGCATTAAAGTCTTCAATTCTTGTATATAAAGCAAGATAATATTGAGCGATCCCATTTGCATTAGCTCCACCAAATCCTGGAATTCCAGTTGCTCCGCCTGTAGAATATGAAGTCCAACATCCACAAGCTCCCCACCAAGTACTATATCCAAGATAACTATTGGACTAACCAGTATTTTTAGCTAATCCATATATTGGTGTTCCAATGATATCTGTTTTTCCAGAAATAGAACTTGCTGTTGGCTAAGAAGTCTATGTCCATCTAAAGATCTTACCATCTTGTATTACATAAAACTCATATTTATTATCATATTTAAAATCATTTATATTTACTAATCTACTGTATAAACCTAAATCATTACAATAAGTAGCATTAGAAGTAGTAAATAAATTATTTCCTTTATCAATATAATGATACAGCATTAATTTCCACTTACTTCCATCGTCAGCAAGAGTTAAAAAAGGCTCTACAATCTAACCTTTAAAAATTCCAGTCTTAGTAATATTTAAACTCATTCTATTACCTCCCTTGCATATACATTGCCATTATTATCAATGACTGCAGAAGTATGATAAAGCTCTTTAATCTAACTTGGTGTTAATGCAGTAGCATAAATACGAACATCACTTATATTACCAACATATGAGCTACTTGCTGGAGAAATACTATTTCCACTTGCTTCTCCACCAATAAAAATATAATTATTTGCATATCCAATCCCATTAGTTGATCCTGTCGCAATAGTTCCTACTTCTTCACCATCATAATATATTTTTACATTATTTGCATCCATCGTCCCAGTTAACATATGCCAAGCATTTAAAGTAGAGGCAGGCGTAAGAGAACTTTGAGCAATTTTATATCCAACTCCAGAAATATAAACAGGAAATCTTATCCCACTATTAGTGTTTTCAAAATTCCATCCTCCACCTTCAGTGCAAGATATAGGATTGCCCCAAGTAGTGGCATATTGCCATAAATTAACAGTAATAGCATCTTTTGGCATACATTCAGCAGGTCTTTTATCAACTCGTATATACTATCCATTTATTTTTTTTATACTATGAGAATATTTTATTATATTTGTATCTAATTCTATATTTCCAACTATAGTCCCATTATTATTATAGCCAGAAGTATCTTGTATAAAACCTACTTTAGTTACACAAAAATTAAATAACTCAGTTGACACACCTGTACTACGTGCTGAATTTGGTGAACCACCATCATCCATAAAAATACGATTAGTACCCCATTCTATATCATTTGCTGTAAAAGGAAAAATATTATGCCCATTATATATCTAAAAAGATAAAACAGTATTAGCCTATTTTCCTAAAGGAAAAGTCCAACATGTTCCTTCAGGAACTATAGCATCACAACTAATAATATATGAAGTACCATTAACAATACTTTCACTTAAATTAATAGTAAAATATGTATCTGCATTAGTTCCAGAAGTAATAATTTTATTTCCGTCTACAGTTGTTTGTCCTCCACTAGTTAATGATGTCACTAAATTAATAGAATAATCCTATTCTACCATATCTAATTTATAATGTAATACTAATCCTTTCGCAATTTCTTCTATTTCTTTTTGAGATAAACAATGATCATAAATACGCACATCATTTAATCGTCCATTTAAATAATTGCTATATGAACTATTATTAACCTATGAAGCTCCAATGCTAGTTACAGTTCCCCAATATGAAGAATTAATTGTTCTATTACTACCTTCTTTAAATTCCCCATTAATATAATAAGATACTTTTGTTCCATCATAAGTAACACATAAATGAAACCATGTATTTGTTGGATAAGTATAATTAGTAATCCATTGAACACTATTTCCACCTGGATCAATCCTAAGTTTTCCACCAATTAAAAAAATTGAAAATCCAGAACCTGTTGCTGTTCTATCACAGCAAACTGTTTGAGTTGCACTAGCAGAAGTTGAATAAACCCATGCACTAACACTATATTGTATATTATAAAAATTATAATTTATACGAATATAATTACTACTACCATTAAAAGCATAGCATTGTCCAATTTTACCATTATTATTTACTGTTGCATTATTATTAGTTACTGTAATATCATTTAATCCCTAGTTTTTTAAACTTCCATTAAGAGGAAGCCATACTTGTAAACTCATAATTTACTTCCTCCTTTTACTCTAAATCTCGTGCGACTACTGTTGTACTATTTATTATTTTAGAAGTTTTATACAACTCTAAAACATCATTTACTGAAAGAGCAGTTGCATAAATTCGAAAATCTGACATATCTCCATGATAAGGAGTTCCATCTCCTGATCTAGTATCTCTACCAATTCGATAAGTAGTAGGAAATATTTTTGCGCTTAAAGTTGCTGTAGAACTAAATTTTAAAATACCATTTATATATACTTTTAAATCTGCAGTTCCATTTTTAACAATACAAATATGTTGCCAAATTCCATCGGTGATAGTAGCTCCAGTACAAGTAGTATCTGGAGTTCCATTCCAATAGCTACGAAGTACATTGCCAGTAGTTTTTTCAATAGACCAAGAAGTGCTTGAATAACTTCCAAAATAAATTGATCTTGCTCCATTTTCTCCCTATGGTTTAATCCAAAAAGATATTGTTACCTAATTATTTAATATATTAGACAATTCTAAATTTTCAATTAAAATACCATTATTATTACCATTAAAAGATAAGGCCATATTATATTTTAAATTTTCATATATTGCATTTAAAATATTCATACTACTTCCATTATTATTATATCCTGAAGTATCATAAATAATATTAAACTAATTATCAATTCTTACATATAAATCTATATATCCAGAAGTAATAGTAGTATTAGGATAACCAGGTATTCCATTCGAATATGCTGTCCAACTACCTATGGCGCCATACCAGTTACTTGAATTGGCATTTGCAATACATAATCGTGCTGAACTATTCATTTTCCATAATCCGCCTTGTGAACCATCTGTATAACCTGTAGTTGTAATACGAGTTACTGCTGCAGGCTTTACATCATTATATACCGCTTTTAATGGATTTATAGACTATATCCAACGATATTTAGTTTCAGTTACTGAAGATGTTGTTTTTTGTTTTACCATAAATTCAAAATTATTTAAAAGATTAACTATTGCGACATCATACCATCTATTATCATCTATATATACACCAGTTTCCCATGAGCTATCTCTAGTAAAATATCCTGATGATCCTGGATTATTATGTCGTGCGATATGCAACCACTAACTATTATCTGGTTCAGTATAAATCTATTTGTCATATTGTGTTAAAATATTTATATTATTATTTAATTGATAATGTAGTATTAATCCTTGTGAAATCTCTTTAACTTCTTTGGCTGAAAGACAATGATTATAAATACGAACATCATTTATAAATCCATTTAAATAATAATTATTTGTTGCTCCTAAGAAAATAGAAGAAGTAGTATTTGTATAAGACCCTTTAGTCGCTGTTTTATTCAAAACTTCATTACCATTTAAATATAATTTTATAGTAGTACCATCATAAACAGCGCATAAATGATACCAAGTATTAGTAGTTAAAGAATGAGTATATAAATTACCACCAGTACTACTACCATTTATAGATATATTAATTCCATTTGTTGATTCTAAATACATCCCAAAAACACAATTAGCAAAACCACCTAAAGTTCCTATATGAATTAATTCCATCCATTTTCCACTTGCTGGAAAAGCATTATTTTTTACCCAACAACATATACTACCTTTATTAAAATTATTAGTAGAAATAGAAGTTAAAGAAAGTTTTGAAGAGCTTCCATTAAAACTATAACATTTACCTATTTTCCCATTATCATTAATAGTTGCTCCGTTATTGGTAACACTTATTTTTGATAATCCTTGATTATGTAAGTCTCCATTCAAAGGAAGCCATACCTATAAACTCATAGATATACCTCCTTATTATACAAATACAAAATCTAATGCATTTGTTGTAGTATTATATGAAATATAAGCTTTTTCAGAACCTGCGTTATTAAATGAATGTCGAACTGCACTTAATTCTCCAGCAGTTGCTGTAAGATACACTCCAGTATCTCCAACTCCTGTCATAGCAGCAGTTGTTGAAGTTGGTGCTGTAGTAACACCTGTTAAATAAGCTTTTGTTGTAGTAGCTAATACAATATTTTGTTTAGTATCAGTATTACCACTTGTTGGCATAGTAAATATTACACTTGTACCACCAGCAGTTAATTTATATTTACTACCATGAGCCAATGTAATAGTACTTGTCCCACTATCAGTTGCTAAAGTTGTCGTATGAGTATGATTACCTGCTGCGGCATTAGATGCTTCAGTGCCAATTTGAATAATTCCTGCTGTAGAAGTAGTAGCAGAAGGTATCGTTTTTTTAGTAGCACTAATCTATCCTTTACTATCTTGACTAACTGAATCAATAAATGAAGTTGTATTTCCATTAGGATCAGGAGAAGCTACTACAAATGAAGTTGCAGTTACGGAACCGTTTGTTGTAGTATATACTGCATAGTTAGCAGTAGACCCAATTTTACCATCATTAGTGATATTACCATGAGTATGAGAACTTGATGCGGCACCTAAATCAGTTAAACTTGGTTTTGGATGCACATGATCTCCTCTAGCCACTGCATTTTCAGTACCAACGGCTGCAGTCCCTAATGCTTTTGGAGTTGTTGAAGAATATGTAACATGAGTGCCATGGCTTGCGGCAGCTGCTCCAATATCAGCAGGTGTTGGTTTTGCATGAACATGATCGCTTCTTGCTACTGTGGTTGCAGAACCATGTGAAGCTGTACCTAATGCAGCTGGAGTTCCAGAAGAAGCAAAAGTAACATGAGTTCCATGAGAAGCAGATGCCGCCCCAACATCACTATAAGTAAGTGCCGATCCTAATACTACATGCCCTAAAGTATCTTTGCCTACTTTTACAGCCGCAGCATCCACAGCTGTAGTAGTTGGATGAGAATAATTATTATAAGTTGGTAAAACTTTTGTTGTATATTTAATTACACCATTTGCATCCTATTCGATAGCAGATACAAATGTAGTTGCAGTTGCATTACTAGCAGTTGTTGCTTCTGTTACTGCCGTTTGAGTTGTTTTAAAAGAACTATCTCTACCAAGTCTTTCCCAAGCAGAACCAGTCCATACAAATTCACTGTCACTATAAAGGACTACATCACCGGCAATAGGAGTATATGAAGAACCACTAATTGTAACAGTTGCTGTTGTTAAGCCATCAGACATAGCTGTAGTAGTTGTACCTTTAAAATGCATTGCTCCACTTAATCCACCAAGATTATTTTTTACAAATGCTGTTGTAGCAATAGATGTATCATTACTTGTTGTATCAGGTGTTGGAGCTGTAGGAGTATTTGTAAATGCAGCTGCTCCAGTAACTAATAAATTACCAGCAGTTATACTATCTGCATAAGTTTCATTATTTAAATAAGCATCACCAGTAAGCTCTAAGTCACCAGATGCTTCAATATCTCCGCCTACTGAAAATACTTTACTTGAAGGATTAAACCTTAAATTAGTACTTTTTCCTGCCCCTGCTGTTGTTGTTGCAGTGTCAGCACTACTAGATAATAATAAACGATAATCACTATCAGTAGTAGTTTCAGCCTATGTTACAGCATTATTAGTATCTGTTGATGCAATAGTTAATGTTCCAGATGCTCCAGTTAGTGTAATATTGCTTCCAGCTGCAAACTAAACAACATCAGCAGCTGATCCATTAATTGTTCGTGTAATTTTTTTATTAGTACTATCCCATGTGACTGCTGTTACACCACTTGCTTTAGTTAAATAAGTATCAGTAATTGTATTACCACTAGCATCTGCAGTAGCTTTATCTGCTGTTCCTGCTGTAGCTGGTTTTCCAATACTAACTGTCTAAGTTGTTCCACCAGATGGAGTAACTGTAAAATTACCTGCTGTTCCATCATTAAAAGTATAAGTAGTATTATCACTAGCAGGAATTTTTACAGTATGAGTACTAATTCCAGTAACATGACCTGCAGCATCAACTGAAATATAAGGAACATTAAATGTGCCTCCATAGCTTGGCGTTTGAGCAGAACTATCACCATAATTACCTGCAGTAGCTCCAGATAAACTATGGCCTATCGTTAATATATCTGTTCCAACTCCACCATTTGTTCCTGCTAATTGTACCCATTTATTACCTGCTGCAACTGTCATTGCTTCAGTATATGTCGTTGAAACTAATTGAGTAGTATTAGAAGTAATAGCAGTTTCTGCATTACTCTATTGTGGAGTAATTTTACCATAACCTGCATCACGACTATTACTATTCCAATAATCAGTAGAACGCCAATTAGTTCCATCATAAACCATTAAAACAACAGAACCATTTGCATAATGAGTCGTAACTCTTGAGTTATTTAAATAAATAGGAATTGCTCCACTACTAGTTGCATCACCCGTTGCAGGATTAGTAAAAGTTAAATTTAAACTTGCATTACCAGAAGGAGTATTATTAATTTTTAAAGCAACTACTTTTCCAAGAGTTAATTTTGGATCTTGTGTTACTCCTGCCCAAGCACTTGATTTTGCTGTATTACTATTAACAATATATTCAACAGGATTACCTGCAAATCCATTAATCCGCCATCGTAATGGATTTTCTGGATCTTCAATTGAACCTAAACTATATCCATAGTCTGAATTTGGCAATAAATTAGTTTTAAAAGTCATATTCGCCATTAGTTTATGTTCTCCTTTCATTTAAAGTTTTTATCTAATAATATTAGAAAAATAAATATATTGTATTAATTTAATTAGACCATAATATAAAAAAGGGACTCATTAAGAGTCCCTTTATTTTTATTCACTAACAACTTCAACTGGTACTGGTCTATCAGCACTTTTATTAAAATTGACTTGTGCTTCAATTGTTTTACGAATATAGGCATCAAGATCACCAACAGCTTCATTTAAGAAATCCATAGCATCTTGACTTAAAATATTCATAACAGCTTCATATGTCATATTAAATGCTTCTTTTTGTGCCGCAGCATCAAAAGCATTTTTATTTTTAAGAGCTTCAACATATGTCTGATTAGTAGCAATTACACAATTAGTAATTGTTTCACTAAGCATTTCCATATATTTTTGATAAAGTTCATTATCAGTTTCTTTCTTTAATTGATCAGTTTTATTTCTAATAAACATTACTAAATAAGTAGTTAATACTCCTAAGAGAGGAATAATACATACTTGAAAAATTTGTTGTAACATTGCCATTGTATCCATAATCCTTTATCTCCTTTTATATTAAGAATCTTCATCAGGTAAATCAGCAATTGCACCAACAGCTTTTTTATCAATAACAAAACCATCAGCGGTCATTAATATAGCTGTACCCATATCACAATTCTAAGTGGTACAAATTTCATTCCAAGCTTGTGCAAATGCTCCTGTAGCAGCTCGTAAAGCTGCATCTATATTATCATTATATGCTTCTGCATGAGAATCAAAAATTTTTGGATAACCAGATGGACTAGAAACATAATAATTATTTCCAGTCATACCAATAATTTTTTTTTGAACTTCAAAGATTTGTCTTTTCATTCTTTAAATCCTCCTTATGACTAAATCAAAGAACGTAATAAATTTAATTCAGTAGCTACATCTGTAACTTCAATATTAGTACCTACTGTTAAATTTGCATTTTTAGCAATCGCCGCAGTAACTTTATATAAATTACCAGCATATGTTAAATATTCTCCAACCTCATAATTTTTACTTGCTTTTACAGTTGTTTCAAATGGAGCTAATGTATTCAACATCTATTGAACAAATGCCGTTGTTGCGATTCTATCAGAATTTGTAACAACACTTAATGTTGGAGCAGTTACATTACCAGTTAGCTATGCATTAACTAAATCTGCTTTAGTATCAATTAAGCTTGCAGCCCTATT
>JAEEGL013791097.1_pt1 | contig 12794 bp, 11 predicted proteins | sample 9134231 | NCBI WGS metagenome assembly JAEEGL01 (sample SAMN16246548, study PRJNA631951) | gut metagenome | biome: gut microbiome; feature: rumen; material: fiber-attached | host: Bos | place: Iran: Karaj | collected 2018-10 | reverse complement strand
TCGCCCAGGATACACTCCTGTTCACTTTTTTCGGCGAATCCCACCGCGTTTTACAGTCCAAACTCCCCGATCCTGTGGTATGATTCGAGCTGGCCAAAATAGAGCGGAATGCGGTGGCCAATTTAGACCGGAAAATACAATCCATTTCTGAATTCATAAAAACCATCAAAACCGAAAACAGTCGTTGGATTAAGACAATTGGTGATGGATATCAAACGTTTTCATGGCAAAGCGGATATGGCGCTTTTTCCGTTAGTCCGTCTGTCATCACGAAAACCATCGAATACATACAAAATCAGGAGAAACATCATACGAACAAGACTTTTTCGGAAGAATACAAATCGTTTCTTGAAGCGTATGGTATCGATTATGACGAACGATATATTTTTAGCGATTAATTCTGTCGCCCATTCAGGGCTAATGATGTTTGGTGTTGCCATTACCCGGGGTTTCGCTACGCTGCCCCCCGGGCTGAACTCTCATCGCCCATTCTGGGCTGAATTGGGCGCATAACCGATAATAATATACCATGCATATCGGGACAGCCATACACGCTAAACGATGATACATGAATACCTGGGCGCAGTCTTAGCCACGCACAAAACAGCTAAGTATTTATCCCCCCGGTTGATATAACATAGTGAAAGTCTTACTTGACCTTTTTCCAGCATGCGCTCAAATCATCAGCAGACTCTTTATCGAAACAGCCAAATCGGTTATCACCATAGCAAAAGATCCAAATATTATGCTTATATTGCCACAATTCAAGATTATCGCAGCATTCGCCCATTCGAATTGCACTATTTTCTTGTTTATTTAGGAAACAACACATTCCATTATCACATTTTCCGCCGGCACATTGATTATCGCATGAGCCACAATGATTGATATCCGAAAGCAAACCATCCTGTTCACAACCGGAGCTCATGTTATCGTCACAATCACCGAATCCTGTATAACAAATGCCATATCCGCATGCATATTTAGCTGATTCATCATAATACCTGCATTTGAAATCGGTCGCATTTTTACCGGTTGGATCACAAACATTATGGCACGAACCACAATTTTCATCTGTGCTCAGATCCGTTTCACATCCATCATTTAGATTATTGTTGCAATCTGCAAATCCTTCCTTACATTTGCATGTACCTTTATCTTGAACACGCCCAGGTGTAACAATAATATTTTTTGCATCCATATCATCTGTAATACAAATATCGAGTATTTCATCATCATCTTTGGTGAATAAGCATGAATCAAAACATGTACACTCGTATTGTTCTCTTGAAACCTCTTCACACTTATAATTATGTGTACATTTAATTCCGCCACAAACATCGCAATTATCGACATCGTGTAATTTTGCCTGACATAGTTTATAGTCAAAGTCTACAGGCTGTCCATTATCGTCTACCGCTCCCGTGTAACAATAATCTGAGGTACACGATGCGCAATCTCCAGTAACATGGAACTCACTACTATCTACACATTTACCTTCACATACGACCTCGCCATCATTAGGGCACTTTGTACCACACACGCCATTAATACATGCTTTACCGGGATCACATACAACGCCTCTGTTGCCATCCAGGCAGTTGGAATTGGCATTGCAAAATCTCGAATCGGTCAAAGGATCGATGCACTCTCCATCACACATTATGCTTTTACCAGAACACCCACAAACGTAAGCGCCGTTATTATCATTTGCATAAGGATTCCAGGCACATTTTGCATTTTTTAAGAGGCAGTTATCATAATGTCCCTCAGAGCACTCTGTTATACCACAATAATCATCAGAATCTGGCTTTACGCATTTGCCGTTGCACAGAATCGTGTCATTTATACATTCACATTTTCCATTAATACATTTTTCATCACCGACCACATTACATGTCAATCCTTGCTCAGCGCCCTCACACATCCCAGATGCGCCACAATATTTATCGTCAGATTTTGGATTAATGCAATCATTATTACAATTCACTTGTTCATTATCTGTACATTTACACTTTCCGTTCTCACAACTTCTGCCGGATGGGCAAACTGTATTTTCTTTAAATTTACAACCATCTGCATCGCATTTGCATTCGCCATATGAACCACAATGCAAAGGATCATTCAAGACATCAATGCATGAGTTAAGCGCGCCATCTAAATCATAGCAAGGACTAAACCAGGTATTTACGCATGCACATTCATACTTATTCTGATTCAGCACACATTTTGAATTCGGAGGACATGTGATACCATCAACGATATTGCCATCCGCATCACACCCCTGCCCACAGGACGATGGAGCCAAAGGATCCAAACAGATCGGTTCATCATCTTTATAACCACAATGAATCAAGCTGCTGTCACAAACCACCTCACTGGATGTACACATGCCCCTCTGACATATCTGACTTCCAGATTCGCAAATGTTTTTACACCCGCCGCAATGATTCGGATCGTTCAGGATATCCACGCACTGACCGTCGCATTGAATCTGATTTTGCGGGCAGCTGTTGCAAATGCCGATATCCCTGATTTGCGCAAATTTGTCTTCGGGGCTGTCGCCGCCGTCAAATCCCACGCAATAGCTGGCACGATCGGGGCAAAACCCGGCCTTCATCGATTCTTCAAAATCCTTTACTTCGTCAGCACTGCATCCATTCTTTTCAATATCATTTCCCGCAATGATCTCATCAAACGAACCGCAGCGATAGCCATTTGCAGTTTTAAGTATGTACCGGCTGCTGCCCAAATCCATCATCTTATAATCAAGGCTGTGCCAGTTCAATCCGGCATTCTCACACCCTGTCTTGTCGTTAATGACGCAATAACCGGTTATCCAATGGCCGTGCTGCTGTTCGCATGCTTCCTGGCTTGTGATAATTTCAGAACTGGATTGTGGATTCTCGCATCTGGCGCTTTCTATCCATAAACCGCCGACATCCGGTCCTGTGCATCGATCCTGCTGCAGCGAGTTTGCGCCGTCGCAATATGCGGTACAGGATGTTGTATAGCCTTTGCCGCCAACATACTTCTCATACACATCATCATTCCAGCAGCCAAAGACAGATACTGCAGATACCGCAAAAGCGAACAAAGCCAAGCGTTTGTGAGTGGATTTGCATTTCATCATCGAATCTCCTATTCACCAAGGTTTGCGAGAAAATAAGTGCGTATGGATAAGGCCGATAGGTTCCGGGCGTGAAGCAGCACCGCCAGCCGTTTAATAATTCATATCAAACGACTGCGGATGAATGGTTCTATCGTCTCGGCTGAGGTGGTCTAAGATTGTTATTTCGTCCCTGCTGGAAACCACGGGGCGGAAGCGCAGCGCGCTGCTGGGGCTGAGGCGGCATCTGACCACGCGCATTTGGTCTTGGGCCCTGCGGCTGCTGCGGCATTGGCTCTTCTTCTTCATCACCCAGCGAAATCACGCTGGTGGCCAGAAAGATGCAGCATCCAATCACGATGATCTTGAGCAGCCCCAAAAAGCTCACGTCGGCAGTCGACGTCATCTGGGTGGCAAACGACAAAACCAGTTCAAGGATGGATGCACCCAGCGCCACAACAAGTGCATAGCGCATGCGGGCAAAGATGAGCACGCCGCATATCACCACGATCAGATAACAAAAGACCGTCATGCCGTTAAAACCGATCTTGGCCAGCGATGCATAATCAAAGAATGCGCCGCAGATACCGAGCAGCATAATAATGGCACCAAGCAGGATACATGCACCGCCAGCCACAACACGTTGGACCGGTGTTGAATTCTCATAGTCTTCGGTAAAAAATGCCATCGTACAGTCTCCGGGTTGGGGATAAAGAAATATTAAGAATGATGCGGCGTATTTGTGCGCAGCACAAATAGACGCATCGCCGTGCGTATCGGCCGCAGGCCGATAGCAACGGCAATATATTTACCGAAAATACAACAAAGTGTCACATACAAACACGTTTTTTAGGGCAAAAGTGAGACGACTTTATCGAGCACGTGCTGATAGATTTTGACGATGCGCTGTTCGCCCAGCCTGTTTTTGTAGGTTTCGCCCAGGCGGCGATAGTTGGCGATCGTATCGGCCGGAGAAGCTGAGAACGCGTTCCAGAATGTGTCTTTATTGCTGACGACGAGCGAATCGGCGAACATCGAGTTGAGATTGTGAATTTTGTCGCAGCACGAAATCAGCACGATTGGGAGCGAATCGTTCTGAAGTTTTTTGAGGTACGCGGCATTGCGCTCGGCTTTGGGCGGTTTGACGCCATTTTCGGGGATGCAGTCTGAGAGCGCGACGACGCCGTCTGCGACGAACTGGCCGAATTCCTCGACGAGACGCAGATAGATATCATTACCACCCTGATCTTCGACGGTGTCGTGCAGCATGGCGATCATGGCGTATTCCTCGCATTTTTGCGGGTCGTCACAAATAAAGCCGATGTTTTCGCACACCATGGAAGTGACGGCGAACAGATGGGTCATGTAGGGAGAGGGAATGTTTTTGCGGGTCTGATTGCGATGGGCGCTGACGGCGAAGCATATCGCTTTTTCGAAGCGTTCCGAAAGGATGAACGTGTTAAACATCATGCGATTACTCCTGTTTGAGTGCGCAATGGACGCGATAGTGCGCCAGATAGATGGCCGTTCGGGGCTGTGGTTCGACGATGCTTGCAGAGAGCCTGGGTTTTCCGGTGACGGGCAAATCGAGATCCCGGATGAGGGCGAGTGCAGCCCCCATTGCCGCGAGGACTTCGGCTGAGTCGTCGATCCAAAAGACGGGATGCGCAAGGATATCTGCGGCCCACTGAATGGTTTCGGGAGGCCAGGGCTTGTCGAGCATCAGCCGCACGGGGCCTGGCTGAGCGAGTGCATTGCGCCAGTCGCGAAGCGTATAGAGGAGCCCTTCGAACATGGCGCGTACGACGTGAGGCGGCTCGTGCGCAGGTGTGAGGCCGACCATTTGGATATCGCCGCTGCGAGGAATCACATGAAATCCGCAGCTGCCAACGGGCACAGACGACAGCAGTTCGAACGGCACAATGCCTTCGTGCGGTGCGCAGGCCGAAATCATCTGCGAAATCACGGGCGAACGCAACGGCGCCGACACACAGCCATAGGTGCACAGATTCTTTCCCGGTCCCGGCCATACATCAAGATCAAGCGACTGATGAATCAACCGCGTCCACTCGTCGCGTGACTTTTCCTGTTGCCGGGGTTCGGGAGGCGCTTCACTGCCCGACTTTGTCTCATCCGGCGCATCCTGTGCATCCGGTTCGGCGGCAGGCGCATCTGAACCATCCGTCTTTTCGGCGTGATCGACGATTTGAATCTCGTACCCGGAAATCGCGCCGATGCCAGCAGTCCACTGGGCGCGCAGCTGATTGCCGACGACGACCGACCAGCTGAGGGGATCGGCCGCGCAGGCATAAGCGCGAGCGCTGTCGGATGCGCCCATGTGAAATACGGGAACCCCGGCAAGCGCAGACAGCAGCGGGGTCTGAGCAACCCCCAGATTTTGTGCGATTTCTGTAGAAATGCGGGCAAACGGCACACCGCAGCGCACGCGTTCGTAACTGCAGTCGGCACTCACACCGGCAGCGGAATAGATATTTGTGTCCAGATCGGGATAATCCGGCGAAATACCGCGCGGAATGCAGGTATCGGCCAGATGTCCGGTAAGCGCAAACGACACCATTGCACCGATGGTCGCCAAACCGGGAGGCTCGTTGATACAGAACTCCGGGCGAAGCTGCTGGATACAGCGCAGCACACTGTTTCGATAGGCAGATGCAGCCTCGGGCGCACCGGCATATCGATCGGGGATTTCGCGGCGCGGCATCACCTGCGGAGCGTCCAGATATACCGCCGAAAGCGGCTGACAGGCGGCATCCACAAAACACGCCGTCTCACGGTCGGGAGACGAAAGCGCCAGTGCCAGCGGCATTTCTCCCTGGGGCAGCCCCTCGCCAAGCGCCGCCAGCGCTTCGGCAATCATCCAATACATCGTGCGCACATCCAGTGCCCACACGTGATCCACGCGCATCATGGGCCAGCGCGCCACATAATCACGGCGTATCATATCCAGACCCAGCGCACACGCGCCCAGGCCGTCCCGCGTCACAGATATTGACCAAACTTCAGGCATACCGTTTACTTACACGATCCATCTGCATTGCACTCGGTGCACAAGTCAAACTCACCAGTGCTTGCGTATACCATTTTGCCATCCACCAGCTGACATTTGTGTTTGTATGACACAAACTTATCGAAGAGCGCACTGCATTCATATCGATCGGGATCACCTTCATTGCAGCGCTCCAAGCATTTGCCCGAAGTCTTGCCGTCTTCGGTGACCACAGCGCACACTTCTTCGGGAAAACACAATTCGGCCTGAACGGTTGAAATGATTTCTTCACCGGAATCGTCGATTTCGCACGAAACCGCCAGATTGCTGGCTTTGCAATAACCCTTGAAGTTCTCGGGGCATTCCTCACCGATGTGTTCGATGCCCTGCGTATAATCATAGCATTTGCCGGAAGCACAGCCGATATCGCAGGGCTGCCAAGTGCCGGTCACCATCTCATAGCCCAGACGGTTGTGACCGATATCGACGCATTCATATACCGACTGATAAGTCTTATCGACCGTGACCGTGCAGGTGTTGCGCATCACGCCTTTGGTGGTGCACGGTTCAAAGCATCTGGCTTCCTGCACGCCAAAATCGCTTATCTCGCCACAAATGCTGCCATCGGCAGTGCAATCATCTTCGAGCGGAACGACGTGTTTGCTTTTTTGATTGCATTCAACCGGCGTCTCGCCAATGCACTGCTGTACAAATGATTCGGGATTGCATTTGTCACCAATTTCTTTGACCGAGGTTTTCTGTTTGCAGGTACCCCCGTCGCAAACCATGGTATCGCATGGTTCATGCTTAACCGATGTATTGTTGCAATAGACAGCCGTATTATCATCACAGTAGGGAATGAACGTGCCTTCGTCGCATTTGCCGTCGACGACCGCATCGACGCATTTATTGGTGTCGGAATCGCAGTATTTCTGATGTCCGCAGAGCACATACGAGACTTTGCCGTTGGAACATTTGCGCAGACTGGTCAAATCGGCCGAGCAGGCGGTATCGAAATCGCAGGAGACTTCCTGGTTGCGCGGCGAACATTCGCCATTTGCGCAAACATTATCACCCTCGCAAGGTGTATATTTCAGTTTATCTTCGACGCAGGTCAAAGCGGTAAAGTTGTCGGAGCAAGTCGGCATAAAGTCACTGTCACAAGGTTCTACCTTGCATTCGTTATTTTCGCAGGTGCATGTTTCGACGATTTCAATGCCATTTTCATCACAGCTCAGCAAAGCCCTGCCATCGCTGCGGCAGTGTGAGCCGCTATAACTGCATTCGACGCAATCGCCATTCCTGCAAATACATTCCTGTATGGAGACTTCCTCTCCGTTATAGCAAATCAACACTTCGGTGCCGTCGGTATTGCATTTCGAACCGGTGTAATCGCATTCCGGTTCGTCTTCGCAAGCGTCATCTTTGCAGCTGCAGGTGCGGGAGGTTTCTTTGCCGCCGCTGCACGTCAAAAGCGCTGTGCCATCGGTATTGCATTTCGAACCAGTGTAATCGCATTCCGGTTCGGCTTCGCAAGCGTCGTTTTTACAGCTGCAGGTGCGCGAGGTTTCTTTGCCGCCGCTGCACGTCAAAAGCGCTGTGCCATCGGTATTGCATTTCGAGCCGGTGTAATCACACGATTTGACATCTGCCTGCGCACCGTATTCCACCCGCTCATTGCATCCGGCGATCAACGCCGCACACAACAAACAAAAGCCAAACGACAAACGATAACCACTGTTCAAAACCATGACCTCTCCTACCAAAAGTCAACGCACTAGCGTCTGAGTACCAAAGACGGCAAATCGGCAAAATGATTGAGAATCCGCGCAGTTACAGGGCAATCCTGCGGCGGATTGAGGATATTATCGATAGCCCATTGCGGTGTATACGAACGGGCGCGCAGATAAATCTGCATATCGCCATAGACCATGGGCTCTTTGCGGGCCATTTCGAGGGGCAAAGCCAGATCGAGAGAGAAAACGTCACCGATAATCACCTGCGGACGTTCTTCGCGAATGATTTTCGCATAATGGCTTCGCGCAACATCGATGGTACGCGAGCCAAAGACGACGGGATTGGGCACATCGTCGAGCGCATATTTGCGGGCATCTCCGCGCACTCTGAATCTGGCGCATGGATTATCTTCGTGCGCCACAGGCTTGAGGTCGACGTATTCAAGTTTTTCGGTGATGCGCTCTGATCCCGAATTGCTGGCAATCACAATTTCGCAGTCGCGATCGAGCAATGTGCGCAAAACGCTCACGACTTCGGGCTGCGGGGTATTAAAGGCATCCAGCGGCTCGCGGGCCATCGCCTGGTGACACGATTCAGCAATATCCATCAGAGTTGTACCGGCGTTATCCAGAGCATGCCGGATATCGCTGTACGCCTCATCTCCCGAAATCACCAGCTCGTGAATCCGCATGATTCCGGCGATGATATGCATAAAGATATCTTCATCACAAAAAGCCGTCAGACGGCCATGATCCGGCCATCCATAAGCAGTCGGCTGCTGCATGATTTCATCAACGGCCTTATCGAACAAAGCATTAAATCGTTCGGGCGGGATACCGATTTCGGCCATTCGTTTCAGGACCAAATCACGATCAATCTGATACTCGGACTGGATATTGGTCAGCGTACCGTCAAAATCGATAAGGAATTTCATAAAAATCTCCGAAAATCAAAGCGACACAGGGACGCCAATTTTGACCACAATATGGTTTTAAGCGGATTTCGTCCAGAGCTAAAGCGATAAAAGGCGAGGCAGCTCAATTTACCAAAAAAAAGACTTGCACGGATTGCATATATGCCTATTATACGCGCCGCTGCGAAGGGGTAAATTCGCAGTTGCGCCAAAGAGCCCAAGGCGCAGAGGGTCTAACAGCGTTGTGAAATGCGGCTGGATTCGAAAAAAACCACATCTATTTAGTCCCCGGCAATTGCCGGAACAATTGCGCTTTCGTTCCGCAAGGAACAAACTTCAAAGGTGAACAATGAAAACATTTAGTGCAAAACCAGGTGAGGTTGAGCAGGGCTGGTACGTCATTGATTTGTCCGGTCAGCACCTCGGTCGTGCAGCCGCAGCAGTGGCGAGCATTCTTCGTGGCAAACATCGTCCGCTTTATACGCCGCATGTCGATACCGGTGAATACGTGATCGTCATCAACGCCGACAAACTCGTGCTCACGGGCAAAAAGCTGGAAGATAAGAAATATTATCGCCACACCGGTTATGTTGGCGGCATCAAAGAAGCCACCGCAGGCAAAATGATGAACAGCAAACCCGAAGACGTCTTCAAAATCGCCGTCAAAGGTATGCTTCCCAAGAATTCTCTCGGTCGTCAGATGCTCAGCAAGCTCAAGATTTACAAAGGCAGCGAGCATCCGCACAGTGCCCAGAATCCTAAGCCCTTTTCCCTGTAGTTCAACATTTCCAAGGAGATAATAGAGTATGAATATTCAGTGGTTAGCTACAGGTCGTCGCAAGAGCTCCGTCGCTCGCGTCTATCTTCGCCCCGGTAAAGGCAATGTCACGGTCAACAAACAGAACATCGAAAACTATTTCGATCGCGCCACACTGCGCATGGTTCTGCGTCAGCCGCTCGAACTCGTCAATCTGACCGAAAACTTTGATGTCATCATCAATGTCATCGGCGGCGGCAAATCCGGTCAGGCCGGTGCCGTGCTCCAGGGTATCGCCCGCGCACTCGTCAATTACGACGCCAAACTGCGCCCCGCCCTCAAATCAGCTGGCTTCCTTACCCGTGACTCCCGTGCCAAAGAACGTAAAAAATACGGTCAGGCCGCAGCCCGTGCAAGATTCCAGTTCTCAAAACGTTAATCTTATCTGCTATCAAAAAAAGCCTCGCATTTGCGAGGCTTTTTTTTTGGAGTTACCCGGGGGGCGGGACGGTCGCACGGGCGACCACACGGGGTCGCCGTTTACCCGGGGGGCGGGACGCTCGCACGGGCGACCACACGGGGTCGCCCCTACTCGCTATGTCACACCGTTATTCACGATTCACGATTCACGATTCACTATTTCCGGCGGTATGCGCACTCCTAAAACTCTATCCGTTCAATCACGGCATCCTCGCGTGTGAGCTTATCGATGAGTTCCAGCGGGCCGCATTGCCCAAAGACGATATACATGCCGCGAAACTGCGGAATATCCCGGGCAAGCAAGGCAAATTGTGTCGAAGCAACCCCCGGCTGATTCTGGACCATCAACACCGAACCGGCAACAGGCTGGTGCACATCACAGCGTTCATCTGAAAGCACAAAATTGGTGCCTTCGTCCCGAATACTGCTCGTCACGTATGCCCCTTTTACCCTGCTGCCCAAAGGCAGCTCACTGTAATATGCCTCCTGGTGCATCTCGCCCGAAGCATCGGTCCAGCCATAATTCTCGCGCCCAAGCGATACAAAATTCAATACCGTCAGCGGATGACTGCCGGCGTATAAATCGCATTCCAGAGTTCCAAGCGATGTCACAATTCTGCCGTGCATCACATAATCATACGGAAACGGCGCAATCACAATCTTATGATCACCGGGAAAACTCGATACTTCGGGCTCCTCAGCCACCTCGGTGCCCTGCGCCGTCGTATCACTGGCATCCGCAGCATCTGCGCCAATTTGCGCAGCATCTGCGCCAGTCTGCGCATCATCCGCGGCATCTGCAACGGTCTGCGCATCATCCGCAGCATCTGCGCCCGATTGCACATCATCATTGATCGGCTGGATAACGCCGGTCTCATCGCCATTTGATGGAATGGATGCGTCTTCATCCTGTGCATACGAAACACAGGGAAGAGACAGGATTAATACTGGTAAAAGCTTATTGAAGTGCATCGTTACAACTGCCGCTACCCGATTCCCAGGCTCTCGATCTTGCGAATCAGATTCCGGCGCGAAATTCCAAGCATTTCAGCAGTTTTGGTACGATTGCCATCATTGTTTGCCAAAGCATCTGCAATCATGCGGCGTTCGACAAAAATCAATGCATCCTGAATGCTCATATCGCGGGGAACCGATATGGCGCTGTTTTCCACAGCTTTCGTCACATTATCAGATTCCCGCACTTCATCCAAAATATAGGCATTCACCAAATCCGGAACGAACGCACCATCTGCGGGCAGCATCACAGCCAGCCGTTCGACTTCGTTCCGCAGTTCGCTCACATTTCCGGGCCAGCGATAGCGCCGGTAAACATCGAGAATCGCGTCGGGAATACGACAAACCGGGCGATTGAGCTGCATGCAGCGGCGCGCAAAAAACGATTCTGCAAGTTCCGCAATATCTTCGCGTCTTTCCGACAGCGGCGGAATCGTTATGCAATGCAGTTTTTCGAGCAAATCATATCGCAATTGCCGGCCATGCTTTAATTCATCGGGCATCATGGACGACGTCGCAATCAACCGGACATCCACGGCATGAGGGATAACATCGCCCGCAGCCATGATCGCGTGCATTTCGATAAAGTCGAGCAATCTGGCCTGCATCTGCATCGACAGAGCACCGATTTCGTCGATCACAAGCGTCCCGCCGGCAGCGACATCCAGCAATCCGACCTTATCCTGAATGGCCCATGCAAAAGCGCCGCGCCGGTATCCAAACAGCTCCGACATCAGTGTTTCATCATCCAGACCGCTGCACCGCTGCACGACATAAGGCGATCTGGCGCTTGTTCCGGCCAGATGAATGGCACGGGCTGTATATTTTTTCCCGCACCCCGGACCGCCGCAAATCAGCAATGGCGCACGATCACTAGCCAAAGACGAAATCTGCGCAGCAACCTGCTGCATCGCAGCCGACCGGCACCCGGCCACATCTGCTGCATTCAAAGCAAACAACGACGCGATCTCCTCCCCCCAAAACATCATCGCATCGCGCAGATCATCCAATTGCATCCCTGCATCGTGCAGCAAAACCACTGCCGCAACGATATTGCCGCGATACCGGATGGGCGCAAACCCTCCCACGACACCATCAAGCGCCAAAACGACCGCACCACCGCCCGATTGTGCAAATCGCGAGTGATAATCACAGATTTCGGCCAGACGCAGTTCCGCCCACGATTCACAGGCAGCATGCTGAAAATCCTGCTTTGCACCGATCCACCAAAACGCGCTGTCGGCCGCGATTCCAACCGATATGGTATGACGCAGTCTTAAATGTGCAGCAAGCCGCTCAACCACGGGCGACGCCGAAATGCGTCTCAATTCTGGCAGAAAATCATCAGGAATCATCATAAAAAAAGGCCGCAATATGCGGCCAAATGGAGGCGGCGGGAGTCGAACCCGCGTCCGAAAATCTTCAATTTCGCCCTTCTACGTGTGTAGCTTATGTTTAATTACCCGCATGCAGAGCCCGTAAGCAGGCATGCATACGGAGGTCACGATTTAATCTTGTCTCTGGCACGCCCGCGACCAGGGCTTGCCATCAACCAGCCTGCTAAATGACGCCGATGCAAACCCACAGGCAAAGCCTGCAACGACGGAACCCGGAGGTTCTTTGTGCTCTTGCTGCTGATTAGGCAGCGAGGGCGAGCTCAACGTTATCGTTGGCAATTGTAAGTTTCCAGCAGTTTTAACGAGGTCACAGGAACCCCCGACACGCCGCACGAATCTCCCATCCCCGTCGAAACCGTATCGCCCCCGATTCGATTCGA
>JAEEGL012946630.1_pt1 | contig 12794 bp, 8 predicted proteins | sample 9134231 | NCBI WGS metagenome assembly JAEEGL01 (sample SAMN16246548, study PRJNA631951) | gut metagenome | biome: gut microbiome; feature: rumen; material: fiber-attached | host: Bos | place: Iran: Karaj | collected 2018-10 | reverse complement strand
CTTCTCGCCCGACGGCCACTGGCTCTATTTCACCACTGCCCGCCGCCAGGTCTATCCCACCAACTACGACAAGGAACGCTACAGCCTGTGCCGCGTCAGCTTTGACGAGGCGACAGGTCGCATAGGCCAGAAGGTAGACACACTCATCAGTGCTGACCAGACGGGCAAGAGCGCCACTTGGCCACGCCCCTCCTATGACGGCCGCTACCTCATGTACACACAGACGGACTACGGCTATTTCTCCATCTGGCACCCCGAGGCCGACCTTTGGCTGCTTGACCTCCAGACGGGTGATTCACAACCCTTGGACGAGGTAAACACCCAACGGGCAGAGAGCTTCCACAACTGGTCATCCCACTCCCGCTGGTTCCTCTTCACCAGCCGCCGCGACGACGGTCTCTACACCCGTGTCTATTTCGCCTCCATTGACGACGCAGGCCGTGCCACTAAACCCTTCATGCTGCCCCAGCGCAATCCCAAGATCTATTACCGTCTATTGCTTCACTCCTACAACACTCCCGACTTCACCTCCCAGCGTGTTGAAACGGCGACATCGGAAATGTTGAAATGACCTAGAAGCTGGTCTTTCACGGAACAGTTCGAAAAACAGCAAATACCGACGGTATTTTAACAAGTACCGACGGTATTTTTGTGAATACCGACGTGATTTTAATGAATATCGTCGGTATTTTAACTTTGCATCCAGCCTCTCGCTCCGAGAGAACCGGCCACTCCCACCTTTTGAGCGGCTCTTCCCGACACTCTCCCCGTACCCTTTATGCAGTAATTACAATACCGCCACCTTTTTTAGCTCATTCGGGAACCTTATGGCTCAGCTGCTACCATAGGTTCGAATTCGTATGACGGTTGACACGAATATTGCTCCACCTTAATGATGTCCTCTCCAAGGGCAGCAGAAATCTTACAGATGGTTGCCATTGTCAGATTATGAGTTCCTGACAGCCAGCGGCTAACCTCCGTCTCTGTTTTCCCCATTAACCGCGCAAAATTCTTCTGCGACATTAGGCGTTTCGTGTGCAATAGGACATACGGTCACGATTTTGTAGTTTTGCTAGAGATTGTGGCCGTGGGGGTGAGGCGAGGGTAGCCTAGGCAGGCTTTAGGTCATGCCGTGAATTAGATATTTGCCCGCCCCCTTTTCAAGTCTTTAGAGTCTGGACAAAGAATCGAAGTACGTCCTTGGATGATGCAGTGTCCGATAAGAGTAAAGTCGATGAAGATTTTGGCTATAGTCTTTTATTATTTTTGTACTCGCTCTATTCGGCAATCGTGCCGCTTGGCCGTCTTGTTGTAGTTGATGCCTACAAGGAGCATGTCGCCGGTGTACTGCGCCACCTTCTCAGGGTAGTCCTTCTTGCGGATTTGCGATATGGCCGCCTTTGCGCTGCGGTTGCACTTCAGTTCGAGGATGATGGCCGGCTTGCTGACGTTTTTGCGCGGCATGAGCACGAGGTCGGCAAACCCCTTACCCGTGGCCAGCTCACGGTGGAACACATAGTCCGCATGAGCGGCATAGTAGGCTATCGACAGCACGCAGGCCATGGAGTTCTCGTTGTAGTAGCTGAGGATGCTGGTGTGCTCCGAGTGTACCTCCTCCACCATCCGTGCCACCGCCTTCGCATCGCCGTCAAGGGTGGCGCTCAGCAGCTGGTCTGACTGCTGCAAAGCCTTCGTCACGTGCTCCCAGTTGTTTTCCTCCACCGCATTGGCCAGCTCGCCTTTCACCTCCATGTTGGGCACATAGCACTCACTCTGCCGCCAGTTGAACGAGAGGTAGCCCAGGTGGATGAGCAAGGTGAGCACGTCGTCGCGGTTGCGAACCTCCGACATGTCGTTCTGAAACTTCGTGGGGTTCACCTTCGCCCGCCCGCCGGCCAGCATCTCAATGATGTTGTCGCGCAGACCGTCGAAATTCATGTTGATATAACTCGTCACGGCATCGAAAGCGCCAGTCGATGACCAGAAGCTGCGACAGCGACCGCGTTGCACAGCCTGCATCACGGAGTTAGGGTTGAATATTGATGGTATGTCGCCAATCTGGTAGCCGTCGTACCATTTCTCCAGCTCGTCGAAGTCCATGCCATGCTTCCCAGCCAAAGTTTTCACCTCCTCCTGTGTGAATCCAAAATAGGCTCCCATATCGCCAGGCTCCACCATAGAATACTCTAAGAAATTGTTCAGGGCCGACTCGGTCTTATATTTCTTTATCGGCAGGATGCCTGTCATATAGACCCCGGCAAACACATCGACGGCCGAGATGTCTTTGAACATACGGCGCAGCAGGTTCACGAAATCGTCCTTCACCTTCCTGTTGTCTCCAAACATTCGTATTACGGCATCCCACTCGTCGATAATCATGAAGAACCTGTCGCCCGTGGCGGCAACAATCTGCTGAAGGTATTCCATCAGATGGTCACCCTCTGTGTAGGCCACCTGTGGATAAGCCCCTCTGACATCCCTAATAAGTTTCTTCTGGATGTTGTCAACGATGTCTTCTTCTGCCACACCAGAGGTGAAGGTCGTCATGTCCACGAAGATGACGGGATACTTGTTCAGGTGTTTCTCAAACGACGGGTCTCCCACAATCGCAAGGTCGGCAAAGAGTTCGCGCGAGTCGCACGAATGGTCATAGTAGGCAGCCAGCATCTTTGCGGCCACCGACTTCCCGAAGCGACGGCTCCTGGTCACACAGCTTAGCTTCTTCTCTGTGAAAAGCGTCTTGTTCACCACGGAAATCAGCCCCGACTTGTCCACATACTCGCTGTTGCGAACCTGCCTGAACCCCTCGTTACCTTTGTTGATATATAAGCCCATAGAATCTACGAAATACTTGTCTTTTTACGGCTCTCACCATTTTGCAGCGGCAAAGATACGAATAACTGAGCGAACAGCCAAATTTTATCCATAATTTCTTTGGCGTTTCAACTTTTATCACTATCTTTGCACCGTGATTTCCGAATTATATCAATGAACATCTTTATAACCCTTTAACACCGTACCGCCTATGACTTAGACAGAAGGACATAAGGACATATAGGAATTGAAGCGTCCGCTTTTGATCTTGTTCACCGAATTCGCCAAATTTAAGAACAAGCCAGAGTAAAAGTAAGGATGCTCACGCCAATGGCGTGGGCTTTTGCTCGTTAAGGCTTGTAGGTGTTTGGCGATACCTGGTGAACGTAGACGAAGTAAGTAGTCCACGTTTTCTTTTTCTGTGATTTTCAGAAACCAAACAGTTTTTGAAAAGGCAAAAGCAAACGAGATATGGATAAGCAGAAGGTCATTGTGTATGTGGACGGATTCCGCTCGAACTTGTTCGCTTGCAAAGCAAGAACTTCTATTACGGGTTGAGGAAGAACCGCTGGAGAAAGTATTACTGGCTGGATATGGTGAAACTATTCGAGTCGTTCATGCGCCCGAATCAGGAGCTGGTTGATGCTCGCTGACAGAGTTGGCTTACAAAAAATGCCATAAACATATTGTTTTCTGCCAAGTAGCTTATTTTTTCTTTGAATTTGTGCCATATTACAAAACATTGTTGTATCTTTGCACACAGATTGCTAAACAAACCTAAAACAAATATGAAGAAACAGATTCTTGCCCTGACCGTCATGCTAACGGCTCTTGGAGCCTGGGCTGATGGTGGTCGTACCGATGTGACGGCTAAGTACTTGAGTAATCCATCGTTTGAAACCGATGTCATTTCGGCACTTTCGGCTGTGAATAACTCTGCCGACGGACTGCGCGGCTATAGCGTGGCAGCTCCACAGGGCTGGACGGTGACCAACGGTGCCAATGCCGTGAGCCTCATCGTGACAGCCAACTGTTACACCGACAACAATTTCGGTCTCGTAACCACCCTTGCCGATGGCACACAAGCCTACTACCTACGCATGGGATGGAGCACTGGTACGACCACTCTTCGGCAGACCATCGCTGCACTGCCCAAGGGAAAATATCAGCTACAGGCCAGCATACGTTCGGCCTACGCCAACCAAGCTGTCTCTTCTTTTGGACTGACAGCTGGTGGAAACAGCACCAGCATCGCGTTCATGCAAGGTTCGCAGGGCTGTATGCCCTCGATGAAATGGAGCAATGAGACGCTCAACTTCGAACAGAAAGATAACGGGGCAGTTGTGATTGGCTTCGACGTGAACTGGCTGTCGGGAGGCTCGTGCATCATGTTCGACGATGTGCGGCTTTATCAACTCGACGATGATTACGTCAACCCCGATGACCCTGCCAACACCAGTCCCACCGAGGGTACTGTACTCGGCGATTTTGTCGCCGAGACCGCCATGCAGGCCGACTTGCTGCAAATGCTGGCCAACTTCGCCACCTATCTGAAGAACGACTTCCAGGACTGCCAGTGGCCCAACAACATCGACGAGGTATGCGGCTGCTTCAAGGGCGAGAACACAATGGGCAACGATGAGAAGGGCGTGCGACCCAATGCCGACCTGTCGATGATCTGCGCCTTCCTAGTGAAATACGGAAAGGGCAAGGTGACACTGCCACAGGGTGTGACGTGGAACGACCTTGAGACAATGGCTATGAAGAGCCTCGTCTTCGCATACTCCACCCACAAGGCCAACAAGCTGAAAGTTTGTTCGGGCGGTAACTATTGGGGATCGGTGTCCAACAGTGACCATGTATGGGAGAGTTCGCTATGGGCCATGAGCGTGGCCTATTCAGCCTTCTTCCAGTGGGACAAGCTGAACGATGCACAGAAGAACTACATCTACACCCTCCTGAAGGCAGAGTGCAACTATGAACTGGAACGGACCATTCCCACGGGCTACAATGGAGACACAAAGGCCGAGGAGAACGGCTGGGAAGCCGACATCCTGGCCGCTACGCTGGGACTGTTCCCCAACGACCAGCTGGCACCGCAGTGGTTCCAGCGCTTGCGCGAGTTTGCCATCAATAGTTACTCGCAGAAAGACGATGCCACCGACAATACCGTCATAGACCCCGACTATGATCAAAAGAGGGTAAGAGACCTATACAAGGGCAAGAACCTCTACGATGACTATACCCTGCAGAACCACAACTATTTCCACACCAGCTACCAGAACGTCGTCATCCAGGAACTGGGCGAGGCTGCACTGGCACTGAAACTCTTCCAGCAGGGACTCTACGGCGAGGAAAAGTGGAAGACCAATGCCCTGATGCATAACAACGACCGTGTGATGCAGGAGGTGCTCTACTGGCTGGCACTGGCCGACGGCGAACTGGCCATGCCCAACGGCAATGACTGGAGCCTGTTCCTCTACGACCAGATTACCAGCTACTCCACCAATGCCTGTTTCCTGCGCGACCCTCACGCCCTGATGCTGGAGAACCTGGCCTACAAGATGATCAAAGCCCGTCAGACCACCACCGCCGACGGTTCGTGGCTGCTACGCCCCGACGTAGGGGCCCGCCGAATGGGAGTCGAGGCACATCGCGTAATGATGAGCTGGCTGATGCACGAAATGCTCTCCACCGCCGACATCACTCCCACCACGTGGGATGATTTCAACCACGAATATTCGTGTGCGAAGGTTTTCCCTTCGCAAAACATCGTCCGCGCCGCCAATGACCACCGTTTCACCTGCTTCTCCTGGAGTGGCGGACTGAAGAGCTATACTGGCTACATAGCAGCAAACTCAACAGACAAAAACAAGATTATTGTGCCCTTCCGTGCCAACAACACAGGCAACTTCCTCGGATGGTATGAGGTACAAGGTAAGGGCACCAACGCAACACCCGTTGTCAGCGGCATCTACGACCTGCGTGGCAACAGTTACGTGATGAACGGCGAGCTGAATACCAACGACGCCACGCTGAACAACCGTTTTGCCATATATAGTACACCCGGTAACTCCGTTATCTATATTGACTACGTCCGCGCTAATCAGGATGCCACCATCACCGCTGAAAAGGGCGGACTCATGGCCATCAGCGTAGACGAACTGACAAAGACACGTCGCACACTCTACTATCCCGACTACTCGGCCGACTTTGACTGCCAGTGCTATACCAGCAAGCAACTCGACGGCGCCGCCTTTACCACACTGCCAGGCCCGTGGGTGAACGTAGACAATGCACTCAGCATTGTCAATGCCGGCAGCAAGAGCTTTGCCTTCGGCGAGAAAGCCAACAATAACTCCATCATGACCGCCAAACTATATGGCTCGTACAGTGCCGAGAGCCGCACAGTGAAGAAGGGTGACGTGGTGGATAGCCGCGCCGTGGCCTACTATTCGAACATGACGGCAGAGCAGACCAACCAGTTCTTCCAGGATGTGCAGCAGCTCATTTTTACTACGCCAAAAGGATGGAACGGAGTCATTGTGCCCGACGGTGACGGGGAGTCCGGACCCGACTGCACCTATTTCATGTTGCTCAGCAATTTTGCCGGTAATCAGGAGTGTAGGCTGAGTGGCATCTACAACCGTGTCGGCAAGCCAGTATTCAGCACGAGGACAACCATAGACAATGCTGGCTCCACGGCCATCTTTACAGCCGAGCAGAACCACTCCATAGTGAACACACTGAAGTTCTTCATCAATGGCTCTGGGCTGGAGGCAATACAGGCCGAAGGTGACTCAACAGCCATCTACCTGCTCAACAACATAAAAGGCGAGAACCCCATCACCATCACTGCCTTTGACCAAGGCAAGGCCATGAGCCACAATGTTACGCTGTCCAACAGTGTGCTCAAAGCATATATACTTAACGGTGAGCTGCAGATTGAAGAGGCAGAAGCCTTCCCAGGAGAAGGACCGACCACATGCATCAAGGATATTGACGATTTAAATATTGGCGATTCTCAATTTATCTACGACCTACAGGGACGCCGCATGTTCGCGTACTCTGTATCCTCGGCGTCTTCACTCCCCAAGGGTGTTTATATAGTAGGTGGAAAGAAGATTGAGAAATAGTAGGTAACGCTTCCCAGCGTTACGCCATTGTAACACTGGGAAGCGTGACCTACTACTTGTGTTTGTAGAACTTCTCGAGGGTGCGGTAGGCATTCTCTTTCTCGGGGGAAGCGACTTCCTTCGACTCTACGTCGATAATCATGACAGGGGCGGCATCGAGGTTATCCTTGGTGATGGCTGTCCACTGGGGAAGAGCCTCGCCGTTGGGATTGCCGGTCTTGCAGAAGTTGGCATAGTACGTAAGGAACAGCTTGGAGATGGCGTAGTCCTCATCCTGCCAGTCGTAGCTTTTATTGGTGTCAAGGGTCCCCATGGCATACTCAATGTCGGCGGAATGGACGGCACCCGTCATTTCACCCATGTTGGCTGATGCCTGGGGACGCGGGTGCATGTAGTGGTAACGGTAGACGGGCTGGGTGGAGGTGCGAGCGTGATAGTCGCAGACCTTCCAGGTGGGGAAGCCGGTGAAGAGGTCGGAGGCGAGGTTGAAGCCATTCTGGCTCATGACGTCCTCGTCGGTCGTGATGCCGTATGCCTCAAAGATCTCGTCGGTCATGTCACCAAACTGAGCCTTCATGACGCTCTTGTAGTTCTCGACGGTGGGAGCCTGACCCTGAAGTGCCTGCATGGGGTGGCCTTCGAGGGAGTTCCATCCTGCGAGTAGCGGCACCTGCGCCTGTTCGCCTTTCTCGAACACGGCATCGGCGCTCTCTGTCATGAAGTAACCGTCGAGCACAACGTTGGCCATGCCTCTGGGAGGTAGGATTTTCTGGAGAGAGTCGGCATCAATGGCCATTGCATCAGCCAGACTAGCGATACCCGCCTCACTGAGAAGCGCTGCACCGGCAGCATCGGCATCGGCCTGAGACGAAGGCATATATGGAAGTACTTCAGCCCCTGACGAGAGCATGGCACCCGCGATGAGGTTCTTGGAGAGGGGCGAGCACATCAGAAGCGAGACGGAGAAGGAACCAGCGGACTCACCTACGATGGTGATGCGGTCGGGATTGCCGCCAAAGGCCGCGATATTCTCCTTCACCCACTTGACGGCAGCCACCTGGTCGAGGAAGCCGTAGTTGCCGCTGCCATTATAGTCGGAAGATGCCGTGAGGTCAGGATGGGCAAAGAAACCGAACACACCTTCACGATAGTTGGCCGTCACGCCGATGACACCTTCCTTGGCAATGGAGGACCCGTCGTAACGGGGTTCGCTGCCTGAACCGGCCATCAGTCCGCCGCCGTTGAAATAGATGAGCACGGGCAGGGCATCAGCCGTAGTCTTTGCCGTCGTCCAGATATTCAGGTAGAGACAATCCTCGCTGCGGCCAGAGCCACGGAAAACCATGTCGCCAAAGATATTGGGCTGCATGGGATCGTCACCAAACTGCTTGGCCTCGCGTACACCCTCCCAGGCCTGAACGGGTTGCGGAGCCTTCCAACGGAGTTCACCAACAGGTGCCTGTGCGAAAGGAACACCCAGGAACTTCTTAACTCCACCTTCTTCGAAGCCCTCAAGGATGCCATAATGGGTTTTCACTTGAAGGGTAACTTCTTCTGCCTTCTTCTCTGTACAAGCACTAAGAAGTGCAAGACTGGCGATGACAAGCATCGCAAATGTTCTGTTTTTACTCATAATGGTTATCTTTAAAATAAAAAATACGCGACCTTCTTCTTAATCTGCTCACCAAGCAGCCCGTGGCTGCAAAGGTACGAAATGTTTCTGAATTATCACGCAATTGCTGCTACCTTTTTATATTTTTAAGGCGAAAAGGGAATCTGTCCTAGGGAAAGGATGCCGTGCCGACATCCTGTCAAATCCTAAATTGTTATAATATTTTTGGAATTGCTCTACTTTTTGATTACTTTTGCAACATAAAAACCTACTCCTACCATGATAGCTGCACTCGATTACTTCAGAATCAAATATTAAACTATGAAAACCATCATGACAAAGATTCTATTCATCATCGGTTCGTTGAGGGCGAAGTCCTTCAACCGCCAGCTGGCCAATGAGGCCAAGGAGATTATCGGCGACCGCGCCGAAGTGTCGGAACTTAACTACAGCGACCTGCCGTTGCTGAATCAGGACATCGAGCAGCCGGAACCAGAAGCCGTGGCCCGCATCCGTAAGGCTGTTGCTGAGGCTGATGCGCTATGGATATTCACGCCGGAGTATAACCTCAGCTACCCTGGTCACCTGAAGAACCTGCTCGACTGGCTCTCTCGTCCAGTCATCCCGATGGATTACGCTACGCCCACCTGCATTAACGGTAAGCGTGTCGCCATTAGCGGAGCCGGCGGCAAGTTTGCCACCGCTAACTGCCGTGCAAAGCTTACTGAGCTGATCACCTTCATCAAGGCCGACGTGCTACCCGAACAGACAGGCATCGCAGTTCCCGCCGAGGCCTGGGGCACGGATGTCCTCATCCTCACCGACGAACAGAAAGCAGAATTGAAGGCACAGGCCGACAAACTGATAGGATAAACCACGATGGAGACCTTCAACAACGTCATTTCGTCCGGCCAGTGAAAAGACATATTACGCGTATGGCGAAAGACTGCGGCTCTTTTGTTGGAAAAGAAGTATTCACAATAGTTATAAGCGATGATGAAAGATAAGCTATTATCGATCCTGATGGTTCTGCTGACAGGCTTGACGGCAGTTGCACAGGACATAAGCAAGTTCAAGGTGCTTAGTGATTCCGCATATCAGGCCAACGCAACGTATCAGACATGTAACAAGTATCAGAAAGATGCCATCCTCTTTATGGATTTGATGGCAGACACGCATCCCTATTACGTTAAACCCGAACGGCGTGAGGAATGGTTCACCAAGAAGGCGGCACTGCTGGAGCGGTGCAAGAACATTGAGACGGACGAAGCACTTGCCGATGCCCTGAACGAGGTCTTGGGAAAACTGAAGGACAAGCATACCTGCGTTGCAACGACAAAGCAAGTAAAAGAGGCTACATTAGCAGAGAGGAAGAAACTGATGGAGGCGGGCATAACGTCTTTCGCTCCTGACAGGGAACACATTATGCGTCCTCACGCCACGGTTTACGACTACCAGATTTTCCTAGACCAGAGCATCTGCTATCTGCAATTCAACAAATGCGCCAATAACCCAGCCGATCCTTTTCCAACGTTCCTTGACAGGATGTTTGCCGAGATGGAGGAGGGAAACATCAAGACGCTGGTGGTGGATGTGCAGTACAATAACGGCGGTTCCGACCAGTTTTGTAGCCTGCTGATAAAGCATCTTTATCCAATAAACAAGCTAAAGACCTTCACCGCCTACACCCGCCTCTCCAACTTTATGACGGAATATTTTCCGAATGCTGTTGAACTCAAGAAGAACTGGGAGAGGCAAGGTCACAAGGACGAACTCTATCAGGAGCCAGCCAACAAAACAGGCGACTATCAGCAGCCTAAGCTCTACGAGGGACAGGTGGTCTTCGTAATGGGGCCGAAGACTTTTAGTAGTGCAGGCAACCTCTTAACTCACGCCCGCGACAACCACTTTGGAACTATCATCGGCACAACCTCCACTTTCGGGCCTTCCCACTATGGCCACGTCCTTGCCTTTCGCTTTCCCAATACGGAAGTTTATGGAAGTGTCTCGTGCCAGTTCTTTGCCCGTCCTGATGAATCCAAAACCGATGAACCCTGTATGCAGCCAGACATCGAAGTCAACCTTGACGACAAGGATGCTTCATGGAAATTTGTTACTGAGAAATATGGAATAAAACAATAATTCCATAGTGGGCGGTTTTATCGGTTATTTTCTTCTCTTTCGACAATTTTTATCATTTTATTTGGTGCTTTCATTATTTTTCAATACCTTTGCACTTCAAATGTCTATTCAAGTAATTAGATTTCATTATGATTATAGAAATTTTGATTGGTATTATTTTACTAATTGCCTTTGGCATTAGTCTTTTCTTGGTTCGTCGTCACTATGAAAAACTTCTGAGTGTAGCGATTAAACGTGCTCAGAAGAGTGAGCAACTGAAGTCGGTGTTTATTGACAATATCAGCCGTACCCTCCGCGCACCGTTGAACGCCATCGCAGGCTATTGCAACAAGATTCTTGAGGAAAAAGGCGAAAACATGCAGCCTGCTGAGATGAGGAAAGTGGTGACCGATATCTCTGACCACTCAAAGGAATTAATTGATTTTGTCTCGCAACTCCACGAAATGTCCAAGTTCGAGGGAATCACTCCGTCCTTCACGTTCATAGAGGTCAACCTTACCGAACTTATGGCATCTTATCGTCGCGAGGCTATGAACTACACTAAGCCCGAAGTCACCGTCCGCGTCACCTCAGACCTTTCGCCTCATTGCAGGGCCATACTCGACACCAATCTCATGCACCAGCTTATGATGCATCTGCTGAGGAATGCAGCAGTCCACGTTACAGAGGGTGACATCTTCGTCAGATATAGTTGTGAGCGCAGAGGACTAAAGGTCTCCGTCAACTATACCGACATGGGGCAGACCGAGCTGGTGAATGCCGATATCCATTCGTTGATTCAGGAGGAAGGTGCGCTGAAGGACTCCACCAAGTCTTCAGTATTAGGACTCGCCATCTGCAGGGCTATAGTCGATATGTTCGGAGGTGAGTTCTTCATGGAGTCGGAGGACGGCAAGAAGACCGTTGCTTCTTTCTGGTTCCCATGCGAGATGAAGGATATCTATAAGGATTTATAATGCTTTTCAACGATAAGCCTATGAATAAGCATGAACTAATAGCGCTACCGTATGCACAGGAGGCCTTGGAGCCTGTTATCAGTCGCGAAACCATCGCTTTCCATCATGGAAAGCATCTCGCCGGCTATGTGAATAACCTCAACGCCATGTTGCCAGGAACGGAATGGGAGGAAGTGCCTTTGGAGGAGATTGTGAAGCAGGCCAACGGTGGCGTGCTGAATAATGCGGGACAGATTATGAACCACAATCTGTACTTCGGACAATTCTGTGCACCAAAGGCAGACAACCGTCCCGTCGGAAAACTCGCCGAGGCCATCGTCCGTGATTTCGGTTCTTATGAGGCTTTCAAGGAGGAGTTCCAGAAGAAGGGTGCGACGATCTTCGGCTCTGGCTGGGTATGGCTCTCGTCAGACGCTGATGGCAAACTCGTCATCACGCAAGAACCGAATGCCGCCAACCCTGTGCAAAAAGGCCTGAAGCCCCTACTGACCTTCGACGTCTGGGAGCACGCTTATTATCTCGACTACCAGAACCGCCGTCCTGACCACCTCGCCGCCCTCTGGCAGGTGATTGACTGGACAACTGTCGAGCAGCGTTACGTCCTGTAGATGAAAGACTATCCTGACAGGATGACGCCAGAGCAGGCACGGGCATTTCGAAATGATGTGCTGAACATCGTCAGCCAGATTCCTCTTGGCCGTGTCACTACCTACGGCCATATCGCTGCCCTGACGGGCTGGCCCAGTCACTCGCGGATGGTAGGCCGCACGCTGCGCTATACGCCTGGAGCCGAACTGCTCCCTTGTCATCGTGTGGTGAACATAGAGGGCCGCACCGCACCTGGCTGGAGTCGCCAGCGTCCGCTGTTAGAGTCGGAAGGCATCACCTTCAAGCCTAACGGCCACGTAGACATGCTAAAGCACCTATGGGTGCCAGACATCCTATAGCCACATCGGACGTAGCTTCGCCATGTTTTCACCGTTTTTTCATCCGCAAATACCTGCGGTGCTATCCTCTCCACCCGCTTCTTTTGCTCAAACAGCTCACCGATGCCCCATAAGGCGGAAGCCCCGAACACACTGAGGAACGACGATAGGTAGATAGATGCCGGTGAAGTACATAGCGTCAGAGCTT
>JAEEGL012576629.1_pt1 | contig 12794 bp, 1 predicted proteins | sample 9134231 | NCBI WGS metagenome assembly JAEEGL01 (sample SAMN16246548, study PRJNA631951) | gut metagenome | biome: gut microbiome; feature: rumen; material: fiber-attached | host: Bos | place: Iran: Karaj | collected 2018-10 | reverse complement strand
GGCCTACCGGGAACTGGCGCGGGAGCAGGCGAAGCTCAGGGCCGAGGCGAACGATTTTTCGAAGGCGCGGGAAATGATTCGCGCCCGTCATGCACAACGTAAAGCCGCAGAAGACCGCGCACAGGGCGCGGCCGCGGCGCAAAACTGATTTACCAAGAAGGAAGGCGGTCCAACATGAACATGAAGAAAACGACAGGCATCTACGCCACGATCCTTGCGGCGCTGCGGTTCGCTGCGCCCCAGGCGGCCCAGGCGACGGGCAAGATCCGTTCGGTCGAGGTGCCCAACATCGAGAACTGCCCACCGTTCCCCAACCCGAACGCCCCCTTGTCGGTCGGTCAGACGATCCAGATCCGGTTCCATCTGGCGAACATCAACTGGAAGCTGACCGATGACGAGGGCGTCGAGAACCCGTGGACGTTCGTCTACCCGACGACGGGCAACGAGACGTTGGACCAGTTGATGCAGATTGCGGCGAACAAACCGCGCCTCGGCCTGTGGATCAGCGGCCGTGTCCGCGAGGCGGAGTGCGTGAACTTCCCGATGAACGTCGCCTCCGACTGGCTCTCCGCCGAGTTCCAGGGCAAGAAGCACTTCACGGACCTCGTCTTCGAGTACACGGTCCAGCCCGGCGACATCGCCCTGCCCCTGCAGCTCGCCAACGCGTCCGGCACGGGGCCCGTGAGCGCGAGCGATCCTGAGGCGTATTACCTGAAGTGCGGCGGCGAGCCGGTGAGCTGGGAAATCAAGGACAGCCTGACGAAGAGCGTGAAGGCCGACTTCATGTTCGGCCCGGCGAGCCTCGGCGACGACTCGGACTTCTATCCGCCCGGCGACGACATCACGTCCTGGGACGGCGTCCAGAACAGGGAAAACCGCGACATGGACCTCTCGAAGGCGGGCGTCTACGTGCAGGCCGTCGACTTCGACCCGACCTATTACAACGCGGACGCGGGCATCTGGCGCAAGGTCGCCCAGGGGTCGACCACCGCGGATCCGGGCGTGCCCGCACTCGCGTTCGCGGGCGGGCTCGCCTCGACCACGAACTTCATCCTCTACGTGTGGACGGAAAACGAGTCCGTCGCCGAGGTCGCGTTGGGCGGCCAGGTGGAGAACGTCCGCGAGTACCTGTTCGGCGACGGCGTGACGCGCAAGGTGGGCGAGATACACGTCTACCAGGGCAACGAGACCGTGCCGTTCCTCCTCAAGGCGACGGGCGCGACGGACGCCACGACGAAGGTCTTCGTCTCCGCCTCGCCCACGAACACCTACAACGCGGCGCGCGACCTCGTGACCAACTTCATCTGGCGCACGGTCCAGGTGGGCGAGCCCTTGCCGCCCAGCATTTCCGTGACGGTGAACGGCGTGCAGGAGCAGTCGGTCACGGCGCTTGCCGACGCCTCGGCGCGGGTGGCCGTCAACCTGTCGCTGACGGCGCCCTACTCGAGCGACCTCGAGATTCCCGTGAAGGTGACGATGCGCAGCGACGCCAGCCTCAACCCGCAGGACTACATCGGGCTTTCGTGGAGCGACAGCGGCGGCAACGAGACCTGGGACGACACGATCATGGTCCGCGCCGGCGAGCAGACGGCGTCGACGACCGATGCCAGCGGCCGCGGCGTGCTCTACATGTACGCGAACCGCGGCAACATCGACACGCAGGCCGGCCTCATCGTGGAGGTTGACACGAACCGGCTGGACGCGGCGGCGAAGGCGTATTTCACGGGCAAGTTCACGCCCGCGACCGTCTACATCTCGCCCAGCACGCCGACGATCGTGACGGACCTGTCGAGCACGTACGCGGCCGAGGCCGGCACGCCCAAGCAGTTCACGATCGAGGTCGCGGACGCCTGGGGCGAGCGTGACGGCCCCTATACGATCGAGTGGGCCTTCGACTACACGCCCGCCTCGCCCGAGGTGTACACGACCATCAGCGAGGGTGTGACCGTGAACCGGATCCAGAACGGGTCGTCCGTCTCGTTCTCCGTGCCCATCCCGATCAACAAGCCGGCCGGCGTCTACTCGAACTGGTTCCACGTGGTGAACCGCGACAGCGGCAAGTCCTCGCCCGACACGGTCGTCGTCTGGAACGTGACGGCGCCGCTGTCGACGGGCATGAAGTGCAAGCCGACGGCGCCGAAGCTTCCCGAATGCGCCTACGGCGACGGCATCGACGTCGTGGAGGTCACGTTCGCGGGCGGCTTCTCCATGCCGACGCGGTACACGCAGAGCTCGGCCTACCTCTTCCTGATTCCGCAGAACGCGAACGCCTCCAACCTCGCCGTGTGCGCGGCGGCCGACCTCGAAGACGACGGCGACTGGCGCCGCGGCATCGAGGTCACGGAGGACGAGACGAGCGTCAAGATCGCCATGAAGCTGCTGGACGGCCGCGAGAACGACCTGCTGAGGGCCTCCGACAAGCTGAAGTTCCAGGCGGTCATCCGCACGGGCGAGACCCTCGAGGAAGGCGAGCTCGTGACCGAGTGGGGCACGGACCACCCGTTCGAGTTCAGCGTGACGAACGTGGCGCCGCGCGCGGTCGCCGTGACGATGAGCGGGCAGCCGCAGCTGAGGGCGAACGGCGGCCAGATGCGGTACCACGTCTCGCGCGACGTGACGAAGACGCTGTCCGCGTCCGTCGGAACCCGCGGCGAGGGCGAGCCGTCCCGCCTCGACCTCTACGCGGACGAGGACGGCGACGAGTCGAACTGGTACACGAATCCCGCGAAGGCGTTCACGACGCGGTGGACGTTCTCGTACGAGGACGGCACGTCGGATCCCGAGGTGATCGTCTACGGTCCGCCCCAGCTGATGAGCTTCGGCCACAAGTTCACGAAGGCGGGCCTCTGCACCGTGACGGTGGAGATGCGCGACAAGGACATGTACGAGCTCGCCGGCGAATACTGGACGGAAGAGGAATCCAAGATGTTCACGTTCACGGTCATCGTGGACGACAAGCCGGCCATCAACCTGTCGACGCTGAACGGCCTGGAGGTGTTCACCGAGAGCTCGACCGGCGCCACGCTCGGAAAGGTCAACGTGGACCTCACGATGCTCCCGACGACGAACATCACCGTGCACATCGACGTGAGCCGGGTCGGGGCGGACACGGCGAACTATCCCCTCCCCGTCCTCAACTCGTACGACATCGAGTACAACGGCGGTAGCCCGATGCGCCAGTCCGTGTTCTTCAAGGAGCTTGACGGCACGGCCGACGGCGCGAGCGACGGCTACCTCCTGACGGCGTACGTGACCAACACGACGGTCAACTCGGACGGCGTGGCGTGGAAGGACCTCTACGCCCCGGCCACGATGACGATCTACGTCGAGAACGAGCCCCCGCAGATCCCGACGTACGTCTCCACGAACGAGTTCCCCGTGACGAAGGAGGCTCCTTTCCAGATCACCTACGACATCAAGGACGTTCCGCCGGACTTCGCGGCCGGCCTGACCGTGACCTGGACGACGAGCGAGGGCTTCACCACCAACTATCCGGTCACCGCCTCCGGCTCGGGCCAGTACGTGACCCGCAGCGGCCTGAGGTCGCCTGCGTTCTCGTTCTCGAGCGCCGGCTCGCATTCGGTCACGCTGACCGTCTCGGACAAGGACAACGGCGTCTCCGAGGTGAAGACCTGGCGCTACTACGTGTCGCCCTCGAAGTCGCTGGTCATCTACCCGCGCCGGCCGCGCGCCGGCAACTCCTCCGCGTTCTCCGCCTTCTACACGGGGGCGCGCGGCATCGGCGAAGGCCGCGTCTGGAGCGACGGCGAGGTCCTCGAGTTCCGCAATTTCGAGCACGAGTACACGTATGCGCCCACGCGTTCGACCGCGAAGGTCTACGCGCGCGGCTACAAGATGGGCGACGTCGACAACGGCTCGCTGCAGCCGGGCATCGACATCATCATCGACGCGGGCGGCAACCACTACAAGAACGGCGTGTATTCCACGTACTACACCTATGACGACCTGGACGGCCTCGACAGCTTCTTCTACTGCTGGATCCTCAACACGGCGGGCGAGGGCGGCGCCGGCAGCCGCACGGGCTCGCTGCTGAACGGCACGTTCCTGCCGGCGGTCGAGTCCGGCTGGGACGGCCAGCAGGTCGTCGGCCTGCCCGAATACGAGGAGGACCGCAAGCAATACGACGACACGATGCTCGAGGCCATCTTCTCGAAGGAGCTCCTGCCGAGCGACAACGTCGGCGACATCAACCAGGACGGCATCCCCGACGTCTTCGCCGTGAACTACACGTTCGACGGCGGCAAGCTCTACGTGTTCGCGAACGGCGGCCAGGAGGGCGGCGGCGGCGAGGACGCCGGCGGGGCGATGGCGACGGACGTCCGCCCGGGCCTCAAGGGCTTCAACGGCGACGGCGACTTCCTGCCGGCCGACTCCGTGACGAGCGGCAACATCCTCATCACGGCGGACAGCTGGACGACGGTGGGCCAGCCGTTCACGGCGGAGCTGGAGATCCGCGGCTTCGACCAGCACCTCAACTACCGCGAGAAGTCCGACGGGCTGAACTACAACGTCCGCGGCAAGTGGGTCTCCGATCCGGCGTTCTCGCCGGCCGAGTCGAACGCGATCGCGTACGTCAACAAGCAGCGCGGCATCCACGAGTTCACGTGGCCGCTGCCCGATCCGACGAACGACACCTATGCGGCGGCCGTCGCGAACTGGAGGCAGGGCCTGGCCAAGGACCGCTGCTGGATTCCCGAGAACCGCACCGACCCGACGATTGACGACACGGACGGCGACGGCTTCCCGGACGGCTACGAGTACTACTTCTGGTACATGTCCACCGTCGGCTGGATGGAGAAGGACGAGTGGAAGCGCCTGGAAGGCGAGAAGTTCCAGCTCGACAACATCGCGAAGGGCGTGCCGATCTCCGCGGACGCCATCGCCGCCGCGTTCAACCCGACCGTGCCCGCCGGCGATCTGGAGGCCGCAGAGCGCGACACGGACAACGACGGTCTCACGGACCTCGAGGAACTCGCCGCCGGCACGAATCCCGTGCACTGGGACTCCGACGGCGACGGCATGAGCGACCTCTGGGAGATCCTCCGCGGCCTCGACCCGCTCAAGAAGGACGCGGGCGCCAACGCCGACGGCGACTTCATGGCCCTCGTCGACCTCAAGGAGGACTACGCCATCCTTTCCTTCACCACGAACAAGGTCACTGAAATCTGGGCCGTGCCGAACAACGGCAACGGCATCGTGGACCCCGAGACGTCGGTGCTCCTCGAGGCGGCCACCGGCACCGTCGCCGGCGTGAAGGTGTACCGCTACGGCGACGACAAGTCGCCCTGGACGCCCAAGAGCCGCGGCACCTTCTCCGGTTCGCCCGAGGCGGCCGCCAAGCCGATCCCGGACGTTGACAAGATGGACGTGCTCGACATCGCCGCGGTCCTCGAGGCCCAGGGCGAGGAGGGCGACGGCATCGCCGCGCTCACGAACCAGCACCTGCGTCTCGTGCACGACCAGGTCTACGCCCAGTACGGGTTCGACCCGCGCACGGCGTGGCACAAGAACAAGGAGGGCTTCGTGGCGGACCGCTGGAACACGACCCATTCGACGGCGCGGTACGCCGGCGAGACCGGCAAGGCCGTCAACACCGCGGCGTTCACGGCGCTCCATGAATACCTCCTCCTCAAGTACCGCTACAACACGACGCCGGCGCACGACAAGGTGAATCCGTCCATCGCCGACGACAAGACCTACTCGCTGTCCCGCGACAAGTCGAACATCAAGAGCAAGAGGATGACGATGGCGGACGTGCTCAACCTCGGCACGACCAACCCGAACGTCCCATACGAGGAGAAGACGTACGGCAGCCTCGGCATGTCCGCGTCCGGCTCGACCAACGCCGAAGACGGCAACAGCGGCACGAACGGCACCGCGACCACGTACTCGAACACGAACCACGGTTCCGACACGGACGAAGACGGCGTGCCGGACGGCTGGGAGCTCTACGTGCGCCACAACCCGAATTCGGGTTCGGGCAACGAAGACAAGGACTATGGCCGCGGCGACGGGCTCGCCCTCGCGGGCGAATACGCCGGCACCGATTCCTGCAACGCCTACGAGTTCGCCACGAACGGCGTCGGCGCGACGACGATCTACGCCAACCATCCCGGCAACGCGCGCGGCTGGTACAACAAGTTCTTCCCGACCGATCCGTGGGACAACGACACGGACGGCGACGGCATCCTCGACGGCGAGGAGGGCAACACGTGGACGGCGTCGTTCCGCTACGGCAACATCGGGTCCGAGGACGTGCACACGCACACCTACACCTTCATCTACGGCCCGGAGGAAGCGGACGGCCTTCCGTCCGGCAAGCCGGATAAGGACGACGGCACGATCTGCATCCGCGGCGGCGGCCTGAACCCGTGCACGGTCGACACCGACGGCGACCTCCTGCCCGACCCGTGGGAGCAGGACTTCGCGGGCGTGGTGTTCAACGCGGAGGGCCAGCCCGACAGGATCAGCCTCGGCGAGGGCCTCGTCAGGCTAATCCGCCGTTCCGACGGCCTGAAGTCCGACGCGACGGCCAAGCGGCCGTACATCACGGCCGGCATGGACGGCACGCACGGCTTCCGCATGGAAGATGCCGTGCAGACGGGCGACGCCTACACGAGCACGCGCTACACCGACCCGTTCACGGGGACGAAGCGCAACTACGACTTCGACCACGACGGCCTCCAGAACTTCCAGGAGTACCTCGTGCAGTCCCTGCGCCACCTCCGCTACGACGACAAGGACACGCCGCTCATGGGCCAGTGGATGCCCGACGGCACGCCGCGGTCGCGCCAGTTCTTCGCCTTCGTGCCGATGAACATCATGGACGGCGAGACGTTCTACGCGAAGGTCAAGGACGCCGGGTTCCCGGCGACGGGCGCCTGGAAGTTCCGCGAGCTCGGCTACTTCGCGCGTCCGGCCCACGAATGGGACCTCGTGGCGCAGAACAGGTCGTCTGAGGACCTCGTCGCGTACGACCCGTATGGCTTCCGCGTGATGCTGCGTCCGCAGTTCAATATCGGCGGCCAGGCCGTGAAGGCGAGCCAATTCTGCTCCACCGATCCGCGCATGTTCGACACGGACCAGGACGGCATGGACGACTACTACGAAGTCTTCCACGGCCTCAACCCGCTGCTCGGCAGCGTCGGCGACCCGTCGCTCGGCTCGATCGCCAACGACGTGATCGCCCAGGCCTACAACGGCAAGATCGCCTGGTGGAGCAACGGCTGGACGGGCTGGCCGATGATGCCGACGTTCGGCGACGGCAACTCGCCCTACGACGCGATGAAGTACCCGTGGATGATGGGCACGCCCGAGGCCGACGCGGACGGCGACGGTCTCATCAACTCCGAGGAGGGCCTCTACGCGAACCTCTCCACGCCGCGGCCCTCGCACACGGACCCGACGCCGCTGTGGCTGACGGACTCCACCTCGCCCGGCGCCGCGAGCTACACGGTCCAGTACTACCAGATGGACCCCGACCAGATGGTTCCCGACTTCGCGCTCAACGTCTATCCGTGGAACTGGAACTCGTCCGACGGCTCGATCAACGAGAAGGGCCAGTACTGGATGTTCGCGTTCGAGGAGAACGAGGGCTACGACACCGACCACGACGGTCTGAACGACCTCTCCGAGCGCACGACGACCGCCACGGTCGCGAGCGATCCGCTCATGTTCTCCGATCCGGACCGCCGCCAGGCGCTCTGGTTCCCGGGCGCCAACTCGGCCGCCATCTCCTACAACAGCACCTTCCGCCGCCAGGTCGACCTCGAGTACAGCTTCCTGAAGCGCTTCACGGCTGAGGCGTGGGTGTGCCCGGAGGACGTCACGCGCGAGCAGGTGATCTTCGAGCGCACCGTCAACTGCACCCCGACGACGCTCTCGAACAACGTCGCGAAGATCCGCGCGAACTTCCGCGTCGGCCTCACGGCGGACGGCCGCCTCTACGGCCAGTTCGACACGACGGACGCCATCGACACCGGTTCGGGCGACAGCTCCCCGAAGGTCGTCTCCGTCTTCGCGCAGGAGGCGGGCAAGTGGACGCACGTGGCGCTGACCTATGACGGCGCGGTCATGACGCTCTACGTGGACGGCAAGGTCGCCGGCACGTTCCAGACCACCCTCGCGCCCGCGAACGGCATCCTCGTGCTCGCGCAGGACGCCGTGCCCGACAACGCGTCGTTCCCCGTGCTGCGGAACGGCTACGAGGTGCAGCCCTCCGCCGTCGTGCTCGGCGCGCGCGCCGCCGGCGCGAAGGCGTTCGAACTCTCCGACAAGACGACGTGGGACGACTTCGACTCCTTCTACTCGGGCTACGTCGACGAGGTGCGCGTGTGGGACGACGCGCGCACGGCCGTGCAGATCGTCGACTCGATGAACCGGCGCTACAGCTTCGCGGACGTCAAGGCGCTTCGCCAGGAGGTCTACAACTCCTGGCGTCAGGGCGGCACGCGCAACAACAACGACGGCTACCCGAACCTGCCGCCTGAGCTCGTGCTCCACTACAACTTCCAGACGCTCTACGGCGCGGCGGACGCGGCGGACGTCGCGGTCGAGCCCGTCGGCTTCACGAAGAACGTGATCGACAACGTGCGCGTGGACGGCGGCTACGTGCCGGGCGGCCTCTACTGCGGCTGGTGGTCCGCGCTGCAGAACACGGTGGGCAGCACGGTGTACAACAACTACCACCTCGTGCCGTGGATCCCGAACACCTGCGCGCACCTGCCGTTCATGGACGGCTCGTCGCCCGACTCCCAGTACTGGAGCGAGTACTTCGGCGGCGTCGCGTACGCGTGGGAGGTGCTGCCCGAGCTGAGCATCACCTCCTCGGTCGCCGAGCCGACGTTCCAGTACGCCAACACGGCGAATCCGTATCCGTACTACAACTACATCGGCGACCGTACCTACCACGGGAACGCGCTCTCGATGCTCGCCGACCTGGACAGCTCCTGCAGGGACAAGTACAGCCTCTGGCGCTTTGAGGCGCGCACGGGCCTGGTGGGCTGCTCGGACCTCGTCCCGCTCGGCGGCGCCTTCGCGAAGCGCGCCACGGAGATGTGGGACGGCGACGGCGCCGCGTCCGCCTGGGAGCTCGCCGGCTGGGACGACGACTCGGACGGCATCCCCGACTGGTGGGAGGCCGTGGCCATTGCCAACTACGGCGCGGCCGAGGGCTTCACCTGGGATTCGCTCGTCGTCTACAACGGCGTCGAGATGACGGCGCGCGAGGCCTACCTGCGCGACCTCGCGAACGGCATGATGCCCGACGGCTCGGTGGATCCGAACTTCCGCACGCAGACGGACACGAACAACAACGGTCTCCCCGACTGGTGGGAGAACCTCAACGGCGTCACGTCCGCGCTGGAGGACTCCGACGGCGACGGCCTCTCGAACTACGCCGAGTACCTGATCGGCGAGTGCTTCGTGCAGTACGGCTTCCCGCGCGTGAAGCCCACGATGCCGCACTCGCTCGGCCAGGCCGTGCCGGACTACTTCCTCCGCGTCGGCAAGCTCTACCTCGGCGAGATGTTCACCGACCACGACATGATCGAGGACCTCTGGGAAGACCAGTACGACGTGGACTCGATCTCCCGTTACGTGTGGGACGCGCTGCGCGACCCCGACGACGACGGCTGGAGCAACTTCGCCGAGGCGCGCGCGGGCACGGATCCGACGCGCCAGAACGTGAACGCGATCGACGACTTCACGGTGGCGCACTACCCGGTGCCGACAATCAGCGCGACGATCGTCTACAACGGCCAGGACACGCTCAACTACCCGATCGTGGTGGAGGCTTATTCGCTGAACTCCGGCGAGGCCGGCATCCCGGACGCCATCTGGGCCACGGGCTCCTCGGAGGGCCTCACGAAGTACATCGGCCTCAACCCGAACACGACCTGGAAGGCCACGCTTGGTCCGGGCTCCGTGAGGCCGGGTTCGGCCAAGGTCTACTTCAAGGACCCGAACTGGATGTCCGGTCCCGTGACGAACAGGACGTACGGCACGCTTGACACCGCCGTGTGGCAGGGCGTGGTGGAAGACAGGATCCACCCTGGTTCCACCGTCCTCGGAGATCTTGTCGTGCGGGCCTCGGACGCCGCCGGCGAAACAGTGGGTACGATCAACTATGAGACGGGCGAGGTCAACCTTGACTTCACTGCCCTCCAGGGATTGATGCAGATTACGGAGAGCAGCGGCAGCGGCAGCAGCAGCAGCAGCGGCAACAGCACTCGGATCATCCACCTCGCGACGTCCTATGTCTACTTTGAGTGGAAGAGCGCCGTGCCGACGGGCAACTCGCGCATCACGTTGAGCCTGGCGGAAAGCCTGCCGAGTTCGGAGGTCTTCAAGTCGCGCGGACATGTCCGCGAGGGGCAGAACCTCTTCGCGGTCTACCTCGACAAGAACAGCGACAACAAGTGGACGCCGGGCGAGCCCTACGGAGTGGTGCGCAAGGTCGACGTGGGCTGGGCGAACGCTTCGTTCGCGGTGGAGCTTACGGACACCGCCGTGCAGATGTACCGCATCAACTTGGCGGAGGCGTTCGCCTCCAACGACTTCGAGTCGCAGCGCGCCATCAACGACCGCGGCGTGGTCGGCTATCCGGGCGGCCAGAACATCTCGGTCAACGCCCCCGGCGAGGACATGCCGGGCGAAACGGAGAGCTCCGTCCGCCTGCGCGTGGTCCGGAGTTCGATCAACGGACGCTACCAGGCGAACTCGGCCTATGCGACCGAGACGGTTCTCGACACGGTCGTGCATCCCGGCGACAACCCGTTCTTCACCGAGAAGAACCTCAAGACGTCCGTCGACCTTGACTGGTCCACGCTCGCGACGCGCGCGGCGGCGATGGGAATCAGCGTGGCGTCGATCACGAACGTGACGTACCGTCTGGTCGTCGGCGACGGGTCGGTGTCGGCGACGGAGACGAACAACAGCCTCGCGACGCTGTTCAGGAACGTCTACGAGCTCGGCGCGGCCGGCGCGCAGACGAAGTGCGTGCCCCGGTCGCCGAAGGGATCGATCTACAGCGGACAGCCCACGTTCGAATGGCAGCATCCCAACACGATCGGCAAGGACTACCCGGCTTTCCGCCTGCGCGTGTGGGATGCCGCGGGTTCGACGATCATCTACGACTCGGGCGTGCAGCCGGCTCCGGCGCGCAACGCGAAGGGCGAATATTCGTGGACGGCGCCGATTTACGCGAACACGCCCACGCCGAAGGGCGTGATCTTCGCGACGACGAACAACTACCAGTGGTCCGTCTCGATGCTTGACGCGAAGTTCACGGCGGTCAACTCCTCCGAGACGAAGCAGGCGTTCCGCCTTGAGGCGTCGGGCGCGCTGGGCGCGGTCAGCGACTACGGCCGGATCTACGCCCGCGTGAAGTATTTCGGCACGGGCTCCCGTTCGGCCAATCCGTCGGCCGGCGTCGAAAAACTCATCCGCGTGCAGGCGTTCACCTCGCCCGACTTCTCCGGACAGCCTGTCGGCGAGGGCTGGGTGACGAACACGGCCAACCTCGGGCTGGCGGACGACACGAGCAAGGCGGCGAACGCCGTGATCCTCGGCGTGCCGCCGGGCACCTACTACGTGCGTGCGTTCCTCGACACGAACGGCAGCTGCTCGAAGGACATGTGGGAGACCTGGGGCTACGGGTGCTACGTGGGCGCGGCCGACGCGCCGTATGCGAACGTCCTGCGCGGCGGCGACGCGTCCGTGTCCGCGGCCGACTTCCCGTTCACGCCGCGCCCGTACGTGGTGACGGTGGGGGCCGAGCCGCCTCTGGCCGAGATCTACCTTGAGGATGCGGACATGGACAACGACGGCCTGCCGGACGTGTACGAATGGGACCAGAAGGGTGCCTTGGGGACGCTGTCGTCTCCGAACGGCAATACCTTCTTCACGAAGGTGAATCCGAACCTCGCCACCACGGTGAAGGCCTATACGCAGCTTGGCACGAGGGCCGTCGGCAACAACACGTATGCGGCGATGACGCTCATGAGCGTTCTCCTCTCCGACGCCGACCCGGCCACCACGGCCTCTGCGGCGGCCCTGCTCTCCGCGGCGCCGGATGCGCCGGCGGTGGAGGAGCGCACGGTCGTGACGATCAAGTCCTTCTCGCTTGACGAGGGCGTGCAGATTGCGGTGGAAACCGTCGTCCCGGCCGTCGTGAGCGGGCAGAGCGTGGTCATCGTCGGCGACGAGGCGCAGGTGGATCTCTACCTCTCCTGCGCGTCTTCGGTCGACTTCGCCGACGCGGTCGAGGTCAAGGTGAAATCCTTCACGATCCGCGCGAACGACACGACCACGCTCTCCGTGACGGCGGAGGAGCTGGCCGCGGCCAAGGCGCGCATGCCCGAGGCGCGGTTCTTCAAGGCGGTCATCAAGTAACCGGGAAGGCCGCGCCCTCCGGAAAGGGCGCGGCCTGCGGAAAAGGAAAAATCGGAGGGCCGCGCTCCTGCGCGGCCGAGAGAAAGAATGGCTAAGAAAATAGAAAAGGTTCTCGTCGTCAACTGCGGCTCGTCGTCGCTCAAGTTCCAGCTCTTCGACATGACCGGCGAGCAGATGCTCTGCAAGGGCCTCGTCGAGCGCATCGGCATCGCGGGATCGCGTCTCGTCTACACGAAGACCGGCTGCGAGAAGATCGTGCGCGAGGTTCCGATGAAAAACCACGTCGAGGCCATCGCGCAGGTGATGTCCGTCCTGTGCGACCCCGCGTGCGGGGTCGTGAAGAGCCTCGCCGAGATCGACGCGATCGGCCACCGCGTGGT
>JAEEGL012550977.1_pt1 | contig 12794 bp, 11 predicted proteins | sample 9134231 | NCBI WGS metagenome assembly JAEEGL01 (sample SAMN16246548, study PRJNA631951) | gut metagenome | biome: gut microbiome; feature: rumen; material: fiber-attached | host: Bos | place: Iran: Karaj | collected 2018-10 | reverse complement strand
TGTGATACTAACTTTAGTGAAGCAGATTATAAATAAACATGGAAAAGATTTCTATTATTATTCCCGTATATGGAGAAAAAGAATTGGTGCCTGTTCTTTATAACAGATTAATTAATGTTATAAAGAAAATGGACTTATTATATGAAATTATATATATAAATGATGCTTGTCCTTATGGAAGCGGAACTGAATTAAAAAAAATTGCCGAAATTGACAAGAATGTTACGGTAATAAATTTTTCCAGAAACTTTGGTGAATTATCTGCAGTCAAAGCAGGAATAGATTATTGTAATGGCGATTGGGCTATTGTTATGGACTGTGATTTGCAGGATAAGCCTGAAGACATTCCTCTCTTATACAATAAAGCTAAAGAGGGCTATGATATTGTATGGGGAGAACGTAAAGCCAGAAAAGATAATTATTTCAAAAAATTTCTGTCCCACATGTTCTATTATGTAAATAACTTACTTTCTGAAATAAAAGTAACAAAAAAGATAGGTTCTTTTTCTATAATATCAAGAAAAGTTATAAATGAATTAAAGAAGATTGACGATTATACCTTTAATTATATGTATTGTGTTAAATTTTGCGGATTTAAAGAAACTTATATTCCCATTACAAAAGAACGCCGTGAATTAGGTAAAAGCCAGTACAATATTATAAAAGGTATCGCTTATGCTGTTAAAGTAATGGTTTTTTCATCAAACAGACTTCTTCTTATTCCTGTTTTTTCATCATTTTTATTAATATTTATTACACTTTTACTATTGCTATTCGCAATACTGGGAATTTTCTCTGCTGATAATACAAATTATTTATTGATTTTGTTGGTTTTTATATGTTCTGTTTTATGTATAAATATAAGCATTTTAGGTTTGTATATAGGTATGATTTTCAAAGAAATATCGACAAAACCGCATTATATAATAGAAGATATATGTAAAGGAGACAAAATACAATGAAAGTTGTATTAATTGTACCTAATTTTGATACTTATGTAATTACTCCCCAGCTTGGTGTTATGTATTTATCTTCATATTTAAAATCAAATGGTATAGAAGCCGTTATAATAGATGCGTTGAGAGATAATCTGAAATATAACCAAATAATAGATAAAGTAGAAAAAGAAAAACCCGATTTTGTCGGGATTCACTGTTTAAGTTCTTTTTTTAAACAGGTTTGTGATATTACAAAATTACTAAAAGAAAGAAATTATAAAGTATATATAGGCGGGGTACATGCAACTTTTTCTCCGTATACAACATTAAAAGAATCGGGCTGTGATTATGTAATGTGCGGCGAAGGTGAAACACCTCTGTTAAAACTTTGTAAGAATAATTTTGTAAATAATAATATACAAGGTGTATATTCTCTTTCCGATTTAAAAGATGATTCTCATCAAATAAATGGCTGTCCGATTTTAAAAGCGGAAGTAATTGAAAACTTAGACGAACTGCCTTTCCCCGATTGGGAACAATGTCCGCCTGATTCATATCCGCAGGCACCTCATGCTGTAGTTGCCAAAAATTATCCTATTGGTATTATTACAACCTCAAGAGGATGTCCTTTTAGATGTGCCTTTTGTTCAAGCCATAATTTTTACAAAGGTGTCAGATTTCGTTCAATCGAAAATGTTATAACCGAAATAAAATGGCAGATTGAAAAATTCAAAATTAAAGAATTGCAATTCATTGATGATAATTTAACTTTAAAAAAATCATATGCTCTTGAACTATGCAGAAGAATGCAGGAAGAAAATATTAAGATTGACTGGACTCCCATAAATGGAATAAGAGCGGATTCATTGGATGATGAAGTTGCAGTTGCGATGAAAGATGCGGGTTGTTACCTTGTTGATTTCGGAATTGAAGCTGTTAATAAAGATATACTGAAAAGAATAAAAAAAGGGGAAACTATAGAAACCATAACCAATGCTATTAATTGTGCCAATAAAGCAGGAATGATAACTATAGGGAACTTCATTTTCGGACTTCCGGGAGAAACAAAAGAAACAATACAGGAAGCTATAGATTATGCGGTTAATTCTAAATTAGACAGAGCGGGTTTCTTCGCATTAAATGTTTTACCCGGTTCTGATATAGCAAATGAATTAAAAACAAAAGGTGTAGAAATCAAAGGTGATTCTTTATTCTCTACTCCGGATTTGCTTGTTTGTGATTTAACCTCACGCCAAATAGAGAAATACATTCAAAAAGCATACTGGAAGTTTTACTTCAGACCCCGAATTTTATTTAATATGCTGAAATCCATTCCTCCAAAACAGTATAAATATTTTATAAAATGCTTGATTAAATATAATATATTTAAGTTCTGGTGATAAAAATGCAGGTAGATTTTTTAAATTTAAAGAAAATTAATGAACAATATTCAGAAGAAATAAAAAATGCAATTAATAATGTTGTAGATTCGGGTATTTATTTAAATGCTTCAAGAACTGCCGAATTTGAAAAAAATTTTGCTTCTTATTGCGGCAGCAGATATTGTGTAAGCTGTAACAGCGGATTAAGTGCTTTGGAACTTATTATTCAAGCATATGGTTTTAATAACGGTGATGAAATTATTGTCCCTGCAAATACATATATAGCTACAGTTTGGGCGATAGTTCATAACGGCTGCAAGCCTATATTCATTGAACCGGATATAAAAACAATGAATATTGATGTTAATAAAATAGAAGAAAAAATCACACAAAAAACAAAAGCAATTATGCCTGTACATTTATACGGTCAAGCTGTTGAAACCGATAAAATTACAAAACTGGCAAAAAGTTTTGGGTTAAAAGTTATAGAAGATGCGGCTCAAGCACATGGAGCCGTATATAAGAATAAAAAAACAGGAACTCTTGGTAATGCTTCAGGTTTTTCATTTTATCCGACTAAAAATCTCGGTGCATTGGGAAATGGCGGCTGCGTTACTACAAATGATGAACAACTGGCATATAAAATAAAAGCTCTCGCAAATTATGGTGCAGAAACAAGGAATTACCATATATATAACGGTACAAATTCAAGGCTTGGAGAAATCGAAGCATCTATTTTAAATGTTAAGCTTAAATATTTGGATAGTGATAACGAGAGAAGAAGAAAAGTCGCAAAATTATACAGAGAAAACGTAAAAAATGAATTAATAAACTTACCGGATACATACGCTGAAGATGCTCATGTTTGGCATTTGTTTGTAGTTCGTTGTCAAACAAGAGACCGATTAAGACAGTATTTAGCCGATAACGGAATTGGTACACTTATTCATTATCCGCTTCCGCCTTATAAACAAAAATGCTTATCCGAATATTCTTTGCAAGATTTACCAATAACAGATAAAATGCATAATGAAATTCTTTCAATTCCAATTTCTCCGGTTATGACAGATGCAGAAATCGAATATGTTATTGATGTTATGAATAAATTTAAATAATAAAATATGATATAATTAAGAATAAAAATATTTTTTATAGGAAGTTTTAAACAAATTATGAAACACTTTTTACATCTTTTTCTTATAATTTTTTTCATTATATTTATAACAATATTCGTCGGTTATTATATTGGACAAGAAAGTATTTATGATAATTACAGATTATATGCATACCATCTTAAATATTGTATGTGTTTGAATTTGTTAAAAGATATAGGTATATTAAACACGTTTAATATAATTTTTAAAGAGTTACAAACAGAACCTTCTACTTTTTTATCTGTTCAATTAATATCAATACCCGTATATTTATTGCATCTGGAAATGAAATCACGTTTTGTTTATATATCTTTATTGATGTATATATATTTACTGCCAAGTACATATCTAATAGTATTTTTATATAAAAAATTTGTTAATTTCAAGCAAGGTCTATTTCTTGATTTAGTTTTATATTTCTTTGTTTTTTTCAACGTAATATTTTGGTATCCAACACTAAGGGGACTTCCCGATATTGCTGCAGTATTACCATTTTCAGTTTTAATAGTATATAGTATGAAATTTTTTTTCTCGGAAAAAATTGAATTTAAAAAAATGGTTGTATTGGGAATACTAAGCTTTGTCTGTATTCTTTTTAGAAGAACTTTTTCCACCACTGTATTAATTTGGTTTATGTCTTTATTTAGTTATCGCATATTTTTATTATTATATAAACCCCAAATGAATGAAACAAAAGAAATAATAAAAAAAATCAGAAATCTGGTAATCAATTCGTTAATAATTGGTTTTTCTTTAATAATTTCTTTTGCAGTATTTTTTAAAGCTTTATACCTGTACTTTATAAACGGTTATATGACTAAAGAATTACATTATTATAATTATATACCAATTATCGATAAATTAACAGAATTATACCAATATATAAGCCCATTAATTATATTATTGTTATTAATTCCTATAATATATTCAAAAAGAAATACTAATTTTAAAATAGAACCGTTTATTATAATTTCTTATATATATATATGTTTATACTTTATCGTATTTTTATTCTTACAAATTTTAGAAATAGAAAATTATATTCCTATGAATATATTCATATGTATAATTGCTTGTTATGGGATAAATATAATATTTGAACTAATAAAAAATAAAAATATACAAAAAATTATGGCTTTTTCATTAATAATAATATCTTTATTTAATTTTTATCAGTTTTTTTATATCTCTGAAAATTTATATATTTTTCCATGTATTAGAAATGATAACTCAAAGCCTTTAGTAGTTGAAAATAAAGAAATATTTTTTAAATTATATGATTTTATATCAGAAGAAATTAAGAAAAACCCAAAAGCAACCGTTTCATCTATTGCAGGTATAAGATTATTTGATCCCGAAACATTATATTATCAAGCATATATAAATAATAATATAGCACTGGTTGATAATATAATTAATATTCCGGCACCGAATACATACGGAATTAATTTCGAAGCATATAATGCAGACTATATTGTTAATGTAACACCTTGGATTAAGAACAGTGTTGCACCTGATTCCTGGTTACCAATATCGATTCCTATGGAAGATTTTGTAAATAATACAGGAATTGCAAAATCTTTTGAAAAAATATATGAACTGGAAACTGACGACAAAGAATATACAGTTACTGTATATAAAAGAACAAAAGAATTAAAACAAGAAGATTTAGAATCAATAATCCAAAGATTTACAGAAAAAGAACCTAATCTTAAAAATCTTATTCAACAACAATACAATGATTTTGTAAATAATAGGGAACAAGAAAAATCAAAATAATCTAATTTAATCATTATCATAAAAAAACAAAACTAATTATTTATAATTTCAATATTATTTTCTATATAATTTACAGCAGGCTTATTTATTTTTTTATCTTTTAATAAATTTGTAAAAACAATTTTTTCATTTTCTTCTAAATCCGGCAATTTGTAATCCTTATCAATTACTACTTTTGAAAATGAATCTAAATAAGGGGAATGAATAATTTGAAAAAACATAATATAATCTGTACAAAAATCTTTATTTATTACATTTATAAAATCAGGCGAAAGGACTATTGTATCTCCGGTTTGAGAAAGAATATCTTTTTCTGTTCTATACACCGTAATTTTTAATATTTTATCATTTGCTCTGTATTCTTCAATATTTTTTGTTTATATAAACAAATTTTTTTACTATAATTAATGTATATTAAATAATGAAAGATAATTTTGTGTATAAGAATGAGTATTGCTGTAAGCCTTTTACTGAAGTTGAAATATACGGAAACGGAAATGTATACACATGTTGCCCCGGGTTTTTTAAAGAAGACTATTTCATAGGAAATATATTTCAGGTTAAATCCTTTGATGAAATATGGTATTCGGAAAAAGCAATTCAGTTAAGAAGCTTTATATTAAATAATAATTATACAAAATGTAAAACTGATATTTGTAATAAGGAATATAAAAACGGTGTTAATTACACAGAAAAAGCAGATTATCCTATAAATGTCAGGTTTTCTTATGACCCGACTTGCAATATTAAGTGCATATACTGCCGAGATAAATATTATACCATTGATAACATAGAAGTTTGGGATAAATGTATTAATACTATACTATTACCACTTATACAGCAATGTAAATTATTAACAATATCTACCATTGGTGAAGTTTCAGCAAGTAAACATGGTCAATCGGTAATAGAGAAAGCAATAGAGGTAAATCCAAATATAAAATTTGATATACTTACAAACGGAATATTGTTTAATAAAGATTTTATAAACAGACTTAATTTGACAGAGCGTTTGGAACGGGTTGCAGTAACAATTTCCGCAACAAAGGAGAAAACCTATAAAAAAATCATGAGAAATTCTAATTTTAAGAACGTTCTTAATAATGTTGAATATCTTTCTTCATTAAAGAAATCAGGGAAAATAAATGAATTAAATTTAGTATTTATAGTAAGCGTTTTAAATTATAAAGAAATTGAAAGTTTTATTAAGTATACAAAAGAAAACGATGCCAGGGCATTAATATGGGAGTTTCGGAATAAGAGTGATTTAGAAATAGAAATAAGTAAAGACTATGAGAAGTATGCCATTTGGCATAAAACTCATCCATGTTATAATAGTTTTGTAAAAGTAATATCGAATATTAATAAAAAATATGATAAAAACTTATATAAATTACCTGATTTATTTTTAAATCTGGAACCAATATCTTTTAAAGAACAGATTATGAACAGGATTAGATATTATAAAAATGGATAATAATTATTGTAGAAATTTAATTACAGGATTAACTTTTCATCAAGACGATATTAGATTCTGTACAACATTGGAACCTGGACCTGTTATTTCTGTATATAATGAAAAACAAAAAGAAATTGCTTCTAAAATTATAGATAAACGTAAAGAAATGGCTGAATTAATACATAAGAATGAATTGCCGAAAGAGTGTAATTCTTGTATTTATAAAAATTCGCAAGGTGTTGATTCTGAGAAAATAAATAAAATAGACTTATTTTATTGGTATCATTGCAATTGTTCTTGTATTTATTGTTCATTTAGAAATATAACAAAAGGTAATTATAGCGACAGACAGATTGAAGGAAATCCGCTTATATATAAAGTATTAGAAGAATTGTATAAGCAAGAAGAAATCGGAAATAATTTAACAGTTGTATTCGGTGGCGGAGAAATAGGGGTTCTAAAAGAATTTCCAAAGCTGATAAATTTATTTTTAAAACATAATGTTTTGTTTGTTCATTGTGAAAGTTCAGGTATAAGATATTCAAAAGATATCGAAAAACTATTAAAAATGGGAAAAGGTGGTATCACTGTAGCAGTATGCGCAGGAACTAAGGAGACATATAGTAAAATAAAACGACGTGATAAATATAATCAAGTAATGAAAAATTTACAGAATTATGTTAACGCAGCAAAAAAATACAAAAATGATATAAGCAACGTGGGAAATGTTACATCTAAATATATTATTATAAATGGCATTAACGATAATCTTATCGAAGTTGAAAAGTGGCTTCAAGAAAGCAAGAAATATGGTTTAATTAAAGTTGAAATTAGTATGGAATTTTGTTGGGGAATTCATACAAAAAAGGGACAAAAAGTTGAAGATTACAATTATAAAATATTTGAATATTGTGAAAAGCGTTGCAAAGAATTGAATTTGACTTTATCTAAGAATTTGACATCATTAGCTATTATGGAAAAAGGAGTATATTAAAATGTTTTCATTCTTCAATAATAAACTAAAATATTTAATCATAGGCGCAGGTGCAACAGGCTGTACATTTGCTTGTTTATTAAAATCAAAGAATAAGAATGTTACTTTAATATCAAAATATGATTATATAATTGATGGTGTTAAAAGAAATCACGGAATGACGTTAGATTGTAAAATCACCGGGAAGAATAAATATGATGTTACCGTTAAAAAAGAAGAAAATTATAAAGAAAAAGCAGATGTTATAATTTTATGTGTCAGAACACCAAATATCCCGGAACTTATTCCTTTTATAAAAAATTCTTCTCACAAAAACACAATAGTTTTTTCTATTGCAAATGGTTTTGGTATTGGTCAAGCTTTAAAAAATAAGTTGGGCAAAGACCTAAATGTAATGAATGCCAGTTTTGTAGGTCAATGCCGCTGTTATAATCCAAAAGGAGCAGAAGTCCTGCAATTAAAAGAATTTTTAAATTTACAACTATCATTTTTAGATAACTATGTTGATAACACAATAACGGAAAAGCTTATTTCAGATTTGAATTCTGCTTCAATCCAAACAACACTGATATCAGAAAGAAGGTTTAACCAAATATCATTTGAACGTTTAATTACTCGTTCGCCTTATGAAGCTTGTTGCATGTACTACAATATTACTGCAAATGAAATTAAAGATGAAAAAGAAATAACTTTTAAAAAATTATGTAATGAATTAATTACTTTATCAAAAGCTATGGATATACAGATAGATAAAGACTTTTTAGATAATTATTATAAAAATTTTGAAAATTATAAAAAAGCTGATTCTGCAAATGTAGAATCTCAAATATTAAAGGATATAACGAAGGAAAAGAAACAGCCGGAAATTGATTTCTTTATATTCATAGTTTTAGAATTGGCAAAAAAATATAATGTTTCGTTGCCAACATATTCAATGGTTGCAGATAAATTTAAAGAATATAATACACTGGAAAAATTTAATATTTAATCTAGTTACTTATAACTTCTAAATTTTTCTCTTGAATATAGTTTCTAACGGGTTTATTTATTGTTTTATCTTTTAATAAATTTGAAAAAACTATTTTTTCATTTTCTTCTAAATCCGGTAATTTATAGTTTTTATCAATTATGATTTTTTTAAATGAATCCATATATGGAGAATGTATTACTCTAAAATTATTAACATAGAGCATAAAATCACCATCCAATACAATATTTGTAAATTCAGGGGAAAGAACTAATTCTTCACCTTTTTGCGAAATAATATCTTTCTCTGTTTTATATACAATTTCTTTTAATATTTTTTCATTTTCTCTATATTTTTCAATATTTTCAATATAGTTAATTAATATATGTTCTCTTCCATATAAAAATGCAATTATACAAAACATTACTTTTACAATGGATGCACATACTTTATTATAGTTTTTGTCAACCAAATATCCAATGGAAATTAATGTAGTGTAAGTTATAGCTAACGCAATTACAAGAAAAAATTTATTAGCAATTAAAAAATACCTATTAGTATTAAAGAACTCAGCAATGAAAGCTATAAAATAAAATCCGGTAAATGCTATTGTATTAAATACGGTAAAAAGAGCAATTCGTTTATTCTCTTCTTTATTTTTTTTAATAAAAAATATAATAATTAAAAAGACTAATATAATAATATAAAGCGGTAATAATCTTAAAATAAAATTATTTAAATAAGTATTACAATAATCAATAAAGAACTCTTTAAAATCATTATTTTTACCCCAGGGAGTATCACTGCCTTGAGCATAGTATATTATATTTGAGAAAAAATTTAATAAAAATATTGACAAATACTGCTTCTTTAACAACTTCTCGGATTTTGAAATAAAGACATATAAATTAATAAAGAACAGAAATATTAAAATTGGAATATTCAAACATTCAATGGATATTCCTAACAAAAAGGAAAATATTAATGTAATTAGGAAATCTTTTTTTGAAAATTCTGTAAAATAAACAAAATGATTAACTATTATATTCATAAATATAAAATAGAATATAAAAGGTAATACATATTCGAAAAATCTTAGCGTTTGATCTATTTCCAAAAAGCAAAGACTTTTATTAAATAAATAAAGAAATAATACAATATAAGTTGTTATAAAAGGAAATCTTAATTCTTTACATTTTTCATACGAATTATTAAAAACAAATAAAGATCCGGAAAGACAATAAACTATAGTTACAATGCAAAATCCTTTTATATATGTATAAAGAGGAAGCAAATCATTAGGATGTATATTAAGATAAAAAGGCAGTTTTTCACAAAAAAACCCACTTAGTGCCGTAGCAATAAAACGACCATGCTCCGGTTTAAACAATGACCTATAATAAGGGTAGTTAAGATCTGCATCTTTTACTGAACTATATTCTTGTATATATATCATTGTATAAAAAGAGAAAATAACGACTGCTAAAAGAATTATTAATATAAAAATTTTATATAATTTGCTGGACATAAATAACCTTAATAGTCTATATTATAATAATATATAATAATATATAACAATATACTATATTTTCAAAGTAAATAATAAGAATATATGAAAATAAAACAAAAAGTAATATTTACAAATATAATTATTTTTATTTGTTGCTTTATACTCCTTGAAGCAATTGCAAGAATTATCTTATATGAAAAAATTGAACATTATAATTCTTTAAAAAATCATCATACTTTAAAGGATATAAAAAATATAATTTTGCATAAGCAAATTTTCCCCTATGATTATTCAAGATTTTATTCATACGATAAAAGTTATGACAGAAGTAAACCTCCTATTTTATTTATAGGTTGTAGTTATACATTTGGTATGAAACTGGATGATAATAATACAATGCCTGAAAAAATAAAGAAGAGAACTAACAGATTTACCTATAATCTTGGACTTCCCGGAGAAAATATAACTCCTGCATTAATATATTTAAATGATGAAAAAATATTAAAAGGAATATCAAGAGAACCGGAATATATTATTTATACATATATGTTTGACCACATAACAAGATGGGACTACGTTGGTTATTATAACATATTTAGGAAATTAAATCTTATACCTCAAAAATATAATATTATTTTTGATAATATGTATTTTTCTAAATACATAAGAGATATGTACTTTGAGCATTGGATTCAACAGGATGATGAAAAACTTTCAAAATCTCAAGATTTATTCTTTAATGAATTAAAGATAGTAAAAGAAAGATTTCAGGAACTATATCCAAATGCAAAATTCGTTGTTTTAATATATTATGATATTCAAAAAAATTTGTGCGATAAATCATACCTTGGCGAACATAATGAACACGAGGAATTATTTAATAAGAAATATAATTTAATGTTATCAGAAGAATTTCAAAATAAATTCAAAAAATTAGGAATAGAGGTCATTACAACAGAAGATTTAATAGGACGAAAAATGGACAATCCAAAAGACAGAGTTGAAAACGATATAGGTTGTAAGCATCCGTCGTCTGATGCTTGGGATGAAATTATTCCTCCATTAATAAATAAATTAAATTTATAAATATATTATTTGCAATAATTCTTCACAAACGATGATTTTTTGACAATATTTCCTTTTGAGGAATGTTAAAATTAAAAAAACAAAAGGCAAATATTTTGATATCAATATCCTCTTATCCTACATATAAAGCGAATGCTTACAGTTTGCAAAACCCGTCTAAATCTGCTTTTAAAGGCAGTGATATTTCGGATTTGCTTTCAAATGGTGATAAAGCGCTTAATGAAAACCGTTTTAATGACGCTCTTAAATCATATAAACAGGCAAATCAGCTTGAACCTGCCAACAACAGCTTATACAGGAAACTGGGTAAAACATATTTTCACTTAAAAGATTATAAAAATTCGGAAATGAGCTACCGTACTTATCTGGAAAATGAGCCGGAGGATACGGAAGCCTGGATAGAATTAGGTGAAGTACACAGACTATCAGGCTACTATCAAAAAGCTGTTGAGTGTTTTGAACAGGCTTCAAAACTTGACAGTTCTAATGATTTGGCAAAAAGAAGTCTGCTGGAAACAAAAAACAATATGCTTTCCATATATTTTCCTCAGCAGGCAGAAGCAGAAAAGAGGAAATACGCCGAAAAAAATCTTAAAACAGCCCTGGATATGACTGTCGGATATATGACACCTGAATACATGAAAGATTTGGAAAATGTTGTTGTAAAATTCGGTGAAACAGCTTCAATGGGCGGAACCCCAAACATTGCACAATATGAAAACTATAAAAAGACCATAACTGTTTCCGATTCATACATATATGCTTCTCCGCAGGTTATAGCAGCTTATTTAACACACGAATCGGTACATGCAAAAGATGGCGACCCGTATACTTCTGTATGTGAAGAACAGGACGCTTATGAAATTGCCACAAGATTCTGGATTAACTATTCCAAAGGCATAAAAGACCCAGAAATGGACTATGCTGCAGGGTTATACAAACAATCCCCCGAAACCCTAAGAAGCCGGGTTGCAGAAATTTATACACTTCGTGATCCTTCCATTTCAAAAACATCACCAAACCACCCCCCTGATAAGTTCTTCCATTTCAGTAAATCAAAGAATCATCAGGCAAGCCAGGCAATAAAAACCTACGATGTAATTGCTTAATCATTTGGTTCTTTTAATTTATCCATAACTCTTGCAAGCGTTTGACTTGCAGGCGGATCATCTCCGTACACACCTATATTTGCAACTTTTTCACCGTAATAGTCAACGAGCGGTGCCGTTTGTTTTTCATAATTTTCAAGCCTTTGTGTAAGAACTTCCGGTGTATCATCAGGTCTTTTTATCAATCTGCCGCCGCACTCGCATTTTGATGTTTCTGGATCATACCCTTCTTTTATGGAATATATTTTTGAACAATCCTCACAGGTATATCGTTTTGCGGAACGCTCATACAATATATGTTTTTCAACATCAAGATTCACAATATTCATAGATATATTTTTATCTTCAGCCAAAACTTCATCAAGCTGCTTTGCCTGATTTATTGTTCTCGGGAAACCGTCCAGTATGAAACCGTT